>Ga0255057_10000083_pt1 | contig 49164 bp, 40 predicted proteins | sample Cases_109_6_MG_FD_189022 | JGI IMG/M metagenome (GOLD analysis project Ga0255057, IMG submission 189022) | Seawater microbial communities from Amundsen Gulf, Northwest Territories, Canada - Cases_109_6 | ecosystem: Environmental > Aquatic > Marine > Gulf | place: Canada: Northwest Territories... | reverse complement strand
AGAAATCAAACTGAGATACTTCAGGACTATCACATGGAGTAGAGGGCTGGGTCACGGTCTCCGGCGACCCTACCGACCAGGCCAAGTTCGACTAACACCAGCCGCACATAAGTGCCGTTATGTGCGGTTGTAGAAAGCATGGTTCTTGTGTCATTTCCCGCCCGTTGAACACCCAAGGAGTAGGTTCGGAATGTCGGACCGTCCGACACCTGGAAAGGAAGGAGTGCGTTAATGCGTTTTCTTATAGTCACCAAAGGTCGGGATCCGTTACCGCCGGAGATGGCCATTGGGATGCTTCAAATGTTCCAAGGTTGGCTGGCAGAGCATCGAAGTTCAGGCAAGCTTGAACAAGCGTGGTCGTTTGCCGGTCAACCCGGTGGGGGCGGCATCGCCAATGTTGACAGCCTTGAGGAACTTGACGCCATTATGGCCACTTTTCCGCTCGCTCAGACATCGGAGATAGCTGTCTACCCATTGGCAGATCTTGATGCGGTCCTTGAAACTTCCCTGGCAAACATCCAGGGCATCATGGAGGCCATGAGCAGCTAAAACCAAACATCTCCACAGTGATCACCCGCCCATAAGTGCCGTTGTGTGCAATGCACAAATGCACAAGAGGTCACGTTTTTGTGTAGGGTCGTCAAAGAAGGCGCAGCTAGGAGGCACGCATGCACATGACTAGGCAGCTAGTCGGGATGGTTTTCATTTCGGCAGCATTCGTAGTATTGATGTTCGGGATCTTTGAGGTTCTACGAGTCGGGATACACCTCTAACTTCGGGCTAACTGACTCATCCCCGAATGAGTGCGGTCCGTCCCAATCCGAAGCGGTCGTCAAAAAGAACCTTCGGAACATAACACCCGCCCATAACCGGCATTATGTGCGGTCCGTGATGCCCTGGGACAGGCCCACGTAAGTGCCGTCATATGCGGGTGGAGTTTGGACGGTCTGGTGTGCCTATGGGTCGTACTGTTGTCTTGTCGATGCAGAATCTGAGCCACCACATTCGAGAGATGAAGGCGACCGGTGCCTACACCCCTGATCCTCTAGGTGAGGAGCAACTGGCCGAAATACTCGAAGCGGGTAGGTGGACTAGCTCGTCGCTGAATACGAACGAGAAAAGGTGGGACGAATAGGCATTCCGGGCATTGACCTGATCACCGTCCGAAACCCCCACGCCTTAGATTCAAATGCTACAAATGCCGTGTACCTCCCCACCTTTACGATGGTCCCGACGATGAAGCGGGTGCGGTGAGCGGCTGTACAGTCTCCAAACCTGGCTCAATGAGACATGCCAGAGACAGGGTCGTGGTAATCGGACATTAGAAGCTGAGACCGTGGGTTCGCCCGTGGCATGGGAAGGCTTTGGATGGACAGGAGGAACAGGTGGAGCAGTACGTATACATCCACGGCGTTGTCGCTGAGCGAGACCGACTCACGAACCACACGAAACAGTACGAGGCGATCCGAAACGGCATCAATCAAGAACTTTCAACCCGAGGTGGAGGCTCCCTCCCCGAAATCGCTGACAGTGTGAAAGTCGAGTGGGGCTGGGACACACCCAAAGCCGGCGATACCGCCACACTCGCCACAGCCCAAAAAGCAATCGCCGACCGGATCGAAGCGGCGACTCCCCGAGACCGGACCGGTTTCACGTCCCTTCTGTTTGCCCCAGCAATACAACCTGTGCGGAGAATCATCATGTTGGGTTGGTCAGACATCCTCTACTACGTCGGAAAAGACGGCAAGAAACGAGTCCGATCGTTGGTGTGGAACCAGATTCTCGATGAGATTGACACGAACCAAGACGTTGACCTGACCATCATCTGCCATAGCGCCGGAACATTGATCGCCCACGACTTCTTGTACTGGGTATTCAGCGGTGACCGCAACCACCCTGCGATGGTTGAGCAAGGGATCGACCCGGCCAAAGTCACCGCCGCAGCAGCCAATTGGCGGATACGGAGACTGGTTACGTTCGGATCGCCCATTTCCCCGCTCATGGTCCGAAGTGCACACGTAGCAGACAAGATGGCCAAAACGCCGCCAGAGCTACTCGATGCAACCACCCTGGGATTGGGCCAACTGGCGCACAGTGGAGAAATACCGATATGGCTCAATGTCTGGGACCGCCATGACGTGCTGTCCTACCCGGTCGCGCCCTTCTACAATGGCGCGAACATCATCGATCTCTACCCGGACCCCAGTGACTCGCTTATCAGCTCGCACGAGGCCTATTGGAGCGCCGCCCGCGTCCACCGGGAACTCGCCGAGAATTGGAACGACTGAGGACCTGATCCCTAATCGTCCACCGTGTACCCGGGCGCGCAACTAAACGACCAGGTCATAGAAATCAGCCAGCCACAGAGACAACTTACCCACGAAGTCACAGTTCAATTGTCGCGTGAATTCGTGTCATCGATAGGGGCAAAGAACCCAACTCGATCGACCTCTCCTATGACGAAGGAACTCCGACGGCTCACTCTGCTACTTGGCAACAGGCCGCACGACTAACAACCAATTGACGAATCTGAGTGGAGCTGAGGGAATGTGAACCCCTGACCCCCTCGTTGCGAACGATCCCTAGGGCATCGCGGAAACCCTGTCACCGTCGGCCAAATCGTCGGTCCTCCCAACAGCGAACAGGCCAAACCTCCAAGAAACGTTGACAGCACCTCCAGGATGTTTCGCCAAAAACACTCACGCCGTTGGACACCATCCGGCATCGAATGAGTCCAACCCGACAGTGTCGGCATGAAGCGGGATTGGGTGGACGTGCTTGGTAGCAATCGCTAGATCGATCGATCCTCGGATGACCCCACACCACCCCCCCCCCCCCCGTGGTTTAGGACCTTTGGCCCTACTCGCACAAACGAACGTTCGTTAGTTAGTTGTGCAAGGCCCACTCAATGCTCGAAGGAACAATGCCTTGGTAGAGATCACACGTCGCCGCTTCATCCAGGTGGCGGGTGGCGTCGCTGGGGCAGCCGCTCTCACTGGTCTGCTTGATCTTGATCTCCTTGCGCTCGAGGCCTATCCCGGAATTGACAATCCCCTTCTCGAGTACCCGAATCGAGGTTGGGAACGGATCTACCGTGATCAATACGCATATGACGACAGCTTCACCGTCATCTGCGCCCCTAACGACACCCACATGTGCCGACTCCGCGCGTTCTCGCGCAACGGTGTGATCACCCGGCTGGAGCAGAACTACGACGGAGACAACTACCGCGATCCTCAAGGGAACTCGTCGACTGCTCACTGGAACCCCAGAGGGTGCCTCAAGGGATACACCTTGCATCGCCGGGTTTACGGGCCATATCGACTTCGAGCGCCGATGCTTCGAAAAGGGTGGAAGGACTGGGCTGATGATGGCTTCCCCTCACTCTCGGACAACCCATCATTGAGGACCCGGTACCTGTTCGACGACAGAGGCAACGACACTTTCGTGAGAGTGACCTGGGACGAGGCCGACGGCTATGCCGCACGAGGTCTCGAAGCCGTTGCTGAGACATATTCAGGGGAGGCTGGTCGGCGAAGGCTCATCGAAGAAGACGGGTACGACTCGGAGATGCTCGAGTTCTGGGAAGAGTCCGGGGTGCGAACGATGAAATTCGGATCGTCGCTTCCGGTCCACGGCGTCGCCGGCAAGTTTGGCCTTTTCCGTTTTGCCAACATGCTCGCACTTCTTGATGCCAGCGTCCGTGGCGTTGGGCCCGATGAGGCAGTTGGAGCAAGAGACTGGTCGGAATACACGTGGCGTGGTGACCAGGCACCCGGCTTTCCCTTTGTTCATGGGCTGCAATCCACTGAGGTCGATTTCAACGACCTGAGGAAGAGCCGGCTGCTGATCCAGGTGGGAAAGAACCTCGTGGAGAACAAGATGCCCGAGAGCCACTGGTTCCAGGAGATCATCGAGCGTGGCGGAAAGATCGTCTCAATCGTCCCCGAGTACGGGCCGCAGTCCTCCAAGTCTGACTACTGGATTCCGGTGCGCGCCGGTCTATCGGACACCGCGATATTCCTCTACCTGGCAAAAGAGCTCATCGATCGTGAGGCCTATGAGGCGGAGTTCGTCAAGAAGTTCACCGATCTTCCCCTATTGATTCGACTGGACAATCTCACCCGACTCAGGGCAGACGAAGTCTTTGCGAATCACGAGCCGATGCTCGACGGTTCAGGCCCGAGTTTCACGCTTCACGCAATGACCCCCGACCAGTACAAAGTCATTGGTGATCGGGTGGTCAGGGACACAAACGGCCAGCTGCGAGCGGTAAGTCGAGAGCAAATCGGAGAGATTCTCACTGATGCCGGCATCGACCCCGACCTTGACTGGAGGGGAATGGTGGTTCTGGCGGACGGAACCGAGGTAGAAGTGGCTACGGCCCTGAATCTCTACAGAGATCACCTGGCTGACTACGACCTCGACACGGTGGTCGAGATCACAAGCTCACCGCGAGACCTTCTCCAGAGACTTGCTGACGACGTCGCCACAATTCGGCCAATGTCGATCCAGGTGGGTGAGGGAGTCAACCACTACTTCCATGCCACCCTTCACAACCGCGCTACCTACCTGGTGGCGATGCTTACCGGTCAGATCGGAATCCCGGGCGCCGGAGTCAGCACCTGGGCCGGCAACTACAAGGGCGGCATCTTCCACGCGGCACCTTGGTTTGGTCCCGGTGTCGGCGGATACGTAAACGAAGATCCGTTCCACCCACTGATGGGTGCAAATGACACCTACGACTTCGACAACCTCCATCACTACATCCACGGGGAAGAAACGTCCTACTGGGGATATGGCGATCGCCCGCTGATCGTTGACACGCCCGCCGAAGGGCGCAAGGTCTTCACCGGCAAAAGCCACATGCCAACCCCAACCAAGGTGCTTTGGTACAACAACGCCAACCTTATCAACCAGGCCAAGTGGGCCTACGAGCTGATCAAGAACACCAACCCCAAGGTCGACATGGTTGTCGATCAACAGATCGAATGGACCGGCTCAGCTGAGTTCGCAGACGTCATCCTTCCCGCAAACAGCTGGCTCGAATTCGAGACTCTGGAGATGGGTGGGTCCTGTTCCAACCCGTTCCTCCAACTATGGAAAGGCGGGATCAAACCGCTCTACGACAGTCGCGACGATGTGGCCATCTTCGCTGGCATGGCGCGTGCACTCGCCGGCCTGACTGGTGATCAGAGATTTGCCGACTACTTCAAGTTCGCGAGCGAAGGTCGACCTGAGGTTTATCTCAATCGTGTCCTCGACGCTTCTTTCACCACAGAGGGGTACAACGTCGAAGACATCATGTCTGGCAAGTACGGGGAGCCAGGTGGCGCTCTGATGCAATATCGGACTTATCCTCGGATCCCCTTCTGGGAGCAGGTCAACGACAACCTGCCCTTCTATACCGACACCGGGCGACTCCACTCGTACGTCGACATCCCCGAGGCCATCGAATACGGGGAGAACCTGATTGTCCACCGCGAGGCGATCGAAGCAACACCGTTCATGCCCAACGTCATCGTCTCCACCAGCCCCTGGATTCGGCCCAACGACTATGGCATCGACCCCGAGGATCTCGACGCAGACCGTCGCCAGGTGCGCAACATAAAGATGTCCTGGGCTGAGGTTCGTCGTACCTCCAACCCTCTATTCGATCAGGGATATCGTTTCCTTTGCCTCACTCCCAAGTCACGTCATTCGGTCCATTCCTCTTGGGCAGTTACGGACTGGCATTGGATCTGGAACTCGAACTTCGGTGATCCGCAGCGGACCGACAAGCGGATGCCCGGTGTGGGAGATGCTCAACTCCACATCAGTCCCGTCGATGCCAAGAGTCTCGGATTGAGCAACGGCGATTGGGTTTGGATCGACGCCAACCCGGCAGACCGGCCATATGTGGGCGCATCGGAAGATGACCCGTTCTACGAGGCAGCGCGTCTCATGGCCAGGGTCAGTTACAACCCGTCATACCCACCCGGCGTGACCATGATCAAACACGCCTTCTACATGGCCACTCCTCGGACTATCCGTGCCCAGAAGGAGCGACCCGATGGGCGGGCCCTCGCAGAAACCGGATACCAGTCGAGTTTTCGCCACGGAAGCCAGCAATCCTTGACCAGGGGATGGGCGCCTCCCATGCATCAGACGGATTCCCTGTTCCATAAGCGGGCTGGGGGAATGGGATTCATCTTCGGTTTCGACGTCGACAACCACGCCATCAATACCGTACCCAAGGAGACCGTCGTGCGAATCACCAAGGCAGAATCTGGCGGCCCCGACGGATCCGGTGTGTGGGCCGACGCAAAGTCAGGCATGTCGCCCGGTGGGGAAAACGCATTCATGCAGAAGTACATCTCCGGTCAGATCGTGACTATTAAAGGAGCGTCAACGTGAAACAACTCGAGTCTGACGACCCCTTTGAGTTGGTCGCGGTGCCGCGGGCCGAGGACATCGATCTCGCGACCGATTCCGAAACGGCGCGGTGTCTTATCGAAGAGTACGCCCTCAGCGGGTTTGCAGCCACCGAGGTAGCCGATCTCTTCACTACTGCCCAATACTCCATGCCACATGCGATCTATCAGCGACGGGGCCCCGATTTTGTTGTCAGCCTCATCAAAGAAGTCTTTGGGATCAACCGATGACCTCCACGTACAACTGGCAGTTGGGTCGTGACATGGATTACCGCTTCGAAGGAGGAGGCGCCCAACGACAGTTCGCAGCGGTCTTCAACATCAATCGTTGTATCGCATGTCAGACGTGCACGATGGCTTGTCGCTCGACCTGGACCTTCTCCCCTGGCCAGGAGCTCATGTGGTGGAACAACGTCGAAACGAAACCGTATGGCGGCTACCCCCACAACTGGGACGTCAAGACTCTCGAGCTACTTGAAAAGGCCAACCCGGGCGGACAGGTTTGGGATGCAAATGACCAATCGGACGACGCTCCTTATGGTCGTTTCGAGGGCAAAACGATCTTCGAAGCCGCAGAGTTCGCCGAGCGTGCCGTTGGCTACCTGCCCACCGACGAGGAGTGGAAGGGCCCAAACCGGTTCGAGGACCACGGGACCAAGTGGACTGCAAAAGGGACAAGTCTTCCCGAGCACGAGGGTTGGTTCTTTTACCTGGCCCGTATTTGCAACCATTGCTCTCACCCCGCATGTCTCGCCGCTTGCCCCCGGAACGCGATCTACAAGCGACCCGAAGACGGCATCGTTCTCATCGACCAGGAGAGATGCCGCGGCTATCGAAAATGTGTCGAAGCCTGCCCGTACAAGAAGTCGATGTACCGCCCATCCACAGGTACATCAGAGAAGTGCATTGGGTGCTTCCCGCGCCAGGAGGGTGAGGACCCACTGACTGACGGTCAACCAATGGAGGCCCGTTGCATGTCCGCATGCGTCGGCAAGATCCGCATGCAGGGCCTCGTCGATGTCGAGGCCGACGGCACATGGACAAAGGCTCCGGATCATCCACTCTATTTCCTGGTGCACGAAGAAAAGGTGGCGCTTCCGCTATACCCCCAGTTCGGGACCCAACCCAACATCTACTACATACCGCCTCGTTGGGTTCCTCGTGACTATCTGCATCAGATGTTCGGGCCCGGCGTCGATCACGCCATTGAGCGCTACACCAGACCATCAAGACGACTTCTTGCGCTGCTCCAGCTGTTCCGAGCCGCCCAGCAAGTCATCTTCTCGTTCGACGTGGAGGAAGGGGAGAAGGTAGGTGAAGTCCAGGTCGGCGGCGAGGGATACGAGATATTCAACGACACTGCCGTCGGATTCGATCAGGACGGGCGTGAGATCGTTCGCATCGACGTCGAAGAGCCTCTCCACGAGCGACCACTGAAGCTGAATTCGATATGACGCTGACCTTCGATCCCGAACGCGATGTCATTGAGGCCAGCGGGCGTCTTGGTGTCTATGCGTTGCTGGCCACGGGGTTTGTTCTGCCGACATCCGAAAGACTTGATCTGATCAATTCGACGCTGCTGCCCGCTGTCTCGATGTTGAGACTGGGCGACAATTTGGACGCCGCAATCGTTGACTCGGCCGCTGCGTTCACCGACGACATCGGTGATCTCCGAGTACATCACTCCCACCTCTTCCCACCGATCGCCTCACAGGATGTGCCTGGATATGAGACCGGATACCGGGGCGAAGGTGTGTTCCAGCAGTCCTCGATCATGGCTGACGTCGCGGGTTTCTATCGTGCTCACGGGTTGCAGTCTGGTGGCAGCGAGAGGGAACGCATAGACCACATCAGCGTTGAGCTCGATTTCATGGCGTTTGTCGCCAAGAAGGAACTGCTCGCTTTGAATCAGGGCAAGCCGGATTGGGTCCATGCATGCCAGGAGACGGCTGCAACGTTCCTGCAAGACCACCTCGGATGCTGGGCACCGGCCTTTGGCCAGAGGGTCGCCGCGGTCTCGCAAAGCCCTTGGTACGCGGCGCTCGGTGAGCTACTGGCCGCTTGGATCGACTGGGATATGGAGTCGATGGGTGTAGAGCCTGACGGAGTCTTTTCCAGTCCTCTTCCCCAAGAGCCACCTGATGACGGAAGCTGCGGCTCCTGCCCCACACCGGGACTGGGCGCGTCATGAAGGCCGCCCTGCCCAGGATCGCGCTGTTTGGGGTTCTCGTCCTCGTGGCGATGTTGCTACGCGCTTTCGATGCCAACCCCGCCATGGCGCAGACACAGGTGATCGGGGCCTGGGAAGTAGAGGAAGAGCCACCCATGGACGGTTCCGCGCCTGACTGGCAGTCGATACTCCCTGTGTTTCTGCCCACGACCTCGCAGCAGGTCACCCCTCCCATGGGCGGTGGGGCCATCGAACGGGTTGCGGTCCGTTCAGTCAACTTCGACGACACCCTCTATGTCATGTTGGAGTGGACAGATCGCACAGCAGACGAGTCTTCTGACCGGGTTGAGGCTTTCTCCGATGCCGCCGCCATCCAATTCCCTGCCGACGGTGGTAGCGAGGTGCCAGCGATCTGTATGGGCCAGGCCGACGAAGCAGTAAACATCTGGCAATGGCGCGCCGACCAGCAGAACGGCGTACCCGGTTTGGGGGAAAACGGATATGTCGACATGTACCCGTCGACAGAAGACCTCTACTTCACCGCACGCGAGGCAGGAAACCCACTGGCCCAGGACGAGGATGATCGCGTTGCCGTTCAAAGCCTTTTGGCGGGTGGTTTTGGAACATTGGAGGTGACCGACGGGGGTGGGCTGGCAGGAAATGCCGTCCGCAAGGACAGTCGTTGGATGGTTGTCTTTTCACGACCGATGGTCGCGAGCGGCGATCTACAGCCCACGTTCGATGGTGATACTCCCGTCGATGTCGCCTTCGCCATCTGGGACGGCGCTCTCATGGAACGCAACGGGGTTAAGTCGGTTTCCGCCTTCACACAACTCCGAATCACCCCAGAGCACCCTCCACGACGCGCAGTTGGAGCCACCGAAGACTGGCCGGCGTACTCACCCTCCAATCCGATAATGATGCTTCTCATTGGGTTCGTTGTGCTCCTGATCGCGGCGCTGGTCGGTCTCTTCTTGTATTTCCGACCAGGAGACCAGGAGTCAGAAACCAGTGACGCCACTTAGCAAGTTACCCCGATGGTTAATGGCCGCCCTCGGTGTGGCTGTTGGAGCCGAACTATTGTTGCTCCGGACGGGCACCCGAACTGCCATTCACATTCCTGGCCTAGGCCAATTCGACACGCCTCTAGGTGCGGTCGCCGAAGTCGGCCGATTCGCCTTCTACCTGGCATTGGTGCTGGTTATTGCTTTCCTACTAGTTCTTGCATACGCCTATTGGCAAACGAACATTCGCAGGGACAGATCGGTTGCACTGCTGGTTCTGGCCTATGTCCTCGTTGCTGTTGCCGGTCGGTCCGGATTGCTTGGGAGTCCTGTTGTGGGTTGGCTCTCAGCGTCCTTTCTCGTTGCGGTGACAAGTGCGACCTGGCTTGGGGTGCGATCAGTCCCATTGGCTCTTTTCACTGTTGCGTCGTTTCTGGCGACATGGTCCGTATTGGGACAGGGCAGTGGGGGAGGGCTCAGCGCACAATCGGTGGACGCCTTGATCATCGGTTCCGAAACCCTTCTCGTTCTAGCCGGCGTCACATCACCGTTGCTCGCCCCACGACGCGTGACCCGAGGAGCTGTCGTCGCCGGATCGATTGCATTTGGTCTTGTCCTCGCCGGTTTCTCGGTCGGCGGTTCGACACTGTCCATTCTCACCTTGTGGAACCTCGGGGTCCCCGGGTGGCTATCGCCGCTGGCCTACGGCCTGGCGTTTGCAGGGATAGTCGTAACTATCTGGACCTCGATCACTCGAGCCGACCGCGTGACCACAGTCGCCATGGTCTTGCTCGTCGCGGGCGGTGTCGGGTCCATCTCCACCTACCAAACAGCTCTGGTCTTGACTGCCGTTCTGCTGGTGGGCACCGCCCGACTGAAAACAAAGCTCAATGCCGACTACGCCCTTGTCTTCTTTGATGGCGATCGAAAGCCTCTCCAGAGCCCGGGAGGCGCTTTCGAGCCAGAGCTGTTTGGCCACCCGGACGGCGGCACGGGCCCCTCATCAATCAGTCTTGCCTCCAAAAAGGGTCTGGAATACGAAATTCCCAGTACGGATTGTCATATACACAGCGAACCTACCCCACGAAGACCCCGGACCGCTAGCCGCCCATAACCGGTGCGAAACCCGGCAGCCCGTGGCATCGAACTTCCCGAGGTCAAACGTCCCGAGATGGAAGTGTGGACTCTGGACGAACTCAAGACCTTCCTAAAGCACGCATCTTCGCACCGGTTCTACCCGGCAATCATGCTGGCCGTCAGTTCTGGTCTACGTCGAAGTGAAGTGCTTGGTTTGCGATGGGTGAACACAGACCTCGAAGCCGGGACCGCAGCCATCCGTGACACTCTGGTCCCGGTGAATGGTGGCATCGACCACAGGATCAACGTCACCAAATCCAAGAAGAGTCGACGTGACATTCCCCTCGATCCCGAGACGGTGACCGTGATGCGCACCCACCGGAAACGCCAGGCCACCGAGAGAATGGCATCTCCAATATGGCATGACCTCGATCTCGTGTTCACCAATGAGATAGGTGAACCGGTCAGACCCACGACGTTCAGTCGGACGTGGAAGCGTCTGGCCGTCGAAGCCGGCGTGCGACCACTGACACCTCATCCCGGTGCTCGTTATGGATGGGCCACCCTGGCATTGGAAGCAGATGTGCCGATGAAAGTGGTTCAAGAACAGCTTGGCCATGCATCGCTGGCGATCACCAGCGACATCTACTCCCACGTCTCAGAGGGCTTGAGTCGGGATGCAGTGGAGCGAGTAGCGAAGATGTTCCGATGAATCGTCCGGAAGCCTACGGACAACATCGAGACTTCGTCGGTGAGGTCGTCTTCGATTCGAAGATCACACCGCCCGCTAAGTCTCTTGAAGACCTCGCGGGCAAACTCGCGGATGATTTCGTGGTCGTCGGGTTTGAGTTGTCGATGCATGACGGACGTATCGACGTTGTGCTGTACCTGCTCCGCCACGATCCGTCAGGGCAGTCTGTGCTGAAGCTGACTGAAGAGTCGGACCCGGATGCAAGCGTCCAAGTCTTCAAATACGAGTTGGAGTGGGACAAGACGCTTGAAGAGTTAGTCGGTCCGATCTTCCGGCACATGCATCTGGTGGCGTGGAATGAGGTATTGATAGGGAACCGAGACGTCGAGGTTCTCGCCGACTAGTAATGGCTGCAGAATGGCTGCAAACATGAATCAGTCGAACCGACGTTCGATGCCAAAAACCAGTGTGACCAGGTAAATCCTGGCCACATACATGGTGGAGGTGCGGGGAGTCGAACCCCGGTCCGCTAAGTCGTCAGCGCTGGCATCTCCGAGCGCAGTCGTCAGCGAGCTTCGAACTTCAGGAACTCTGACGACGAGTTTCCCTGCGTCTATCCGGGGTTGTGCTTAGCCGCCTGGTCCCGGAATCCCCGGCGGAGCGTCCCGCATTGCGACGCCCTGACCTGACCGGGCGGGAACCAGCCAGGAGGACGAGCTACTTAATTAAGCAGCCAGTGCGAAGTTATCTTCGGCACTTATAGTTGTTCCGGTTTGTTAACGAGGCCCCGGAGACCCCGGCTCGCTTCCAACGCATCAACACTCAACGTCGAAACCGTTTCACCCCCAAAAAAGGCGGATTGTCGGTGGCATTGTACTCCCCCTAGGTGCCAAAAACGAGCCAGAATCAGGAGGAGGGGCGTCTAACCGCCCGCTCCATCTCTCGTTTGTGTTCCCGCTCGCGCAGCGTTTGCCGTTTGTCAAAGGTGGTCTTGCCTTTGGCTAAAGCGACCTCGATTTTTGCCTTGCCGTCCTTGAAATACACCTGGAGTGGAACCAGGGTCAAACCCTTCTCCGCCAACTGGCCGGCAATCCGATCGATTTCGCGGCGATGAAGCAGTAGCTTGCGGTCCCGTTCAGGCTCATGGCCGCCCTCGTGGGCGAAATCGTATGGCGAGATGTGGGCTCCCACCAGCCAGGCTTCACCGCTTCGGATGTCGCCATAGCTGTCCTTGAGCTCCATCTTCCCATCCCGAAGCGATTTCACCTCAGAGCCGACCAGAACGAGGCCAGCCTCGAATACGTCAACGATCGAATAGTTGCGGCGGGCCCGCCGATTGGTGGCAACCACTTTGATCTGCCCGGTTGAGTCCGAGCCGGTCATTGGTCGGTTCCGACGCTGGTGGTCACTTAGAACCCCGCTGGAATGTCAGGGCCGGTCCCATCGGCGTCACGCAGGTAACGACTCAGGCCGAGCAGCGATCCGGTCACACCGGCGGCCGCACCAAAGATCAGGAACAGGAGACCCCACCGAAAAAAGAAATCCTGTCCGACGTCCAACCGAAAAAGGGCGAACCCCTCACCGGCTCGGGCCAGATTTGTTGCTCCGAGCCACACGGTGAACACTGCCAACGCAGCCCCAACCACACCTTCGATCATGCCTTCCAACAGGAATGGCACCCGGATAAACCAGTTGGAAGCACCGACAAGCTTCATGATCGCCACCTCGTCCCGTCTTGCGTAGATAGCCAACCGGATGGTGTTGGCAATAAGCACAACGGCTGACAACCCAAGCACGATCGCCATCCCCAGTCCCAAGACGTTCAAAACGCTGGAGAGACTTTGGAGTTGCTCAATGGAATCGGCCGCAGTTGTCACCTGACGAACCGTCTGAGTGTTTTGTTCCATTCGGAACCTGACCGAACTATGCAGCTCGAGATCGACCAATTCGATGCGGATCGACGCCGGAAGGATGGTCGGATCAATATCCAACAGCTCTTCTTGATCGGCAAAGAGCTCTTGGAATTCGATCCAGGCCTCTGCCTTGCTGACGTAGAAATGATTCTTGACCTCATCCCAGGTGCCCACCTCGGCGATAAGGGCATCGTGGGCATTTGAAGGCACGCCGTTTTCGCCGGCATCGTTGAGAAACGCAATGACATGCACGCCTTGTTGCCACGCCAGAGTGTTTATCCGGAGAACCTCGTTGACCACAAGTGCCCCGAACGCCAGGCTCAGTGAGATGAAGACGGCGAGGATGGCGCCGGCCACAATCAACAGATTGCGACGCAGACTGACGAAAGCTTCCTTGATGAGAAAGATGATGCGACTCATTCCTCCTCCTCCCTTGGGCCTTCGTAGCGACCCAACTCCTGGTCACGGGTGACTCGGCCGACGTCAAGGGCGACGACTCGACGCTGCATGGCATCGACGATGGCGTGATCGTGGGTCGCCATGACAATCGTGGTTCCAGTGCGATTGATCCTGTCCAGCAGTTTCATGATGCCGACCGACGTCGTTGGGTCAAGATTCCCGGTCGGCTCATCACACAACATGATCGGTGGCCTGTTGACGAACGAGCGGGCGACGGACACACGTTGCTGCTCACCGCCGGAGAGTTGTCTGGGATAGCGCTCTGCCTTGTCCGACAACCCGACGAGATCGAGCACTTGATCTACTTGAGGACTAATGACAGATTGCGGTCTGCCCAGCACCTCGAGGGCGAATCCGACATTCTCATGAACCGTCTTGTTGGGAAGCAGCTTGTAGTCCTGAAAAACAGTGCCGACCGAACGGCGCAGGAACGGGATCTTCCACTTGGGAAGTGTTGTGATGTCCTTACCGGCCACCCAGATCTTCCCTCGGGTGACAGGCTCATCCCTCAACAACAGGCGAATCAGGGTGGATTTGCCAGATCCGGAAGGGCCCACGAGAAACACAAACTCACCCTTCTGTATATCGAGGGAGACGTCGTTGGCGGCGATGGTGCCGCCCTCGTAGACCTTGGTGACGTTTTCGAGTCTGATCATGCAATCGAAAAGGGGAGTTTCGCAGCTACAGCAGACTTTGCTGCGAACTGAGAGAAAAGACGCTAGCCAAACTCGGTTGTCTATTCAGAATCATTGCGCGTCTCATGCTCGGCCCTGCGCCAGCGGAGATAGGCCTCCACAAACCCCATGAGATCCCCGTCCAGCACCCCCTGCACATTTCCAACTTCGTAGTCGGTGCGTAGGTCCTTGGCCATCTGGTAGGGCTGAAGCACATAGGAGCGGACCTGACGACCCCATGCGGCCTCGCCCTTCTCCCCTCGAATCTCATCGAGGTGTTCCTGGCGATCGAGACGTGCCTGTTCGGCCAGACGAGCCTTCAGCATCTGCATGGCGCGTGCCTTGTTTTGTAATTGTGATCGCTCGTTCTGACATTGGACAACGATTCTCGTGGGGATGTGTGTGATTCGGACTGCAGAATCGGTCGTGTTGACATGCTGGCCGCCAGCGCCTTGAGACCGGTAGGTGTCGATACGGAGGTCTTCTTCGTCTATCTCGACATCGGCCTGCTCACCGAGATCAGGTACCACGTCGACCCCGGCGAAACTGGTGTGTCTGCGGGCGTTGGAGTCGAACGGGCTGATCCTTACGAGACGATGAACCCCTCGCTCGGATTCGAGCGTCCCGTAGGCGCGGTCTCCCTTGACCGTGAAGGTCGCAGACTTGATCCCGGCCTCATCTCCTTCGGTTACTTCCTCAACTGTCACCGAGAACCCTGAATCTGAAAGAAAACGCTGATACATGCGAGCCATCATTTCGGCCCAATCCTGGGCGTCAACTCCCCCGGCGCCGGCATGGACACTGAGAATCGCATTCGCCGCGTCGTATTCCTCAAAAAAGAGGGACTCCAACTCCAGCCGATCCAAGGCCGTCGCCGCGGATCGAAGCTGCTCGACAGCTTCCTCTTTGGATTCTGGATCATCAGCTTCCGCTGCCAACTCCAGAAGAACTTCGGCGTCGTCAATTTGGGATGCCAGACCATCGACCATTTCGAGGAGACCCTCGATCCGTGCCAGGCGTTGACTGACAGTCCGAGCGACATCAGGGTCGTCCCATAGATCCGGAGAAGAAACCTTCTCGCGCAATTGTTCGAGTTCCGCTGTTTTGCCATCGACATCAAGAAACGTGCGAGCCTCGTTGAGCCGGCTAAACAACTCGCCGACTGTCGCTTGGGGGTCGGTGATTTCCACTATCTGGCCGGGAGGGCAGAGACTTGGAGCGAGCCGTCCACATCCCTCAACTCGAGGTTGGAACCGACCAGACGCCACAGACGCGTGTTCGCCAGGGCTGCATGGAACTGGGATTCCTGCTCCATGATTCCATCGGACTCGAGACAGGCTTTCTCTGTGGAAGAAAGCGTGCCGAAATTGATCGACTGCCCACCTACGACTCGATACTCACCGCCGGCCTCGTAGGAACCGCTGAATGTGTTGCAGCCGGACAAACCACTGACCGAAGCCTCGTCGAACTCAAAGGTCAACTCTGTCCCGGTGAGGACGGTACGCAGCGACTGGTTTCCCGTGTTGATTCCAAGCACGCCCCAGGCGGAACTTGCCAGGTCCGGCTCGAGCGAAACGTAACTGGAGAGAATTACCCCGGTCGCGCCAAACAGGTCGAGACCGGTTTCAGTCACCTGGTATGTCACCGCCGCTTGAAGACCGGCCATCATCGCTCCCTCTCGTCCGGCCAATTCCAGGGATGGGCAGGCCGCCAATGTTGATCGCAGCGGTCCGATCGAGATCGAATCGCTGTCGGGCACAACTCGAAACGCACCCCCAAACGTATTACAGCCACTCGTCCCTCCAACTTCACCTTCGCCGAATCCGATCGACGCTATGGGTTCGACATCAATGTCGATGTCGGCGATCGATGCCAAAGTCCAGAGAGTCTCATCGAGGGCCTGGTCTATCGGCTTACCGCTGCCACATGCAACCACGAGCAGACCCAAAGAGAAAAGAACGATGCGACGAAACATCAGATGGCGGTTTAAGCCGCACCGTGACAGCGTTTGTACTTCTTGCCGCTGCCGCACGGACAAGGGTCGTTGCGACCGATCTTGTCGGAAGAAGCCGGCCTCTTCGGACCGGTATTGCCAGATTGCACGGCCTGGAGACGTTGCGGCTGGATCTTCGGCTGACTGACTTCGACATGGAATAGGTACTTCACGGCGTCACGTTTCACCGAGTCGACAAGCTCGGCAAACATGTCGTAGCCCTCGCGCTGGTACTCCGTGAGAGGATCCCGCTGACCCATCGCACGAAGGCCGATCCCTGCCCGCAGATAGTCCATCTCGGATAGGTGTTCGCGCCACTTGTTGTCGATCACCGACAACATCACTGACCTCTCAACCTTCTTTAGAACGTCCTGGCCAAGTTCCTCTTCGCGTTCTTCAAATCTTCCCATGGCCTCGTCTGTGGCCAAGTCGATCACAACCTCGACGTCGTACGAGCCCTCGAATTTCGAGCTATCGATCTTTGTCGGATAGAACTGGTCGAGTTCCCGCCTGAGAGTGTCCCAATCCCAATCGGACTTGGAAAGATCGGACGAGAACTCAAGCTCAACAACGCTGGCGATAGCGGAACCAATCCAGTCTTCAATCAGATCGTCGCTCGCCGTGCCTTCGAGTATCGACTTTCGCCACTGGTAGATGCTCTCCCTCTGGGAATTCATCACCTCGTCGTATTTCAGGACGTTCTTGCGGATCTCGAAGTTCTGTGACTCAACCTGGCGCTGAGCTCTCTCAATCGACTTCGAGACCATCTTCGCTTCGATCGGTTGGTCCTCGGGAAGCTTCAGCTTCTCCATGATCCCCGACACCCACTCGCCCTGGAAACGACGCATGAGATCGTCTTCCAGAGACAGGTAGAACCTGGATTCTCCAGGATCGCCCTGTCGGCCCGACCGCCCTCGAAGCTGGTTGTCGATCCGACGCGACTCGTGCCGTTCGGTGCCCACGACGTACAAACCACCTGCGTCTAAGACAACCTGTTTGTCAGGGACGATCTGCTCCTCGAACTCCGCAGTCAGCTTCTTCTCAAGCTCGTCATGGGAGGGATCGTCCGAGGGAATTGAACGCCTTTTCAATTCGGTTCGAGCCATTCCCTCAGGATTGCCACCGAGCATGATGTCGACTCCGCGACCCGCCATGTTGGTGGCAACAGTGACGGCGCCCGGCCGACCCGCCTGAGCGATGATATCCGCCTCACGGGTGTGCTGTTTGGCATTGAGCACTTCGTGCTTGACGCCTTCCTTGCCGAGAAGCCTCGAGAGTAGCTCTGAGCGCTCGATTGAAATCGTGCCCAGGAGAACCGGCTGTTTGCGCAGGTAGCGCTCCTTGACGTCAGCAACCAGAGCGTCGAATTTCCCGGTCTCTGACTTATAGACCATGTCGCCTTGGTCCATTCGGACCAACGGCATGTTGGTGGGAATGGCAAGGACTTCGAGGCCATAGATTGATGCCAACTCGGCGGCTTCGGTCTCCGCAGTGCCCGTCATCCCGGCGAGTTTTTCATATAGACGGAAGTAGTTCTGCAGTGTGATGGTGGCGAGGGTTTGGTTCTCCTCTTTGATATGTACGCCTTCTTTGGCCTCAATTGCCTGATGAAGCCCCTCTGAATAGCGACGACCTTCGAGCACACGGCCGGTGAACTCATCGACGATCTTGACCTCACCGTGATCGACGAGGTAGTCAACATCATCGTGATAGAGCGCCTCGGCTTTGAGAGCGGTCTCGATGTGATGGACGAAGTCGACGGCAGCGTGGTCGTACAGGTTCTCGATGCCAAGGATTTGCTCGACCCGGGCGACCCCCTCTTCGGTAGTTAGGACCTGCCGTCTCTTCTCGTCGACCTCGTAGTGGAGACCGTCCTGAAGACGACTAGCGATCTTGGCAAAGTCCCGATACCACTTGGCACTGTCTGAGAGCTTGCCTGAGATGATTAGTGGGGTCCGAGCCTCGTCGACGAGAATCGAGTCCACCTCATCGACGATGGCGTACTGATGGCCACGCTGCACTCGGCTCTCGGAGGCCATCGCCATGTTGTCGCGCAGATAGTCGAATCCGAACTCGTTGTTGGTCCCGTAGGTGATGTCCGACCTGTATGCAGGGAGCCGTTCCGAAACGGGCATGTTGTTCTGAATCAGTCCGACGCTCACGCCCAGGAAGTGGTGGATATGTCCCATCCACTCGGCATCGCGACTGGCGAGATAGTCGTTGACGGTCACCATGTGGACCCCGTTGCCGGATAGCGCATTGAGATAAGCCGGCATCGTGGAAACAAGGGTCTTGCCTTCGCCGGTCTTCATTTCGGCAACCATCCCCTTGTGCAAGGCGGCAGCACCGACCACCTGCACGTCGTAGTGACGTTGGCCCAGAACCCGCTTGGCAGCCTCACGAACAACGCCGAAAGCCTCAACCTGAATGTCGTTGACCTCGGCGCCGTTGGCTACACGGTCTCTGAACTCGGTTGTTTTGGCTGCGAGCGCTTCATCACTGAGCGATTCGAACTGTGCTTCGATGTCATTTACGGCTGTGGCAACTGACTCGAATTCCTTGAGAGTCTTGCCTTCACCGACGCGAAGCACCTTCTGAAAGATGGGCATTTGAGACGTCAATCCTACCGATAGTGAGAACTAGTGGCGGCCGCTCAGACGACTTCGATGAGGCCTTCGCGGTAAGCCCAGCTAACAGCCTCGAACCGTGAATTCATTCCGAGCTTGTCGAGAATGTTGCGGACGTGATTGCGGACCGTGTTCTCAGAGATGTAGAGCTGGTCGGCGATCTCCCGAGATGTATTGCCCTCACCGACCAGGGTCAGGATCTCCAATTCTCTGCCGGTGAGCTCGGAGCGACGTGTAGCCGAGGCCCCTTGGTGACGGAGAAGGTCACGCAATGCCGAGAAGAGCTTCCCCCCCATAGCCGGGGAAACAGCTGCGCCGCCTTCGAGAACATCGTGCATGCCTGACACAAGTCTCGGAAGCGGTGTGTCCTTCGTCAGATACCCAGACGCCCCGGCCTTGACCGCCGCCAGAAGATCTTCAGCGCTCTCGCTGGCGGTCAACAAGACAACACGGCTGCGTGGACTGGTCTTGATGATGGTGGCGACGACTTCGAGCCCGGACATCCCCGGCATCAGTAGGTCGAGCATGACGAGATCGGGCTCATGCTCCCGAGCCATATCAATGCCAGTCATGGCATCAGCGGCCACTCCGACGACGTCAAAACCCTCCTGGGTGAAAGCAGCTTTCAGAGCTTCTCGAAACAGCTCAGCGTCATCTACGACTACGACAGATGCCATGGGATCAAACCTGGTTTTTGGTATGGGCAGCTGATGGGCGCAAAAGATTAGACACCTCTGGAACCACATTCGCGACTACGGCGGCCTGGACTCGGTTGAGCCCCAAAGAGCGAACTGCCGCGTCAAGCGTGGCTCCGGTTGTGAACACATCATCGACTACGAGGACCGACCCTTGAGGAAGTCCCTGTACTCGATATGGGACAACCATGTTTTTGTGGTCGCCACCGGCCCTCCTGACTGAGTGGGGATGCGACACGAGATACCGAACCACCTCCGTTCCCTTTGCGTGTGCCAAACGGCTGGCCAGGAGCAACGCCGGATCGACCCCGTATCGAATGGTGCGCGACATCGAGCGGGGAACCGGAACAAAAGGCAAGGAGGGCAGCCGACCTTCCAGCGTGGCTGTGACCAGGTCGAGATAGTTGGTGAGGCCTCGATATTTCAAATTGTGCACAAGAGCGCGAGCCGGTCCCGAATGCTCAAAGGCTGACAACAGCCGGATCCCACCAACAATCAGCCGATCGCTGGCCGGTCGCATCTTTCTGCGACATATCTCACAGAGGAGACGAGATTTGGTGGGTCGATGACACGACTGACAGATCATGCCGTCGGAAGGTACGGGGACAGCACGACACTTTCAGCGAAACCGAATCAAGCGTGTGCAGGGGTGGCCCTGTCTGGGCCACCCCTGCACACGCTTGGAGGTTCCCGAGGTGTCAGGTCCCTTCTTGCCAGCTGCTGAGGTAGGCAACCTGTTCCTCGGTTAGAACTTCGAGGCCACCACCAAGGCTTTTCAATTTGATCGACGCCACCTGCTCATCGATCTCTCTGGGCAATGTGTAGATCTCCGCTTTGAGGTCATTCCGATTCTTGATGAGGTATTCGGCTGCCATCGCCTGATTCGAAAAGGACATGTCCATCACGTCCGCTGGATGACCTTCGGCGGCTCCAAGATTGACCAGACGCCCTTCGGCTATGAGCAGGATGCGGCGACCGTCCGGCATTATGAATTCTTCGAGGTTGGTCCGAACCTCGCGCCGCTCAACCGAGGCGGCTCTCAAAGAGGTCAGATCGAGTTCGAGGTCAAAATGACCTGAGTTGGCGAGGATCGCCCCGTCTTTCATCTGGTCGAAGTGCTCCATCCGAAGGACGTGCTTGTTGCCGGTCAAGGTTATGAAGATGTCACCCTCGGCCGCGGCGTCTGCGGCGGTCATCACCCGGAACCCGTCCATTACTGCCTCGAGGGCTCGCACCGGGTCGACCTCCACCACGATCACCTTGGCACCAAGCCCGTCTGCTCTGGAGGCCACCCCCCGGCCACAATCGCCATACCCGACAACAACAAGGTCCTGACCCGCCAAAAGCAGGTTGGTTGCTCGGATGATGCCGTCCAACGTCGACTGTCCTGTCCCGAAGTGGTTGTCGAAGAGATGTTTGGTCGCGCTGTCGTTGACGGCAACCACCGGCACGCGGAGTGTCCCGTCAGCGGCCATGGCACGCAGTCGGATCACACCGGTCGTCGTCTCCTCTGTCGAGCCGATCAGCTCGAGGTCTCTGCGATCGGTGTGGAGAAGAGTGGCGAGATCCGCCCCGTCGTCCATGGTCACTGCCGGCTTGTGGTCGAGAACCGCGTTGATGTGCTTGTAATAAGTGTCGGGATCTTCACCACGAATCGCGAAGACCGGGATTCCGTCGGCCACCAGGGCGGCGGCCACGTCATCCTGAGTGGAGAGGGGGTTCGATGCGCAGAGAAGTGGCTCTGCACCACCATCTCGCAGCGCAAGCATCAGATTGGCTGTCTCCGCCGTCACATGAAGACAGGCTGCAATCACATATCCCTCGAATGGCTTCTCTTCCAGATACCGCTTGCGCACACTGGCCAGCACCGGCATGCGTCGACCAGCCCATTCCACACGTTTGGCACCGTCGGGAGCGAGATCAAGATTGGCGATGTCGTAGTTCATGAGATGTCCTCGGCTAGAAGCTCCTTGAGTTTCTCGATCGTGACCACAGGCACGGGATCGACCCCGGCCTGGTTGGCGAGCATCCAGGAAACGAGGTCGCCGACAGCGGTCAGCGAGATCAGGCGGGCGAGAAGTGAGACGCCTCGAGACGTCACTTCACCCACCCAGGGAACAGCATCTTCGGTCAACGCCGAGGTGTGGGCAAGTCGAGAGCCGATGCGATCGTGGTCGCTCCGATCGCGTAACGCCACGATCCCCAAACTCGCTTTGGTGAGGGCAGCAAGAGTCTCCCATCCGGCGATCTCGTTGTGGTCCAATTCGGGAAGGAGGGAATACCACGCGGGAACCTTGGCATTCTCATTGATCTGTGTCTTCCACCGCTGTGCGACTACCCCACTTATCGGGCCCCCACCGTAAATGATGGGGATTCGACCACCCAGACCGGCGGCGATCCCCTCCGCTTGAGTCCACTCCGGGCTGGCTTCGGCCAGTGCGGCCTCGGCAATTTCGGCCGCCTCGACGAAGCTAAGCCGCTGATCATCGACGGCATGGGCGCCCTCTAGGACCCGAAGAGTTGCCCCAACCATGTACCCGAGAGCAGCCCTGGGCTGTTGACCCGCCGGAACGCCAATCGAAGGCCAGCCATGCTCCTCCGACAGCTCCCCAAGTCGGCCTCCCGTGGTGATTGTGGCTACCGGGAGCCCTGATTCATGAGCTGCAAGTGCCACGTCCAACGTCTCTTCGGTATTGCCTGAGTACGAGCCGGCGACCACCAAAGGGCGCTGACGCACGGCCCAAAGGGGGATAGGCCCATAACCTTTGTGGACGGTCACGCGGGTGCCATAAGGCCCGGCAATGGCTCCGGCAAAATCGCCGGCGATACCCGATCCGCCCATACCCGCGTAGAGGATCTCTGAGTTGGTTCCTATTGTTGGCGCATCGGTCTGCGCCGCCCAGCGCAGCTGGGAGCCAAGAGTCCGAATCTGTTCGAGCATCTCAGACATTCGGGCCACCTTCCGCCTCATCGACGAGCATGATGGGTATCCCTTCTCGAACGGGATAACGCCGGTGGCACTCCGAGCACTCCAGGCGGGAGGCTTCCACGTCTTCGATCAGGTCGGCCTTGTCCATCGGGCACACCAAGATCTCGGCAAGTGTGGGATCAATGAGACTCATTCATTCTCCTCCAAGGTTCTCCGGACACCCTCAACGATCACGTCGACTCGCTCAGAAGTCGCGGCCTCGACATTGAGACGTAACAGTGGCTCCGTGTTCGAGGGTCGAACATTGAACCACTCGTCTCCATAGTCGACGGTGAGGCCATCGACGTGATCGATGTCGGCGTTGTATACCGAGTCCTCCACGCGTTGCAAAGCGACCTCGACGTCAGCGACCTCAAAATTGATCTCGCCTGAGGCCGCGTACCTTTCAACATCCTGGCGCAGTTCGGAAAGGGGTCGACCGTCTTCAGACAGGATGCTGAGAAGAGTCAGCAGCGCCATCATTCCGGAGTCTGCCCGGAAATTGTCGCGGAAGTAGTAATGCCCGCTGTGCTCACCGCCAAAGACAGCGTCCGTGTCAGCCATGATCTGCTTGATGTAGCTGTGGCCGACTCGAGTGCGCACAGGCATGCCGCCGGCTTCCCGAATGATCTCGGGAACGGCATGTGAGGTGATCAGATTGTGGACAACCGCGGCACCCGGGTTGTCACGAAGCATTCTTCGAGCGATCAAGGATGTGACTGTGCTCCCGCTGAGGGGCGTTGCAGTGTCGTCCAGGAAGAACGCCCTGTCAGCGTCCCCGTCGAATGCCACCCCGAGATCGAAAACACCGGTCTCGACGAGTTGCACCAAATCGGCAAGGTTCTCGGGGACCAGCGGGTCGGCCGGATGATTGGGAAAAGTCCCGTCTGGCTCTAGATACAGGCCATCGAGAGATGCCTCGATCCGATCGAATACATCCTCGACTGCAACGCCGGCCATCCCGTTGCCCCCATCCACGGCAACTCTGAGTGGGCCGATGCTCGCCGGTTCGGTGACGGAGAACAGATGATCGACGTAGTCAGAGACGGCATCGGTCGAGGAGGTGGAACCGGGAAGGATCGATGTCATCTTCCGCCCTGCGAGCACCGACTCCTTGATTTCAACCAACCCGGTCTCCGCTCCAACGGGGGCCGCCCCGGCCCGACACAGCTTGAGGCCGTTGTATTCGGCTGGATTGTGGGAAGCCGTGATCATCGCGCCCGGCACGTCGTTTGCTCCCGAGTAGTAATAGACGAGGTCGGTCGGGACCTCACCCAAGTCGATCACGTCGGTACCGGCAGCAGCAATTCCTCGGGTCAAGGCAGCGAAGAACTCGGGAGAGCTAGACCGACAATCCCTCCCAACGGCAATTGCTGGAGCATCAACCAAACGGGCGAAAGCGTTGCCGGCCAGCTCGTACAAGTCTGCATCGAGTTCACCGATATCGCTCCGACCACGGATGTCGTAAGCCTTGAAGACTGCGTGGGGGTTCATGACAGCCGCGAGTGTACGGGCACTAACGCTGAGACGACTCGTAGACTCCCCCGCCCCAATGACTTCCCCACTTGTCGTCGTCGTGCCCGTGCACAACGAGGCCGACTTCATCCCAACGGCCCTGCCATCGCTGATCAGCACGATGGATGAAGTAGATGTCGCCTATCGCATCCTGCTGGTCGAAAACGGATCTATCGACGGAACCGCCGACGTCGCCAAAAAGGTTGCTGCGGATTCCGCTGTCGAAGTCATCTCACTGCCCGACGCTGATTACGGAGCCGCCATGAGACGAGGCTTCCTCGAAGCTGACGGAATATGGGTCGTGAATTTCGATATCGACTACTTCTCCACAGACTTTCTGCATTCTGTCCTCGGACAACCCGACGAAGTCGACATTGTGATCGCGTCGAAGCGAGACCCTGGATCAGACGACCGCAGACCGCCGATTCGCCGCATTGCGACATTCGTGTTCAATCTGATGTTGCGCATGATCCTGGCCTCGAAGATCTCTGATACCCACGGGATGAAAGGGTTCCGCTCACAGCTGGTCAACGACCTGACACCCCTCGTCGTCAGCAACCAAGATTTGTTCGACACTGAACTGGTGATCCGTGCCGAACGTGCCGGCTACTCGATTGTTGAGGTTCCGGTAACGGTCGCAGAAATCCGGCCGGCCAGATCTTCCCTGATCAAAAGGGCCCCGCGAACGGTGGCCGGCCTCTTTAGGATTCGGCGGACTTTGAAGGGCTAGCCGAACCGCCCGGCGTGCGTCTGGTCCTGGTCCAGGCGAACAGACCCCCGAGGATCAGCCCGATGACCCCCAGGAGTGTGAGGACTTGACCTCCGGACTCAGCCCATGTGTCCTGAAAAATCAATTCGACGTGGTTCTCGGTCGGCACCACAACCATCAGCGAAGGCGCTGCGCGCCACGGCCCCTCAGCACCGTGCGCCGTCCAATTGGGGAAGTAAGAGATCTTCACCACGTGCGGAACCCCAATCGCATCGGTCGTGAAGGAAATCCGATGGTCCTCGAGAACAATGTCGCTGACGGTGCTGGTTGTGGCTGAGAGCTCTACGTCGGGGCGCTCGGACAGCGTCTCGATGCGCGGCCAATCCTCGGGGCCGCCGGCAACCACCCAGCGGTCCATTTCGTCAACGTCTTCATACCATTCCAGAGCCATGTCGTGGAACGAGAGAAGAGGTTCTCCATCGGAGCCGGCCACGGTGCCAGAACCAATGAGCGCACTGAAAATGCCACGTTCTGGAACCTCGTAAACGGCTGGCAGGTGGCTGGCAACGGCGACAAGCTCCGTTGCTGGGAGTCGATAAATGTGGAACGGCTCCGTTGTTGTGATCTTCTCGAATTCGGAAAGGCCGTCAGCCTTCTCGGCTGCCTCCGGTGTGAACGACACGTAGTAATCGACACCGTAGACATCCATGTGGCTGAGTCCGCGCTCCATTTCGAATGAGTGATATTGCAACCCTGGAATCGGATTGGACGACTTGAAGGACATTTCGGAATGGTTGATGAAATGGAAAGGCGTCGTCAATGAGGACTCGAAGTAGAGCCCTTCCATCGACTTTTGCGACCCCTCCGTCCAATACGGGATCAGCATCGGCGCCATTGGGGTGCCGTACTTGTTGAGACCTGAGTTGTTCTCCCACATCACCCGGCCGTCAGGGAGTTTGTCCAGCTCGATCATGAGAGATTCGTACTCGGGCCAGGGCTCTTTGGCCTCGTAACCTTCGTAGTTCCACTTCGACCACCCGTCGATGAAGGTCACCCCGGCGGTGGCGCCAAGGACCACGATGGCAACAGCGGTCGTTGTGAGGAAACTGCGGGTGTTGACAGTGGGAGGAGTCAGAAAACTGAGACCCAGGAAAATCAACCCGACGAGAGCAACAAGGCTCCAAGTCCAAGTCGGAAACTCCGTCGAGTCGATGACCAGTCCCATCGCCACGCCTGTGGCGACCAGCAGGACGAAACGCGGCCAATGAGTCGAAAGCCTGCCCGGCAACCGTCTCGATATCCAAACTACTGCCGCCCCAAAACCGATGGCAGCGAAGAAGGCCACTCCGAAGTACCAATAAGGCAGGAGCCGCCCGTTCCACAGCTTCCACCTCGCCCCATCGAACATCTCCGGTGCCAGGTCAGGAAGAATGTTGGGAAGCGGAAAATAGATGACAGGTAGCAGGGTCGCAGCGATCATCGGCGCGGCCCTCGAGGTGCGTCGCAACGCCCAGATCGCTCCAGGGATCGCGATTGGCAAAAGGAGCCACAGTTCGACCGGGAATATCTCCTCCCACCGACTCAGTGGGGTCCATGCCATGTCAGACGTAAGGCCAATCCGCGCCATAAGCGGCAATGCCCAGAAAGCTGCGATGGCAAACCCCCACACCCATATCGTCATCGTCCGCCAGAAACCCTTGCGCCATGCGAGAACGAAAAGAGAGGCAAAAATGACAACAATGGTTGTGAGCACATGGGAAAGTGCGGTAACGGCCAATGCCAGGGCAGCCCACTTGGTGAACTTTCGGTCATCCCGGACGGCTTTGATGAGCAATCCCAAATAGATCAGAGACAGGGCGAATGACCACGAATAGGAAAACTCACCCGCCAAAGTCGATGCGACATTTCCGCCGTAGATAGAGAAGCTCTCATAGAAGGCAAATACGGCGCCGGCCCCCGCAGCAACCAGCGAAACGTGGCGCCCCAGCCTCATTGCGCGAGTGTGGAAGTAGATGGCGGGAGGAAGGGCGAGCAGGCCGAGGACCGTCGCCAGTTTGAAGGCCACCCCATATGGCAGGACGAGGTCGAGTCCGACGATCGTCAGTGACGGGAGTGGGAAATAGAAGTAAAAGGCGGGGAACCCGGCAAACCAATCGTTCGACCAGCCAAGAATCCGACCTTCGGGGAGAAGATGATCTCGCAGGTAAGCGGGTCCAAATACGTGCGCACCGGTGTCACCGCCAGTCGGAGTTGTCGGGGAGAAGATAAGCCACGGGCTCATGACCAAGAAGATGATCAGAGCCGTCCCTAAGACCAGAATGATGGGGAGAACGGGAATTTGGTTGAGCCTTCCCCGAAGGGTGCTCACGTCTTGGATTGCCGAACGATTTCCAAGATCTGGGTTACGTCAATGTCCGCACCGTCATGGTTCCACCACTTCTCTTCGCAGTTGTGACAGGAGAAGAAACGCACCTCGGTGCCGTCCGGAAGGACGTGTTCTATCTCGAGAACGTCGGTTTGGGAGCAACTGGGGCAGTCCATGGGTCTCGAATCGTCGGCCAACAGACATGTAAGTCGAAGCTTGCGCCTACATCAACGACTCATCGTCGAGAAGTCTGCCGACGTATCGGCTCCTCCGCTTTCCGTCTTCGGTCCAATACGCATACCAGTACGGCCCATGGGGGCATTTTGTGCAACCGGTCTTGCCACAACGAACCATCTGCTTACGCATGCTGACATGAGGTTCTGAGGAGGTGCTCAGTGCACCTGACCGCTCCAGTTGGGCCCTTGTGAGGATTTGCAGACGACGTAAATCATGCTCGTCGAGGTCCTTGACCGCGTCGAGCAGGTCGCGATCGAGGGACACTAGGCGACGTGAACGGGTGCGAAGAGCCTGGTAACCGTGCGCCGGTCGGTGAGCGTCCATCCATGGGGAGGTGTCATCCTGTCCGCATGATCGGCACAAAGTGGATATGTGTAGGGCTCAACCGTTTCGCCCATGTCGTCAAGCCAGACTGCACTATCAACATAAGCAAAGGTCATAATCGATGCTGCGGGAGATCCGCAGCGGGCGCAACTCACTGTCATCACAAGCACGCTAGAAGTCGCGAAAACCTCAATCAAGGACCCAACCGGATGAGAGCCTTATCCGGCTGTCCTGGAAACAGCGTTCCCGAGCCATCCGCGTCGACTATGAGTGTCGCCGGCACCGCCACCACACCGACATCGTGGAACACGCCGGGTTCCCGCTCCCAGTTCATCTCAACAAACTCTTCACCCAATCTCTCGGTGAGCTTTCTAGATGCGGGCCGACAATCCGGACATGACGATGAGGTGAAGAGATATACCCCAGCGACAAGGCCAGTTGACTCAAGCTGACGGGGGCTGCCGGTGGCCCGGGAACGCAGGATCAAAGTGACGACAAGAGCCACTCCGAGAGCGCCCACGATGAGGGCCAGTCGAACCCAGATCTCATTCATCTGACACCGGCACGCCGATCGCCGCAACGGACGCCTGGGAACGATGTCCAGACCACAACACGACGGTTTCTCCAACCGACTCGATCAAATAGCCGTCGGCGGCTTCTAGGGCCAACTCGAGCAGAGAGTCAGACCCCACCGTCAGGGTTCTCACAGTTGTCCCTCGCCGAAGTGGCCGTATGGTCACCGTGCTGTCATCGATGGAGATATTGAGAATCACCACCGTCGCCCTACCCCCTGCCGGGACGCCTGCTCCTGGCAGCAGCCACCGGTTTGCACTGCGTGGGCTCGCCGTGGTGACACTCAGGCCTTCCTCAGACTCAATCCACAGCGTGGGAACAATCGGTGCGGTGGAGATAATTCTCAGCGCCACCGGTTTATCGCTGAGTTCGGTCACATCGATTGTCGCCCGCCCCCGGGCGGGCATGACCCCGCTTAGCAGACCCTCTTCGAGTCCTTCGGGACCGTAAAAGTCGACCTGATACTCAACATCAGCGTTGATTGGCGTGGCGACAACGACCTCGCGCCGTCCCTGACCGCCCGGGATGGGGATAAACCAATCCTGAGCAGGTGGAACGGCCTGCCATATGGCGATCTCCCCCGCCGCCGCTTGGCGCCCGACGCTGATGACACGTCCTCGACTTGTTTCAATGACAATCGACAACGTCTCACGACCTGGGACCAACTCGGTGAAATCGACAATGTGCGATGAACGCGGAGGCACAATCACCGCTTCAAACCGCGCATTGGACTCATTGCCGGCCTCGGAGTTGACCGTGAGCTCTACCACCGCCTCACCGGCATACGGATTCATCAGATGCAACTGGAAGGTGTCTCCGCTGGCCGTCGTGGCGCCTGTTAGGAAGGTGAGAGGGTGCGCAACCGATGAGCACGACTCAGAAGACATCGACTCTGCTCCCGAGACCAGGGCACCGGCGGCTGATGACGCCACCGGCATCTCGACAAGACCACCAACCGTGCCTACCGCTGACACGTCCACCACAGGGATGGTGATCGACCCCGATGATCCGGTCTCATGACCGATACTGCCGGTGGTTTCACCGCCGGCGAAAAGGGTCAAACTGACCGGTCCATCGACCGTGGAAAGAACCGAAATCGCAGTCGTCCGCCCACTGCCCTCCTCAATCGCGCATACGGCAACCGACGCCACCTCCTCTGGGACACTCGGCTCGGGCGATAGCGCTGCTGGAGCCGGGAGCAAGACAGCCACAGCCGCCAAGCCTGCAACGACTACAAACCCCAGGTATTTCATGATCGTCCCCTTCCGGTGGCGATCAGCACGAGCCCACTGGCTGCCAAGGCTGCCGAGATCAGGGCGAGCACCTGATCGAGTGTTGATCCGGCAAAAGAAGCAGCACCGTCAACGGCACTCACGCTCGACCACCATTCGATCGAGCCGGACTCTGGCTGCCAACCCGTCGCATGGTTGAGAGCAAGTGCGACTCGCCCCGACGCTGGTTCCCCAACGAAGCCGGCGCCATCACGTCGCCATACATCATCCGTTGCACCTTGGGCGAGAGCTACCGACGATGGGTTCTCAAAAACTCTCGAGGCCGGATCCAGTGGCGTCGGAATCAGATCGATCTGAGCGAGAAACACCTCATCCAGACGGAACATTGGGCCGTCGAGCACGATCCAATCGATCGCAAAAGGCGCAAGAACCTCCCCGGGCCGAAGTTCGGCTCCCGCCGCAATCCTTGAGAGGGCTGCGTCCAACGCCTGATCACCGAGAAGTGGATCAGGCAGCCAGGCTTGATCATTTGTTATCGCCTCGCCGTCCACCACTCGGTACCAGAATCCTGGCCCCGACCTGGCCTCGCCCGGAATGTCATCCATGTCCGTTGATGCAATCAGGATTCGGCCCGCTCCCTCCGGACCGGCGAGCGCTCCAGCGAACGCCAGCTGTGAATTGACGTCTCCTGGAGCAAGACCAAGACGTCCATCTCCAACAACACCAACCGAAAGGAGAAGGACGGCAGACGACGCAACAGCAGCCATCAGCTGGCTTGGCTTCATTGAGAGCCGGTCCATGCCGGCGGCAACCAACAGCGCAGCCCCAAACGAGGCTACGACCAGAAGTCCCTCCTCAACGCCCGGTCCACCGTACGGAACGCGGACCGCTGCCAGTGCTCCCACGGAGAGCAGCGCTCCGAGAACACCAATTCGCCTCGTGGTCTCGTTGCCAATCATCAGCGGAGCGACGGCTAGAGCAATCAGTATTGGCCACATGACGGCGACCGTGAGACCGAGTCGACGAGACGGATCAAGTAGCCAACCAGGATCACCCAACAGGAAGGGAACTGCGACGACGCCGGCAACCAATACGGTAAAGCCAGGCACAATGCGTGACCCCCTACCGCCAAGAACCTTCCAGACAATGACGGTCAAGAGCGGCAACACAACCAACAGTGGTGAGAACGCGGCAACTGGGATGCCCAGAACCAGGGCCCAGCCGATACGTGTGAATTGGCTTTTTGCCTCGTCGTGAGGGTGAACGAACGCTGACCGGACGGCCCACGGCGTTACTGCTGCTGCCATCAGCGCAAGCCATGAACCCTCTCCGGTCAACAACGCCGTTCCGGGACCGGCGATCAGTACCAGTCCGCCAAGGTAGCGACCAGGCCCACGCAGACCGATGCGTCCACCGAGACGACCGAGACCGCCAATGGCAACCACTCCGGCCAGGATGGTCATGACAGTGCGAGCTGCACCTTCGGCCCCCAACCAGATCCACGAAAACAGACCCGTCAATCCGACCGATGGGTGGACAGTCGCCGGCGAACCCAGCCCAGATTGATTCCACCCGGCCAGCCAACGGTCTAGCGCTACTGATGGAGCTTCGAAAGGAAAGTTGAAGCCGATATTCGGCACCCCGGCAAACACCAAGCCGCGGATACCAAATGTCACGATGACAACAGCCAATACGGCGCCCCATATGCCGGGAGATCCCCACAACCTCCTACTACTCCTTGCTAGAGCCTGATCGTCATCAAACATCGAGAGCACCCGACTGCTGAACTCGGAGCCAATCTCGCGAAGGCGCACCGAGCCTTTTGTCTGAAATCGAAATAGCTCCTCGTCGCCGGCAACTCGCACCGAACTGAACCGACGACGCTGCCCCAAGGTGCTTGGCAGGTGGATGAAATTCCACCCGAAGCTGACCATGTGACGTGCGGCCGGACGCCATCGGAGGAACAGAAGATTGGCCAGAGAGTCCAAAACCGACACCAAGAAGTCGTAGGGAATGAGCCAAACGAGGGTCAGAAGGCTGTAGCCAGTGAGCATCGCCCTCAACCGACCGGCCTGTTCTGCCCAGCCCCTACCTCTCTGGTTGCATCGGCCCTGGTGATAGACCTCCGAGGAGGGGATACTGACAACCCGGCCACCGGCAAGCCTCGTTCTCTGTGAGAAATCGAGACCTGCTGCAATCGGAGGTAAAAGGGGATCAAGACCGCCCAAGCCTTGAGCGAGATCGCGCCGTACCAGCATGGAAGCAGAGTGAACAAACGCCACCTCGCGGACCACGTCATACTGCTGTAGGTCGATCTCTCCTTCGTCGAGACCGGTGTATGGCTCGCCAAACACATCGGTGGCACTCCCGACGGACTCGAGCTCCTCATGACTCCCCGCAACAAGAAGCTTCGAGCCCCCCAGAGCGGCATCGTTGCGCAGGATTTCGGCAACGAGAGCGCTCAGGGCGTCAGGCCGCGGGCGGGCATCGGAATGGAGGATCCAGAAGTAGTCAACGCCGTCACCATGATCCGCAATGGCATCTTCCAGGTTCTCTTCCCAAGCCAAATCTTCACCGAGAACGTCGGGTGACTCTCCAACCACCACAACTTCGGGAATCGGCTCGTACACTTGCCTCGCCAGAATGGCCAAGGCTGCACTCAGGTCGGCGCCATCAATTTGGGTGAGGAGCACCTTGACGATGGGCGCCGCCAGGTGCTCTTCAGTTGACGTGGGTTCGGCCGCTAGCGGCGTCAGGGCATCGGTCATGCGGGGTCACATTGTGAACGGGTGCGAGACGCTGAGCAATATCAAGGTGAGAAATGAAGGTGGTTGAACTTTCGGGTGGGGTCGGTGGTGCACGAATGGCGGTAGGCCTGGCAAGGCTGTCGGCGATCGATCTGACTGTCGTCGTCAACGTCGGCGATGACGAAGAGATCCACGGGCTTCACATCTCGCCGGACATCGACACCGTTATCTACACCCTCTCCGACGCACAAGGCCCCGAGGGCTGGGGACGCGCTGGCGACTCGTTCAACGTCAACACCGAACTCGCCAGATTCGGAGTGGACAACACCTTTGTACTGGGTGATCTCGATTTGGCCCTCAATCTCTTTCGCACAAACCGGCTCGCTGCCGGGGCGAGATTGTCGACGGTAACGGGCGAAATCACGTCGAGCTTCCAAATAACTCCCAACGTGCTCCCGGTCTCCGACGATCTGCTCCGTACCGAAATCATGATCGACAAAGCCAACTGGATCGGCTTTCAGGAGTATTTTGTGATTCGCCAAAACCAGGATCTTGTAAAAGCTATCCGATTCACAGGACAAGACTCGGCGTCACCCGCTCCTGGGGTCATCGAGTCCATCCAACAAGCGGATCACGTGGTGATCGCCCCGTCGAATCCGCCATTATCGATATGGCCCATCCTGGCCGTTGAAGATGTGCGCAGTGCCGTGGCAGCACACCGGAACGTGACTGCGGTAAGTCCACTCATAGGTGGGAAGGCGTTGAAGGGTCCGGCTGACCGAGTAATGGCTTCACTTGGGCTCCCACCCGGAAACCTCGGGGTCGCCGAGGCTTACCAAGATGTTGTCGATCGGCTGATAATCGATTCTGATGATCGCGACGACGTCGCCAGGATCGAAGGTATCGAAGGTATCGAAGTGTTACCGACCGACATCAGAATCAAGGAGCCGGGGCATGCCGAACGACTGGCTAGAGAGATCGTCGGACTATGAACCTGGAAATTTGCCCTCTCGTCGACGTGCCCGAAGTATCCAGTGCCGACGACATCGCCTCGGTCCTCATCACGGCGCTCGAGCCGCTCAACCCCAGAGATGGAGATGTCCTTGTTGTGACACACAAGATCGTCTCCAAGGCTGAAGGAGCGGTCAGGACGATCACTGGTGACGAGGAGGAATTCAAACGTCGTCTTGTTGAAGGTGAATCGGTCTCAATCATCAGACGTCGTGGCGAATTGATCATCGCGGAAACGAAACATGGGTTCGTCTGTGCCAACGCTGGTGTCGATAGGTCAAATGCGGCGCCAGGGACGATGATCCTCCTCCCAAAGGATCCCGACCGCTCCGCTCATCGTATTCGCTTGAGACTTCAGCAAGCCTTTGGAGCGGACTTACCGGTGATTATCTCCGATACCTTCGGTCGACCGTGGCGCCGTGGCCTCACCGACATTGCAATTGGCGTGTCCGGTTTGATAGCTGTTCTTGATCTCCGCGGGTCAACAGACTGGTCCGGGCGCGAGCTCGAAGTGACCGAAATCGCAGTGGCCGACGAGTTGGCCGCCGCCGCCGACCTTGTGATGGGGAAGGCTGACGGGATTCCGGCCGCCCTGGTCAGGGGATACCAAGGGCCGAGAGGAGATGGGCGTGGATCCGATCTGGTCCGACCCGTCGACGAGGACCTGTTTCGCTGAGAATCGGCCGATGGGGTCAAGCCTGATCCGATGCGGACAAGGGTTCAGGCCCGGACATGACTCGTTGTCACTGAGGTTGCGAGTTTTAGGCCCTTGGGCGGCCCAACCCCCAGTAGTCCAGGCCGGCGGCTCGGACTGCTGCAGAGTCGAGCAGGTTGCGTGCGTCCACGATTCGATAGCCCTTCATTGCGGAGGCGACCTGTTCGAGGTCGACAGTGAGAAACTCAGGCCATTCGGTGGCTACAAGAAGAACGTCGGCGTCCCGAACGACCTCGATGGGGTCATCGAACATCTCGAACTGATCACTGGTTGCCTCAGGATCATAAGCAACAACTTCGGCACCGTCGGCCTGCAGAATCGATGCGATCCGCAAAGCGGGCGAGGCTCGCACGTCATCAGTGCCGGCCTTGAAAGCAACACCCCACATCGCGATCCGACGACGATGAAGCCCTCCACCGGCGGCTTGGCGAACCTTCTCAGCCACTCGAAATCGCTGTGCTTCGTCGGCCTCGATAACGGCACGAAGTAAGTCGAATTGGTATCCGGCATCTTCGGCAACGCTGATCAGCGCTGCGGTGTCCTTGGGGAAACACGATCCTCCGTATCCGGGGCCCGGTTGCAAAAAGTGGGAACCGATTCGATGGTCGAGACCCATCCCCTCGATCACATCGAGAACGTCAGCCCCGACGGCTTCGGCGACATTCGCCAATGTGTTTACAAAAGTGAGCCGAGCCGCCAGGTAGGAATTGGAGGCGTACTTGATCAACTCGGCCGAAGTCGGATCAGTGCGGACGACAGTTGCGTCGAGAGACCGATAGAGACTGGCGACGGTATCGGCATCTGCTTTCTCGTAAGCCCCGACAACGATCCGATCGGGCTTCATGAAATCCTCCACCGCCTTCCCCTCGCGGAGAAATTCAGGATGCGAAACGATTCCGGCGGGACTCCCCTTATCAGCAAGTCGTTTGCGCAGACTCGCCACAGTGCCGGGAGGGACAGTCGATTTGATAACGAACAACACGCCGTCGCCCACCTCGTTGGCGAGTTCATCGATCACCATGTCAATGAAGCTGAGATCGGCCCTCCCGTCGTCACCCTCTGGGGTCGGAAGACATAGGAAAACTAATTCGGCCCCCTGTGCCGCATCCCGGTTCGACGTGTGATAGCTGAGCAGAGAACGTTCGGAGGCGCGACCGAGAAGATCGGGAAGACCTTGCTCGTAGATCGGAACCTCGCCACGCTCGAGTGCAGCAACACGAGCCACGTCCACTTCCCCAAGCCGAATCGTGTGACCGAGATTGGCCAATCCGCCAGCTGTAACCAGGCCCACGTATCCGGCACCGATGATTGCGATTTGCATGAGTCCCTCAGTTTACGTAGTTGTTGATTCACTCACGACGCGTCGGCGCCAGTGATCACAACAGCGTCGTAACCGTTATCGACAATCCCCACCTGAACTACACCGAATCCAAGGGCGGCGACTATTCGATTTCCGTTGAAGCTGCCCTCAGGGACGAGGACGACAGTCTGGGAATAGGTAGCGGCCTCGGCGTCGCCGATCGACTCGACAGTGAATCCGTTGCTCTCGAGCGCCCGCGAGACCTTGCCCGCCGCTCCGACAATCCCATTCCCGTTCAACACTTGAAGACGAAGCTGCTGCGAGGCCAGGGGCGCTCCCACACGAAAGTTCGCAAGCATCGCTCCCGCCTCAGGCTCCTTGATGACAACCACCGACTTCCCGTCCTTGGTGGCTCCCGAAGTTGGAAGAGTGGCACCGTCGATGCCACCACCGAGTATGCCCTTGAACCCCCACGCCAAACCTGCCACCGACGATGTCGCCAGGTTCGAATCGATGGTCATGTGCTCTGCCATGGCCGAAGCGATACTGCCCGCCTCGGTGATGGAAGACGGACGTTTCAATTCGGTGAAGATGCCTCTGATGACCTCCTGCTGGCGCTCGGTGCGCCCGATGTCGCTGGCGTTGACACTGACCCAGGAACCGTTCTGATATTCCTGGTATTGGCGCGAGCGGGCGTAGGCGAGAGCCATGTCGCCATCGAGGGTCTGGCTTCCTGCTTCTACGTCCAGCCCGGACTTCGAATCGCGTGCCGCATAAGGAAAGGCGATCTCGATCCCTCCAAGCTCATCGACGAGGGCAGCAAATCCAACAAAGTCGATTTCGACGTAGTGATTGACCTCGACATTGAGATTCTGCTTGACGGTCTCCACCATGAGACTCGGTCCGCCGAAAGCGTATGCGGCATTGATCCGGTTTTTCGAGTGACCCGGGATGTCGACCCAGAGATCGCGGGGAATGCTCAACATCCGGGCGGTGGAAGTTGTTTGGTCGAGTCGCACCAGCATCACCACGTCGCCACGCTGGCCACCAAAGGCGCCAAAGTTGTCTAGGTCGTCGAGACCTGCTCTGGAGTCCGACCCCACAATCAGGAAAGTGAGGTCGTCTCCCGTCGCTGCATCAAGAACATCGGAAACCGCCGAGTCGGTGTCGGCCGTGGCCAGGACACCCTCTCCAGTCCGGACGGCCCAGAGGATGCCGAGCGCGGCCAGGTTGGCTACCACAAGCAGGACAAGGGTTGTGACCTTCAACCACTTGGGTAGCCCACGGCGAGACGAAGATGTTTTGGTGGACTTGGACATCGTCTGATTAGACGCCAACAGGGTAAACAGAGTTCCGCCTCTAACGCTGAGTTCACACAACCTTGAGAGTCGTTCCGGTACGGAGACGTTATCGTCTCGGCCGTCACATACCGGAGGTCTGACACTTGGCTGTGCTCTCCCACGAAGGGACTTATCCGATTCTCTACGGCACCTCGCCGATTCCGGTCGGCGCAGGCCATCGTGATGGCTACATCGCGCGCCCTGACGAGTTCGGTCAATTCCCGGTCGTCTTCGTCGTCCCCGGAATCGATGGAATGGGAAGCCTCGAGAAAGACATCTGTCGGCGATTTGCCCGATTCGGGATTGCAGCCATCTCGCTCGACCTCTACCGGAATGTGGGTGATGGGCTGGCTTCGTACAACGCCTTGACCGATGACCGCGCCCTAACCGACATCGACGAGCTACACGAATTCATCATTTCGGATGATGTTGTATGGAATATTTCTGGCGACGTTGGCTTAGTTGGGACCGAAATCGGTGGGCGCTTCGCGATCATCAAGGCAGCCACGCGTGACTGGGTTAAGTCGATAGCCGTCTGCTACACCCCGCTCACAGGGGACGAGGATCGAGAGCATCAAGTCGCCGACTACCTCGATCATCTTCCCGTTCCGGTGCTGGGGCTTTACGGCACCAACGACGAGCTCGTAGACACCGCATCGGTTGACGAGGCACAACGTCGCAACGATCACGGTCAATGGCTTCTCTATGACGGCGCCCAGCACGGCTTTCTGGACATCGACTCTGTTGGGTTCGACCAGGCCGCCAGTGACGACGCTTTTGCCCGCATGACCGCCTTCTTCGAAGCCACCTTGGCCAAGGCCGTCATCGAAAACCTTGGCTAACCCCGACGCCTCGCCTGCGAGGCGCAGCCTCAGGTAGTTGCGCCTTGCATGCGAGGCGCAACTGGTCCGATTTAGCTCATCGATGCCGCAAGTGGCGAACCTCACCCGACAAAACGGTCTCCGTTTTCCCGTCACGCTCCACAATCAGCCCGCCGTCGGCGGCAACGTCCATCGCCCGCCCGACATTGTTCGGCTCCCAGCTCACGTCACAATCCAGGGTCTCGCATATTGACCGGTATTCGTCGATGGGCCATCCCTCATCGTCGAGGAGACGTAGCAGCTCCGCTCCCCATAAGGCTCCGACCTCGGCATAACGATCGTCCCCAGGATCTTGATCGAAAAGCGCAGCCGATCCGGCAGGAGCGTCAGGCCACCAGAGGTTCAACCCGATCCCCACCACGACGACTTCGTTACTGCGCTCGACCAATATCCCTCCGACTTTCAGACCAGCCAAGAGAACATCGTTGGGCCATTTGAGAGAAGTGCCTTCGGTGGCCCGTATCGCCGCGATCCCAGCCATTAGCGAAAATGGCCGCCGGTCTGTCCGTGCGAGGTGGATCGCAAGCGAAGCCGCCAAGGCACGTTCCGCGTTCCACCAGTGGTTCCCGGTGCGTCCCCGTCCCTCGGTTTGGTTCTTGGCCAACACCAATATCGGGAGTTTTTCGAGCGCGTCGCGCGCCACGTTTTGAGTGGATGGAACAATGTCGTGGCATTGTTGGAAATATGGTGTAGCCATCTCGTCCTTGAGCGAGTCTGAAATTGAGAGATTACGGAGGAGTCTTGGGCACCGAGGCGCGGATTGAACAACTCAGAGATCTTCGAGACGAAGCTTTGCACGCCGGCACTCAACGCGCCGTTGCAAGACAACACGAAGCCGGAAAGCTCACTGCTAGAGAGCGCATCGAATCACTGCTCGACAAAGGCTCCTTCCAGGAGATTGATCAGTTCGTCCGCCACCAATCATCCGGATTCGGCATAGAGGACAAGAAACCGCTGGGTGACGCCGTTGTCACCGGGCACGGGACCATCGATGGCAGGCCGGTCTTTGTCTTCGCCGAAGACTTCACGGTCTTTGGTGGAAGTCTTGGCACGGTGGTCGCCGACAAGATCTGCAAGATCCTCGACATGGCCATGAACACCGGCGCCCCCATCATCGGTTTGAAGGACTCGGGCGGCGCCAGAATTCAGGAGGGTGTCGGGTCGCTGGATGGCTACGGACGGATATTCCAGAGGAACGTGCAAGCCTCAGGGGTGGTGCCACAGATCTCGGTGATCATGGGCCCGTGTGCCGGCGGGGCTGTCTACTCGCCCGCCCTCACCGACTTCGTGTTCCAGGTCGACCAAACATCACACATGTTCATTACCGGCCCTGAGGTCATCAAGGCCGTCACGGGCGAGGACGTGACAATGGAAGAGCTGGGTGGAGCTTCGACCCATGCCTCGAAGTCGGGCGTGACCCACTTTGTCTATCCGAGCGGCAGCGAGGCTCTCGAAGCGGTCAGGTATCTAGTTTCGTTCCTTCCAAGAAACAACATGGAGATGCCTCCGTTTTACGCCCCCACCGATCGTTCCGACCGGCTCGACGATTCCCTCGACACCATCATTCCCGACTCTTCGAGCCAGCCGTACGACATCAAAGAGGTCATACGAACTGTCCTCGACAGCGAAGAGTTCTTCGAAGTCCACGAACGGTGGGCGGAGAACATCGTTGTCGGGTTTGGGCGACTCGACGGACATGCCGTTGGCGTGGTCGCCAACCAACCGGCTGTCCTCGCGGGCACACTCGACATAGCGGCCTCGGAGAAGGCTGCACGGTTTGTCCGTTTCTGCGATGCGTTCAACATCCCGATTCTCACCTTTGTTGATGTGCCTGGTTTCCTCCCTGGCGTTGACCAAGAACACGGCGGGATCATCCGGCACGGAGCCAAATTGCTATACGCATACTGCGAGGCGACCGTCCCACGCATCTCCATCATCACCCGCAAGGCGTACGGGGGCGCATACCTGGTCATGAATGCGCGGGGCATCCGTGCCGATCTCGTGTTCGCGTGGCCTTCGGCTGAAATCGCGGTGATGGGTGCTCCGGGCGCTGTCAATATCATCCACCGCAGAGAACTTTCCAGTTCTGATGACCCCGACGGTCGGAGGTCCGAGCTGATTGAGGACTATGAAGGCAAGTTCAACAATCCTTACGTGGCCGCAGAGCTGGGCCTGGTCGACGAGGTGATCGAGCCAAGAGAGACCAGGATCAAGCTGATTAGGGCGATGGAGATGCTCAGGACCAAGCGGGAGAGCCTTCCCCCCAAGAAACACGGCAACGGACCTCAATGAAGTCACTTCTCATCGCCAATCGAGGTGAGATCGCTGTCCGCGTTATCCGCACTGCCCGTGACATGGGGATACGCACCATCGCTCTGTATTCGGAGCTCGACAGGGACGCCCTCCACATTGACCTAGCTGACGAGGCTTGGAACGTGGGCGCGGCGCCGGCTGCCGAGAGTTATTTGAACCAGGAAAAGGTTCTTCAGGTTGCTCACGAGTCGGGAGCCGAGGCCATTCACCCTGGCTACGGGTTTCTCTCCGAGAACGCCGAATTCGCCGGCGCTGTAGAAGAGGCGGGAATCATTTGGGTAGGCCCCCCTGCCTCCGCCATCCAAGGCATGGGTGACAAGATCACCTCTCGACGGAACGCCGAGGGGGCCGGGGTACCGACCGTCCCTGGGATCACTGAACCTGTCAAAAGCGTCGATGAGGTGACCGCTCTCGGGGAGGAGTTTGGCTACCCGGTCGCGATCAAGGCGGCCCACGGTGGCGGTGGCAAGGGTCTAAGGGTGGCTAGAGAAGGTGACGATGTAGCCGACGCTTTCGAAGGTGCCCGGCGCGAGGCAGACGCCTACTTCGGAAACCCGGAGGTCTACGTCGAGAAATACTTGGAGAGGTCGCGTCATGTTGAAGCCCAAATCCTCTTCGACAATCACGGCAATGGTCTGTTCCTCGGCGAGCGCGACTGCTCGGTTCAGCGACGTCACCAAAAACTGATTGAAGAAACTCCCTCGCCGGGTCTGAGCGCCAAGCAAAGGAAGGCGCTAGGCAGGGCGGCTCTCGCTGCCGCTCGTTCCTGCGAATACGTCAATGCCGGAACCGTGGAGTTTCTGGTCGACCCGAAAGGCGATTTCTTCTTTCTGGAGATGAACACACGTCTTCAAGTCGAACACACCATCACCGAAATGGTCACTGGTGTCGATCTTGTCGAATGGCAGCTCAGGATTGCTTCGGGCGACGAGCTGGATATCGAGGAGGTCGAGCCGAGAGGTCACTCGATCGAGTTCAGAATCAACGCCGAGGATCCGTTCAGCAACTACCTGCCGACGCCAGGCCAAGTGGTTGAGTGGCAGGAGCCGGCCGGGCCCGGCGTCCGGGTCGACTCCTGGGTTCGACCTGGCACAAGGGTGTCCCAGTACTACGACAACCTGATGGCCAAGCTGATTGTTTGGGGGGTGGATCGTGAGACGGCGATCAATCGGGGAAAGAGAGCCCTTGGAGAATTCAAGGTGCGTGGTGTCTCGACCACGATCCCTGCCCACTTGGCAGTACTCGACCACGAGGACTTCATAGAGGGACGTCATCACACCAAATGGATGGAGGACTCCCTCCACCTAACTGGGAGTGGCCCCGACAGCGCCCCGGCCGTTGCTGAGGACGAGGCCACCACCAAGCGAGACCTCACTGTCGAGATCGGCGGTCGACGTTTCGCCGTCTCGTATTGGGCTCCAGAGCCGCCTGCACCCGGGGGCCAAACCAGACGCCGCCCACCCAAGTTCTCCGACTCAGAGGCCGTGTCCTCCGATGGTGTCATCTCGGCACCCATGCAAGGAACCATCGTCAAGGTCCATGTCACGGCTGGCGAACAGGTCAACGCCGGCGACCCGATCTGCGTGCTCGAGGCCATGAAAATGGAAAACGAAGTCACCACCCCCAACGGGGGCGACGTCGTAGACCTGCGGGTTGAGCCTGGAGATGCCGTCACCCCAGGACAGGTGATAGCCATCGTCCGGTAGCGTTGCTATAGCAAGATGGATCGGATTCCGATCCGTTATGCACTCTCAATCCTTGTCGGTGGGCGGAAGTTGCACGTAGCGCAACTACAACGGAATCTCATTCCGCAGCGTCAGTTATTGCCTCAGTCATGGAGGGATGCACCATCAGCGTCTCTATCAAGATCTTGTCGGTGACACCTGCCTGTACGGCCAGCGCGATCACTCCGATGAGCTCGGAAGCGCGATGACCGACGATCGTCCCGCCAAGCACGACACCCGTGGCGGGGTCCGATGTCACCTTGACAAATCCTCTGGTGAAGTGTTGGAGCACCGAGCGGGCATTTGCAGCGAATGGAACCTTGGTAGTTCTGACTTTCCGACCCACGGCGGCGGCAGCGACGTCGACCAGTCCAACTGATGCTATTTCAGGTTCAGTGAAGATCGCCTCCGCCACTTTGCTGTAGTCGAGCGGGGTAACGGGAAGCGAAAGCGCGTGGCGCGCAATTTTGCGGCCCTGCATCGAGGCAACCGAACTCAACGGCAACTGACCGGTGACATCGCCACCTGCATAGATATGATCGACTGAAGTCCGTAAATAGTCGTCAACCGGCACATATCCGCTGTTTGTGTATATGCCGACGGTTTCGAGACCTAGTTCGTCTGTAAGAGGAACAGACCCGACTGCGAGCAACGCATGTGAGCCTTTCACCACCCGACCGTCATTACACACGACCGACACCTCGTCTTCTTCGACATCGATCGACTCGGCCCTTGCTCCAATAACCAGCCGGACGCCTCTCTCGAGAAAATCCTCCTCCAGAACAGCGGCGACCTCTGGGTCGCGATGAGGGAGGATTTGCTGGCGGGAAACAACAAGGCTGACTTCGGAACCCATACTCTCGAAAATGTGGGTGAACTCGACTCCGGTTACACCGGACCCGATGACCACGACATGTCGGGGGACCTCCGCAAGGTCATAACAATGGCGCGTGGTCAGCACCCTTGTACCGTCCACGGGCGCCCAGTCGGGCACCCTGGGGGCCGAGCCGGTCGAGATCATCGCCTTGTCGAAACTGATGTTTCGTTCGCCGTCGGCGGTCTGCACAGCAACTTCTTTTGGGTCGACGAATCTGCCGGTGCCGTAAATCAGTTCGATCTGTTGGGAGCCGAGCAGATCGAGCCAGTTCTCATGGATATCAGACGTGATCTCGACGATCCGTTTGCTCAGACCGACGGGGTCGACCTTGCCGGGATCATTGATGAGACCGAGCTTGGCCGCGTTTCTAACTGAGGTGTGACGCAGAGCGGACGCAGCCATTGTCTTGGATGGAATGCAGTCCCAGAGGTGGGCAGCGCCACCGACGATGTCCTTCTCGATCATCGTCACACGGGCACCCTTCATCGCCGCTGTTGTTGCGGCCTGGGTACCGGCCGGGCCTCCGCCGATGATCACTAGATGCGTTCGGTCATCTGCCATGGATTATTTCGAACCTAGCTGGTCGACCGATACTGACCGAAAACCCCTCGCAAGGCGTCTGAGATTTCTCCAACTGTGGCTCCAGAAGACAGAGCATCCTTGATGGCAGGCATCAGGTTTTGGGTAGTTGCGGCCGTCGAGGCGACAACTTCGATCGCGGTCTCAACGGCACTCTGGTCTCGACCTTCGCGCCAGTTTGCTACGGCAAGTCTCTGACCCGCCTCCAACTCCGGGCCAACCGCCAGAACGGGAAGCGGCTCACTGTCATCGGCCGTGAAGCGGTTGACCCCCACAACGACCGACTCCCCATCACTCTGTCTCTTCGCATCCCGATATGCGGAGTCTTCTATTTGACCCTGCATCCAGCCCTGTTCGATCGCCGCAACGGCACCGCCCATCGAGGCGATCGTGGCGAGCAGCTCCTCCGCCTTTTCCTCGAGTTGATTGGTCAACTCCTCGACAAAATAGGACCCTGCCAAGGGGTCGACCGTGTTGGCCACACCCGACTCATGTGCCAACACCTGCTGGGTGCGAAGCGCAAGGAGCGCACTCTCATCGGTGGGAAGGCCCAACGCCTCGTCGTATGCATTGGTGTGCAGAGACTGGCTTCCGCCGAGGACCGCCGCCAGCGCCTGAACTGTGGTTCGAACCACGTTGTTGAGAGGCTGCTGAGCTGTCAGCGTCGATCCCGCCGTCTGGGTGTGGAAGCGCATCAACCACGACGTTGGATTCTGCGCTCCCACTTCATCGCGCATGTGCCTGGCCCAAATCCGCCGAGATGCGCGGTACTTGGCGATCTCCTCGAAAAAGTCGTTGTGTGCGTTCCAGAAAAAGGAGAGACGTGGGGCGAATAGGTCAACATCGAGACCGACCTCTACGGCCGCAGCCACGTAAGCCAGTCCGTTGGCGATTGTGAACGCCAACTCCTGAGCAGCCGTGGACCCTGCTTCGCGGATGTGATAACCGCTGATCGAGATTGTGTTCCACTGGGGAAGGTGTTCCTGGGCGTAACCGAGCACATCAGTGACCAAACGCATCGATGGACGCGGCGGATAGATATAGGTCCCCCGGGCAACGTATTCCTTGAGAATGTCGTTCTGGACCGTGCCTCGGAGCTTCGCCAAGTCGACGTTCTGCTCTTCGGCCACAAGTTGATAGAGGAGAAGAAGGATCGGCGCAGTGGAGTTGATGGTCATCGAAGTCGACACTTTCCCGAGGGGGATTCCGTCGAACAGCCGACGCATGTCGTCGAGACTGTCGATGGCCACACCGACCTTGCCCACCTCACCGGCAGAGAGTTCATGGTCGGAATCCAGGCCCATCTGGGTCGGAAGGTCGAAGGCAACGCTGAGCCCGGTCTGACCGGCACTTAAGAGACCCTTGAATCGCCGGTTGGTTTCCTCAGCGGTGCCAAAGCCGGCGTATTGACGCATGGTCCACATTCGACCCCGATACATAGTCGGATAAGGTCCCCGCGTGTACGGGTACTCCCCCGGCTCACCGATACGCTCCGGGTCAGCGGGGGTTTCGTAAACAGCTTCGATCTCGATATCGCTTGAGGTGCGACGGGATTTAGTCATTTCCTTTGTATCCTGACACTCCCGGGGATCGTAGGTCGGGAACTCACCGACACCCCACGACGTCGAATACCCGTAGATGGCCAGAAAAGCCCTCATCCACCAGATCGAGGCGAGGGAACGGCGCGGCCGCTGGTTCGGCGCGCTGGCCACCCTCCTCTCAATGTCCCTTCTCCTTTCGGGTTGGGTCGGTCTCTTCGCGTTCCTGGGGGCTAGTTCGGCCTACGGCACTTTCGAAGAACTAGAAGAGCAATGGGTGCCAGACACCGGTTCGATGGAGTTGACGCTCCCCGACCTCAGCCGTGTGAGCCGCATCTACGCCGATTCTGGTGAGGTCCTCGCCGAGCTTCACGACGGTAGGAACTCCGAGCCGATCCCTTATGAAGAAGTACCTGAGGTTGTGGTCCACGCGATTTTGGCGGCTGAAGATTCTGGATATTTCGATCATGAAGGTGTCGACTTCTCGGCAATTGCTTCTGCGGCCATCGACAACGTGATCTACGACACAACCCGTGGTGGTTCAACTATTACCCAGCAGGTTGTCAAGAACGCGTTTGTTGGCAATGAGTTGACGATTCGACGCAAGGTCAATGAGGCGTTTGTGGCTGCCGAATTGGAACGTCGATTCCCCAAAGAGAGGATTCTCGAGTTCTATATGAATTCGGTGTACTTCGGGTCTGGCGCGTACGGCGTACAGACCGCCGCTAGGGAGTTTTACAACGCAGACCTCAGCGATCTGACAATCGACGAGGCCGCCGCCCTAGCCGTACTCGTTCGCAACCCTTCGCTTTACAACCCGCGTCGCCGGCCCGAAATAACTCTGGATCGTCGCAACGACGTGATCTCACAAATGCAGCAAGAGGGCTGGATCACAGAAGCTCAAGCCGAGCGAGCCGAGGACCAGCCGCTTGGTGTTGTCGACTCACCACTCCGCCGTGGTCAGGCTGACCACGTAGTGGCGGAAGTCAAGCGTCAGCTGCTCAACGACGACGAATTCTCGTTCCTCGGTGAGACCAATGAGGAGCGTAAGAAGTCGATCTTCGGCTGCCCTGCCGACGATGTTGCCTGTGAGGGTGGTGGCGGCTATCAGATCATTACCACCATCGACTTGGGTCTTCAGCAGGAAGCCAACCGAATCCTCAACGAGTGGCTGCCGCTACCGCCGTATGAGGAGAACCTGGCGGCGTGTGGGGCAATCTTCGACGACTTCGAGGACAACCAGGTGTATTACACCAAGTACGCCGAAACCCACGCCTGCAAGCCGACCGGGGCGATTTCGATGGTTGACAACCACACGGGTGCGGTCAAGGTGATGGCGTCGGGTCTGCCCTTCGAATTCAGCCAATTTGACCTGGCCATCCAAGGGCGACGAAACCCGGGATCTTCTTTCAAGCCGATTGGTCTCGCAACAGCCCTTGAGCAAGGTTTCACGTTGGGTCATCACTTCAGTGGGAAGAGCCCTATCGACATCAAATGCGAATTCCCGTGCTCACCAAACGGCTCGAATATTTGGCGCGTCAGTAACGCCGGATCCTCTAAGGGTGTGATGAGTCTCCAGGCCGCCACCTATGGATCAGTGAACGCGGTCTACGCCCAGCTCTCGCTTGCCACCGGTCCTGAAAATATCGTGGACATGGCTCGTCGCATGGGGATCACAGAATCGGCCCTCAACCCCGTCTTGTCGATCGTCCTCGGATCCTCGGCAGTGTCGACCCTGGAGATGGCATCGGCATTCTCCAACTTCGCAACCAACGGCTTACACGCCGACGACTATGTCGTTGCTCAGATCATTGATCACGAAGGCAGCGTCGTTTACTCCTACGACGACGAACCCACCCAGGTGGCAGACCCCGCCATCTTCGCGGCGGCCCGCCGTCCCCTGGTTCAGGTGCCCAAGATCGGCACTGCGGCCCGCGCATTGGGTTCATTCGAGTACGGAAGCTTCGATGACGGCGACCCACGAATCGGTGGCAAGACAGGCACTCACCAAAGTTACCTGGACGCCTGGTATGTCGGCTTTAGCCCCGAGTACTCAACGGCGGTGTGGGTTGGTTATGAAGCGGAACAGATCCCTCTAGAGAACATCGTCGCCAAAGGGCAAAGCTACAGCCGGGTCTTCGGCGGCTCGATCCCGGCACCGATCTGGGGTGAGTTCATGGAGGTCGTGATGGCGAACCTCCCGCAAACACGGTTCCCTGACGAGCCCAACAACATCCGTGAGTACTTGATCCCGCCACCGACCAGGGTGCCGGTGGTTGTCGGGCTCGATCTCGAAGATGCCGAGGATCTCCTCATGATCGAGGCCCGACTCAATGTCGAGGTGATCGAGATTGCGTCGCTCGACCCGGTGGGCACCGTGGTCAGCCAGTCGCATGAGCCGGGTACCACAGTCAGTCAGGGCACGTTCATAACCATTTACGTCTCTACAGGCGAGACCCCGGTGGCGCCGCTGCCGAGCTTGATCGGGCAGACGGTCGAAGAGGCGATCGGGGCGATCCGTGAGTTCGAACTGGTGACCGGTGTCAAGATCAGCGTCATCCAACAAAAGGTGGACACCACCAACCCCGCTTTGGTCGGCAAGATCATTTCGACCAACCCAGCCCCGGGGGCAGTGATCACCGAAGCTGCAGCGGTGGTGCTCTCGGTTGGTCTACTGGCCCCACCCGATTCGTAGTTGGTCCGTCTTACACGCCAATAGCGGTTTCTTTCGCGTCTCTGTCTACACCCCTTGACGTTGGTTAACAACATGTTGTAGTTGTTACAGCATGAGAGCTGAAGCACCTGCAAGCGGTCGGAGTCGTCCTCCCTCCAAAAGCGCCGTGGGGCATGTGGGTGCTTCAGCCAGGCCAACGGTGCGGGTCAGACCCACCGTCCCGGTTGGGCATGACAAACGTCGAGGTCGTTTTGAGCCGTCCGATCCGTACGTGCGAAGGTTCTGGGTAGCCGCGATAGGGGCCGGCGCCGTTGCCGAACTGCTCCGTCTGGTCCGTGCCGCCGGTGCGGGAGAGGATGTCCGGCTACCCAGAAGTCTTCCCACGTTGCTGAGAGCGGGACTGGTCACTGTGGAGAGTGGGACAATTCTCGTCTCGAAGCGTATCCCTGCTGTCCCGCTCGAACTTCGTTGGCGTTTCCCGCCGAGTTTGGCGGCGGAGCACAGCCGAGTAATTGCCCGCTAGCGACGAGTTGCCAGCACCCCCATGAGGCCGAGTGCAACAAACTCCCCTATTGCAAAGGAGACGGCGACCCGGGTGTCTGGCTCTCCGTTGACCACGAGCAGGACAAGTACCGCCACGACGAGACCACCAAACCAGGCGAGTGAGAGTCGGCGGGTGCGCCCTTCTGCCACCAGAACCTGACTGGCCACCTGAGCCGCAGCGGCGGCCATGACGCCTGCCGCGGCCAGCATCGCAACGATCTGGCTCGGAGCAAACTCCTCTCCGAATAGCAGAGTGACCACGCCGCCACCAAAAACCCACCCAACCAGGCCTCCGGCGAAGGCGAGAATCACACCACCAAGGACCACTCCTCGGGCAATCTTCCTCAGCCTCTCGTGATTCTCCTCATGAGCCAGACCTACCAGGTAAGGAAGGATGCGTCCTTGCAACGCGAAAATCAGGGTAAGTGGCGCACGAAAGAGGGTGAAGGTGACAAACACGATCGAAACCAGCGCAGGAGACCCTGCCAGTGCCGCGACCGCTATCGGTGCGGCGCCCAAGAGAACCTGCGACGAAGCCGTGCCTGTCACATAGCCACCTAAGAAACCCGCCGGAGGCGCGGCGGGTGCCTTTGATTCCCCATTGTCCCGGCGCCACCAGCGAAGCCCCAGGACCGCAAAACCGCCTAGAACCATGGCCCATCCCAGAGAAGTGGCGCTGGCGACGAGTTGGAGGGCTATGAACCCAGCGGCAAGCCGGGCGACGGTCTCGACGATAAGTATCCAACCGACATCCCTGAAGTGGCGGGTGCCTGCCAGCACTCCTTTGCCCATGAAAAGCAGCGAGTAGCCAAGCATCAACAGTGTTATCTGGAATACATACTGATAACTCCCCTCAAACAGGTCATCCAACGTCGCGAAGACAAATCCACCGCCGACCAGTGAACCGATAACCGCCATAGTCAGTGTCGGTTTGAGATCACCAGGAACCGCTTGGCGCCCCGACGCCACTTCGCGGGTGACGTATTGCTCCACCGGCACCAGGAGGACCGTGGCGAGGATGAAGAAGGCGGTCCAGAGCACGCTGACCGGCGCAAAAGCCTCGGGACCGAGCGTGCGAGCTCCGTACACCTGAAAGAGATACGCTCCAAGAGCGCCGATCAGGGCGCCCGTAACCATGAACCCTGTTCCCGGAGCTTTGAATCCTCGTTTGTCGGCTTCGATCACTGGTGCGCTCATCGAGCCCCGGCGCCGGTCAGCACGGTCCAGACGCTCTTCGAGAAGATGCGAAGATCCATCACCGGCGACATGTGTTTGATGTAGTA
>Ga0255057_10000082_pt1 | contig 49463 bp, 48 predicted proteins | sample Cases_109_6_MG_FD_189022 | JGI IMG/M metagenome (GOLD analysis project Ga0255057, IMG submission 189022) | Seawater microbial communities from Amundsen Gulf, Northwest Territories, Canada - Cases_109_6 | ecosystem: Environmental > Aquatic > Marine > Gulf | place: Canada: Northwest Territories... | reverse complement strand
CCCCTCGCAAACCCGCACCGTTCGTCTGCAGGAAGGCCAGCGCAAGATAATCCGCTTCGACCTGACCAAGTGATCCGGCAACAGCTGGTTCCCTCTTGTGGCTTTTGTAGAGTGGGCGTAGCCTCGTTTGTGAACGTCCTAGAAGGAGGTGTAGCATGGCAGTCGCAGGCATAGTCAGACGCTACCTGTGGGAGCAGGGCATCAACTACGACGTCATCGAGCACGAGCTCACGTCGACGTCGAGCGAGACCGCGCAGGCAAGTCACGTCTCGGGTGACGAAATTGCCAAGGCGGTCCTCATCAAGGCCAAGGATGGCTACAGCATCGCGGTCGTGCCGGCGAGTCATCGCGTGCGTCTTGGTGAGTTCGGCGCCTGTGTGAATCGGACGGTGGGCCTGGCAACGGAGCGAGAAGCAAGGGTGTTGTTTTCTGACTGTGCGCTCGGGGCGATTCCACCGGTTGGCGACGCGTATGGAGTCGAGGTGGTCGTCGACTACGCGCTCGAGCAGCTTCCGGACGTGTATTTCGAGGGCGGCGATCACCACACCCTGATTCACGTCACGCACGACCAGTTCGCCCAACTCATGGCAACAGCTCGCCACGGCCACTTCAGCGAGCACAACTAGCGTGTCCCCGCCGCGCCCCTTGACACACAGGATACGTGGGCACATAATCCGTGTATCGCTAAAAACCTTACGATTTCGGTTGATGAGGACCTTTTGAGGCGTGCGAGGACCCTGGCTCGAAAGCAGGGGACGAGCCTGAACGCGTTGTTGAGGGGATACCTCGAAACCCTGGTTGGCGAGCAACCCGGCGAGGTGGTGGCCGACGAGTTGTTGATGCTGATGCACGAGCATGGCGGCCATTCTGGCGGTCACAAGATCTCCCGAGACGAGCTCTACGAGGACCGCATTGGCTGAGCGGGTCTTCATCGACACCAATGTACTTTTGTACGCCGACGATCTGGACGCGGACGACAAGCGCAAGAAGGCGCAAGAGATCCTTCATCAGGTGTACGTCGACGGCAACGGGGTCATCTCGACGCAGGTTCTTCAAGAGTTCTTCGTCGCCGCAACCCGAAAGCTCAACGTCCCTCCCGAGATCGCTAGACGCAAAGTAGAGCTCCTCGCCCGGCTGGACGTTGTTGCCATCCTGCCAGTCCTCATTCTGGACGCGATCGATCTCCACCGTCTGCACTCACTGAGCTTCTGGGACGCCCTCATCCTACGAGCCGCTGCGGCTTCAGGGTGCAGAAGGCTACTCACCGAGGACCTACAGAGCGGACGCACGATTGCTGGAGTTCAGATCGAGAATCCGTTCGCGGTCTAGTCGCTGTCCCACCTTGGGTTGGGGTCGCCGATCGCTACTGGTTACCACATTGCGCCTCGGGCAGCTCTGCGACGATTCGCAGGGGGCCGCCCGAGCCTCCCCCGATCTTCATCGGAAGCGCGATGATGCGTGCGCCGCTTGCAGGGACTCGGCCGAGCGCGGCCACGTTTTCGAATCCAGGAATCCCAGCCCCCATTAGAACGCGATGGGCAACGAAGTCCTTCGATGGCCCGTGGTCGATGCTCGCTGTGTCGATACCTACGGCTGCAACTTTCCGGGCGGCCAGGGCACGCGCCGCCTGTCCCGAGATCCCCGGGAAGTGGAGGTTCGACGCATCCCCCGGCTTGTTGTCACCGAGGTACCGAACGGGATCGGGCCAGTGCTTTGCCCAACCCGTGCGGACGAGGACGATGGTTCCAGGCTGGATCGTGCCATGCTCGCGTTCGAACGCGTCGATGTGCGCAGTGGTCAGGAGCGCGTCTCGATCGTTTTGAGCCGCGTCCGTCATGTCGATGACGACGCCGGGTGCGATCAAACGCTCGAGCGGAATCGCTTCGGTCGTTGCCTGGCCTTCTGCAAAGTGAATCGGCGCGTCGATGTGCGTACCGCCGTGTTCCGGGGTCGAGATCCTGAAAGCAGAGTAGAAGTACCCGCCGTCGGTGTGCCCGTACGAGAGGGTCTCCTTCTGAAACTTCGAGGGCGCCGTCGGCCAATAGATGGTGCTGTCGTCGTAGACATACGACAGGTCGATCAGGCAGGGAGCCGCCGCCCTCGAAGGAGGCCCCTCCGAGGCGCCCCGGCAAGCCGAGGCCGTCACGGTAAAGGCCAACGCTATGTAGAGCCAGTGTCGTCTCACGCCCATGGAGGAAAGCCTATCGCGCACCGTTTCCCGACTTCAAGTCGCGTCAGGCGATCCCGAGGCGCGACTATTGGCTCGCCAAGAAACCTTCCCCACGTTCGAATCGTGTCGAGTTTTCTATTGCTCAACTGATTGGTTGAATGTATGCTCAACCTAATGGTTGACAAAAAACGACCAAAAAGACGCTCCCGCGCTCAAGAAGAACGCCTGAACCAGGCGTTTCAGGCGCTCTCGGACCCGTCCCGGCGCCGGATCGTGGCGCTACTGCGCGAAGCGGAAGAGCTCACGGTGACCGACATCGCCGACGCGTTCTCGATGAGCCTGAACGGTGTGTCCAAGCACCTTAAGGTCCTCGAGCGCGCCGGCATCGTGAGGCGCCGCATTGACGGTCGCGAGCACTGGCTCCGCGTCCGCTGGGAGGCGCTTCAGGCGCCGTACGAATGGTTGCATTTCTATCAGTATTTCTGGAGCGGGCGACTCGATGCGCTCGTCGATCCGGCCGCGTCTCAGAACAGCGTGTAGATGAAAGGCGCAGCGGCTGTTCCACCGAGGACCACCAGCAACCCGAGCAACAAAATCGATACGATGATCGGGGCCAACCACCACTTCTTGTTCGCCTTGAGAAAGCCGATGAATTCGGAAACGAGCCCGGTTTGCTTACCGGATGCCTGGGTTAGGAACTCGTTGTCGTCTTTGGGATCGTCATTGTCCGACATGACCGCCTCTCAATACTGATGGAAATAGCTCTCTTTGTCTCGTGCGGGGGGGGCCTCCAGCCAATAGGTGGGCGCGCTCCGCTCGTAGCCCCGATGCATCGAGTCCCGTCCCAAAAGTCGAAATAAGACTGCAATGGGCCCGATAATCAGGAAGAACAGCGTTCCCATGATCACATACGAAAGCACGAAGCCGATGGGAAAGGCCAACAACGTCAACCCTACGTAGAGGACGCGATTGGCTCGCGGTGCGACGAGCGAAAACAAGGCCGCGATCGTTCCGAGGGCCGCAAAGGTCATCACCAGCGGCATGCGTGCCTCACCCAGCCCGAAGGAGAAAATCAGCTTCTCGTAGTAGGCGAGGGCACCCAGGATGCCAAAGCCGACGAAGGCGATGCCGCCAAACTGTCGCAGCGTCTTGGTGTCCGGGTTGAAGTTGATTTCGACGAGCTTGCTCATGACTAGTCCAGTGCGAACTGCTTCAGGTAGGCATCGCGATCGATGACTTGTGCGTTCGGTTGCTCAGTCTTCTTGAGAACGAAGTTGTCGACGACGAGAACATCCATGTTGGTGCCCAGGAAACAACGATAAGCGTCCTCGGGCGTGTTGACGATCGGCTCTCCGCGCACGTTGAAGCTGGTGTTGATCAACATGGGGCAACCCGTCTTCTCTTTGAACGCTGTCAGGATCCCGGAAAACCGCGGATATCGCTCGCTGTCGACCGTCTGCACGCGCGCCGAGCAGTCGACGTGTGTGATCGCAGGAACGACGGAGCGCTTCTGATGCAGCTTGTCTAAGCCTGTGGCCGCTTGGTCGATCTCGAGACGCTTGTCCTGTTTGACCGGGGCGACCAACAGCATGTAGGGGCTGTCTTCGTTCGGACGCATCTCGAAGAACTCATCGACGTCCTCGCGCAGAATCGCAGGCGCGAAGGGGCGAAATGACTCGCGGAACTTGATCTTGAGGTTCATCGTCGACTGCATCTCCGAGGACCGCGCATCACCAAGAATCGAACGGCTGCCGAGCGCCCTCGGCCCAAACTCCATCCGGCCTGCCATGTGGCCGACAACGTTCTGTTCGGCGAGCAAGCTTGCAACGGCATCGCAAAGCTCTTCCTCGGTCTCGTAGTGCTCGTAGAGTGCACCCTGGGAATCCAGATAGGCACGCGTTTCCTCTTCCGAATAGTGCGGACCCAGCAGCGAGCCGTGCTGCACGTCCTTGCCTTGATTGTCGCGCGGCTTGCCGACCAGTTGATACCAAGCAAAAAGCGCGGCTCCGAGCGCGCCGCCGGCGTCACCTGCTGCAGGCTGGATCCAAATCTCGTCGAACGGCCCCTCTCGCAGCAAGCGTCCGTTGGCGACACAATTGAGAGCGACGCCACCAGCCATCGTGAGTTTGGACATCCCGGTGACCTCGTGCGCGTGACGCGCCATCCGTAAGACCACTTCTTCGGTCGCCGCTTGAATCGATGCTGCGATGTCCATCTCGCGCTGTGTGATTTCGCTCTCAGATGTTCGCGGCGGACCTTCGAAGAGCTCCTCCATTTTGGAGGAAGTCATGCGGTCGTTGTAACAGAACGCGAAGTAGTCCATGTTCATCCGGAACGAGCCGTCCTCTTTGAGGTCCAAGAGCTCGTCCATGATGCGGTCTTTGTAGATGGGCTGGCCATACGGCGCGAGGCCCATGAGCTTGTACTCGCCGCTGTTCACCCGGAAGCCGGTGAAGTAGGTGAAAGCCGAGTATAAAAGGCCCAGCGAGTGGGGAAATCTAAGCTCCTTGAGCATCTCGATCTGGTTGCCGCGTCCCACCGCGATGCTGCCGGTCGCCCACTCGCCCACACCGTCCATCGTGAGGATCGCCGCCTCTTCGAACGGCGACGGAAAAAACGCGCTTGCCGCGTGTGACTCGTGGTGCTCCAAGAACACGAACCGACCTTCGTATTCTCCGCCAAGCCCCTTACGGAGCTCTCGCGGCGTGTAGAGCTTCTGCTTCAGCCAAAGCGGGAGGCCCATCAAAAAGAGCTTGAAGCCGGACGGGGAGTAGGAAACGTACGTCTCCAGGATGCGCTCGAATTTGAGGAGCGGCTTGTCATAGAACACGACCAAATCGAGCTCGTTGCGTCCGATTTGCGCCTCCTCCAGGCAGTAATCGATCGCGTTCTGAGGGAACCGATAGTCGTGTTTCTTGCGCGTGAAGCGCTCCTCTTGCGCGGCAGCAACGATGTCGCCGTCTCGCACCAAGGCGGCCGCGCTGTCGTGATAATATGCAGAGACCCCGAGGATGTTCATGCCGGATTCTACGCTAGGGGGGTCTTGTATTTGATGAGCTTCGCTTGCCGGTCAAGCGGCCGGTATTTCTGGTGATCCTCAGAGGGCGAGCTTGTGGGCATCGAACATGGGCCGGGTCTTTGCTTGGACAATCATGGGCTTTGGCGTGCTGCAATCGCTCGAGGGCTCAGAGAAGTCAGCCCTAAGTCTCAAAATGTAGGGAAATACATCACCAATCCGATCTTCTTCAGTCGTTCTTTCTTGCAATTGCCCGCTCCGCATCCTACACATGTCAACAGATGTATCGACCGTAGGGCGGAGGAAGAAAAGCCATGAAGCGTTTAGTCTTCATTTTGTCGCTGTTAATTGGCGCTTGGATGTTGAGCCCCACGCCTGAAGCGCAGGCCTGGGATTCGTCGGACAAGGTCAAGAAGGTCAAGAAGGTCAAGGAGGCCAGGGGCGGCGTTCCAGAGCTTGACCCGAGTACGGCAGGCAGCGCCATGGTCTTGCTGCTCGGCGGTGCAGCGTGGATCGCGTCGCGTCGGCGCGAAGAAGACCTCGTGTAGTTCTCGAGCCGCGAAGATCTAACCTCAAGCACGTACGCCCTACTCGACATTTCAATCTTGGAGAACTGCCTGACAGACGAGCCTGGCTTCGACATGGCGTACCTAGATTGTCCGCGGAAGCGCGGAAGCGACTATCGTGACCGATCGAGCCAAGCGAAGAACCTGCTCCACGCGATCCGCTTGTGGCGCGCGCGCATACGGTCAATCAGGACTGCCCCTATCGATAGCGGCACGTTTTCCCTGCGGGCCGTCCACGACCAAGCAATCCACGACCTGTCCGAGGACTGAACGGGACTCATTGTAAAGCTAGGCACTCCCGCATTCTCCGGCGGGCGGATGTGGCCGCCCACTCGGTATATCGTCGTAGTCGTTTCGTCGGAGAGGCGAAAAGTTGCGAGCGACGCCTCGTCCTCACAATAGAGAATCTTGTCATCTGTGATCCAATCGGCGTAGCCGCCGCGAGCATGCAGAGGAATTGCACTGCGGGCCGCGAGATCGGCGCACACAACTGCTCTTCGCTGTGACGGCGTATGAGACAGCAACACACGGTCCTCACTTGGAGATACCTTGCATGCAGAAAAATCAGGGCTCAAGGCCTCCAATTCCGTCCGCTCTGAGCGGCCGACGGGACTCCACTTCACTATGCCAGGGGCCTCGCCGGGAGCGTTGAGGCTCAGCGCGAAGAGCGCCTCACTTGGAGTCTGAAGGTCAGCTGCGAACCATGCCATGTTCGCGGGCATCATTCGGATACTTTTTGTTGCAATGTCGATTCTCACCAATCGGGCAAGCGACTCACCGTCGACGAGGAAGAGCTTGTGTTTACCCATCCCAGATTCTGCCTCGAGGAACGGCTCAACCTGAACTCGGGCGTGCGCTCGACCAAGGTGCCGATCGCGGAGCTGCCCAGTCCGATGATCAGGTCACCTTCCCAGTGTCCAGGAACAGCTCGGTCCTCGGCCTCGGCGGGTCGCTCGCTGATCATGATCTCGGGGCTGACAAACTTCTTGCCGCGACCACGGCTGCGGGCCCTCGGCACGCGCAGCGCGCGCCCGGTGCGCAGGCATGCCGTCAACTCGCGGCGCAGTGCCCCGCGGCCTTGGATGTACAGCGCTTGGTAAATGGCTTCGTGCGAGATCCGCATCGACTCATCATCGGGGTAGTCCATCGGGAGCCGATGGGCGATCTGCTGCGGGCTCCATGAGGTTGCCCAGCGTCGGTCCTGACGGCGGCCATGACGTCGACCAACCCAGCACACCTGGGGGCCGGGCACGGGCGTTCCGTCCCCAGCCATGACCGTGCCCGCAAGCCGGTCTTGCACGTACTGCCTCAGCGGCTCGTTCGAAAGGAGATCGGGCCCAATGAGACCGAGCTAACGCTGCATCATGTCGGGTTCCCGAACGACGAATCCCGGGGCAATCACGAAGGCGGCTGGGCCCGAATCGCAGAGTTGCTGTCGAAAGTCGTGTCGTAGCACCGGACATCTGTTGCGCTATCACATCATCCGGCCGTTTCTCAGAACAGCGTGTAGATGAACGGCGCACCGGCGGTTCCACCGAGGACCACTAGCAACCCGAGTAACAAAATCGATATGATGATCGGGGCCAACCACCACTTCTTGTTCGCCTTGAGAAAGCCGATGAATTCGGGAACGAGCCCAGTTTGCTTACCGGATGCCTGGGTTAGGAACTCGTTGTCGTCTTTGGGATCGTCATTGTCCGACATGACCGCCTCTCAATACTGATGGAAGTAGCTCTCTTTGTCTCGTGCGGGACGCGCCTCCAACCAGTAGGTGGACGCATTCGGGTCGTAGCCGCGGCGCATCGGGTCCTGCCCAAACAGCCGGAATAAGACCGCAATGGGCCCGATAATCAGGAAGAACAGCGTTCCCATGATCACATAGGAAAGCACGAAACCGATGGGAAACGCCAACAGCGTCAACCCTACGTAAAGAAGGCGGTTGGCCCGCGGTGCGACCAACGAGAACAACGCCGCAATCGTTCCGAGGGCCGCAAAGGTCATCACCACCGGCATGCGCGCCTCACCTAAACCGAAGGAGAAAATCAGCCTCTCGTAGTAAGCGAGGGCAGCCAAGAGGCCAAAGCCAACGAAGGCGATCACACCAAACTGGCGCAGGGTCTTGGTGTCGGGGTTGAAGTTGATTTCGACGAGCTTGCTCACGATTAATCCAGTGCGAATTGCTTCAAGTAGGCGTCACGATCGATGATTTGAGCATTGGGTTGCTCAGTCTTCTTGAGAACGAAGTTGTCGACTACGAGAACATCCATGTTGGTACCCATGAAACAATGATAGGCGTCCTCGGGCGTGTTGACGATCGGCTCTCCGCGCACGTTGAAGCTGGTGTTGATCAACATGGGGCAGCCCGTCTTCGCTTTGAAAGCGCTCAGGATCCCGGAGAACCGCGGATGCCGCTCGCTGTCGACCGTCTGCACGCGCGCGGAGCAGTCGACGTGTGTGATCGCAGGAACTACGGAGCGCTTCTGATGCAGCTTGTCTAACCCGGTGGCCGTTTGGTCGATCTCGAGACGCTTGTCCTGTCTGACCGGGGCGACCAACAGCATGTAGGGGCTGTCTTCGTTTGGACGCATCTCGAAGAACTCATCGACGTCCTCACGCAGGTGACGCGCCATTCGCAAGACTATTTCTTCGGTCACCGCTTGAATCGATGCGGCGATATCCATCTCGCGTTGCGTGATTTCGCTTTCGGACGTTCGCGGCGGACCTTCGAAGAGCTCGTCTATCTTGGAGGAAGTCATGCGGTCGTTGTAACAGAACGCGAAGTAGTCCATGTTCATCCGGAAGGAGCCGTCCTCTTTGAGGTCCAAGAGCTCGTCCATGATGCGGTCTTTGTAGATGGGCTGGCCATATGGCGCGAGGCCCATGAGCTTGTACTCGCCGCTGTTCACCCGGAAGCCGGTGAAGTAAGTGAAAGCGGAATACAAAAGGCCCAGCGAGTGGGGGAACCTGAGCTCCTTGAGCATCTCGACCCGATTGCCGCGTCCCACCCCGATGCTGCCGGTTGCCCACTCGCCCACACCGTCCATCGTGAGGATCGCCGCCTCTTCGAACGGCGACGGAAAGAACGCGCTTGCCGCGTGTGACTCGTGGTGCTCCAAGAACACGAACCGACCTTCGTATTCCCCGCCAAGCCCCTTACGAAGCTCTCGCGGCGTGTAGAGCTTCTGCTTCAGCCAAAGCGGTAGGCCCATCAAAAAGAGCTTGAAGCCGGACGGGGAGTAGGAAACGTACGTCTCCAGGATGCGCTCGAACTTGAGCAGCGGCTTGTCGTAGAACACGACCAAATCGAGCTCATTACGCCCGATCTGCGCCTCTTCGAGGCAGTAATCGATCGCGTTCTGAGGGAACCGATAGTCGTGTTTCTTGCGCGTGAAGCGCTCTTCTTGCGCAGCAGCAATGATGTCGCCGTCGCGTACCAAGGCGGCCGCGCTGTCGTGATAATACGCAGAGATTCCCAGGATGTTCATGCCGATAGGGGACACGCGGCAGTCTCAAGGGGCTGATGCAACGAGTTGAGCAAATTTCTGGGCCGGTGTCATCCATCTGAGAGTCTGACGAGGACGAGTATTGAGCTCGGTGGAGCCCCCGGAATCGGTGGATCATCAATCAGGCTAACTCCGCCGCTGCCCCCGATCGCGCCTTCGCAAGCGTACAGTGATGCGAACAAGCCGCTCACGAAAGCAGCTCGCCGCAAGGTACGCGGGACCCCCTTGCAAACCATAGGCGCATATTGTTGCAGTGTTTCTGCGGCTGTTGCCACTCCACAGGGGTTAATCCTCGGATTCGACAGCGTGCCCACCGTGTTTTTCTCCGCCTCCCAAAGAAACGTAAAACTTTGCACTTGGTCTCAGCAGACCTCGCAGGCGCGCCGCAGGCGCGCCCAAACTTCGAATGACCGAGCCCCAGAACGCAGCGCGGCCTCGAACGGTGCTACAGGCCTCGTCGATGCCGTTCGACTAGACTGGACGCATGCCATCGAGCGAAACCGCGAGCATCGCGCCGCCAGCGGCCGTCTACGCCGACCTGCACGCCGCACCAGAGAAGTGATCGCTTGGTCATGAACCGGTCAAGGAGCTTTGCGCGTTTCGCGGAGACCGAAGCCGTATCGGACGACTTGAAGCGGAAGTCCGTCGTCGGGGCACTGACGACCGGTGCCGGGGGTGCCCTTGACTTGGTCTTGCGGCTCGGGTCGACGTTGATTCTGGCGCGGCTCCTGGTGCCCGAGGACTTCGGACTCGTCGTCATGGTCACCGCGATCACGGCGATCGCAGAGTACTTCACCAACCTCGGCCTCTCCACGGCGACGGTGCAGTCGCCGCGCATTACACACGAGCAGTGCTCGAATCTTTTTTGGATCAACGCCGCGGCAGGCGCCGCGTTCGCCGTCCTTTTGGTTCTCTTCTCCCCAGCGATCGCAGCCTTCTACGGGGATCCACGGCTACGTGCGATTGCAGTCGTTCTCTCCCTCAACTTCATCTTCATCGGCGCTGGCGTACAACACGAGGCCTTACTTCGAAGGCAAATGAAACTGCCACGGCTCGCGGCGAGTCATCTCGTCGCGACACTGTTGAGTGTTTCCGTAGCTATCGGGTTAGCCTGGTCAGGATTCGGCTACTGGGCCTTGGTTCTGAAGGAAGTCGTCCAAGCTTTCCTCGTCGCCGCCGGCTCCTGGTTTCTGTGCCCGTGGCTACCCGGCCTCCCTAGCCGAGATACCCCCATGCGGCGTCTGCTCACCTTCGGCAGGGACATGACGCTCACACAGCTTCTCCTCGCTGTAAGCGCTCAGCTCGACACCTTGCTCATCGGAAGATTCGTAAACGCCGTCACACTCGGTCTATATCGCCAGGCCTACAACTTGATCATGACGCCCGTCGAGCGACTTCGGGCGCCGATCTACAGCGTTTCGCAGCCGGGTCTCAGCATCCTACAGGCCGAGCCCGACCGCTATCGCCGCTACTACCAGCGCATCCTCTTTGTCGTCACTTTGGTGACCGTCCCCCTGGGCGTCTTCACGTTCCTCTATGCGCATGAGATCGTGCTGGTTGCGCTCGGGGAGAAGTGGTTAGGCTCCATCGTCTTTCTTCGTATCTTCGGCGTCGCTGCCGTCGTCTTGCCGGCGCTCGGTACGACCGGAACCGTGATGATCACCTGCGGTCGATCGGGGCGCTTCTTCATCGTCGCTCTGATCAACAACCTGACGATGGTGATCTGTATGGTCGTCGGAATCGGCTTCGGCGCGGTCGGCATCGCCGTCGCACGCGTGGCGACTTCGATCGTCATCATGCCATGGTCGCTGCCCTATAGCTTCTCGGGAACGCCTGTCTCCGTGGGCGACTTCCTCCGGAGCATCTCCCGACCCTGCATCGCGAGCGCGATCATGGGTGTCTCGCTTTGGGCTTTTCGCCGCGTGGCGCCCCTCGAAAGCGAGGTGCTCGCCCTTCTGGGGGGCGCCGCAGCGGCGGGCCTCGTGTACTTCCTCGCGTTCCTCCTCATTCCCGGCGGGCGCAACCAGGTTCAGTCCCTGGCGGCCGAGCTGCTGGGCGTGATCCGAAATCGTTCCTCCGTAAGGGTGAAGGCGGACGAGGATACGATGTGATCTGGCAACGAGTTGTGCCAGTCTTCTAATCGGCTTACAATCCTTTACAAACGCCTCCAGATGGGGTCAGAACTATGAATTTCTGTTCAGCTCGGTTAGTCTGAGGGTCTTTTCAGTTGACCGAATGTCGTCGTGCAACGGAGGTCACCGTGACCCAGATCTTTGATCGCTCCGCGGCCTCGATCGGGTTGCTCGTCGTTTTGCTAATCGCCGCGTGCGGCGGAAGCGATGGGGGAACCGAGGTAGGGCGTACACACGCCGGTCTTACACCAGGCGACATTGTCGCGGACGACTTCCACACTGGAGTGTTGGACACACAGGTATGGCAGGTCGTCGACCCTCAGGGGGATGGCACGGTCGACCTAGTGGGGGCCGGAACGCCGGATGCGCACCTGCAGCTGTCGGTGCCTACCGGAGTCGAGCACGATGCGTGGACCGACAACACGACGCTTCGGGCAATGCAGCCGGCGCTCGACGAGGACTTCGAGATCGAGGTCAAGTTCGAGTCTGAGCCCACGCAGCAGTACCAGAGCCAAGGCGTGTTGGTCGAGCAAGATGGATCGAACTACATTCGTTTCGACGTCTTCTACGCTGGCGGCTCTCTCAGAGCTTTCAGCGCGACGTTTTCCAACGGCGCCCCGACGGTGCGCGTCCATAGCCTGATCTCGTCAGGCCCGACCATCTATCTGCGTTTGGCACGGAGTGGCGACCAGTGGACCGCACGCTACTCGTACGACGGTGTGAGCTGGGCTACCGCGACCAGCTTCTCGCACGCGCTGACCGTGTCCTCCGTGGGTGTTTTCGCCGGCAACTTCTGGCCGAACCCGCCGTACACGGCCGTCGTCGACTACTTCTACGAGACGTCGGTGCCGATCTCACCCGAGGATCCGCCTCTGTGCAACCCCGCTGATCCTCTCATCCTCACAACCCAAGGCACGAATGGGACGATCCTTCGGAACCCCGATCAAAGCAGTTACAGCTGCGGCGACGTCGTCACGCTGACGGCGCAGCCCGATCCCGGCGCAACGTTCGTCGGCTGGGGCGGAGCGCTCAGTGGCACGACCAACCCGGTAGACATCACGATCAACGAGGACACGACCGTCACAGCGACCTTCGACCTCGACACGACACCTCCGCAGGTCAGCAACATCAACGTGACGGCCGGCGAGACTTCCGCCACGGTGAGCTGGCAAACCGACGAGCTGAGCATCGGTGATGTCGAGTACGGGCTCACGACATCGTACGAGCTTGGCTTCGTGGCCTCGAGCACCCTGTCGACGGCGCACTCGGTGACCCTGCCGGGCCTGAGTGGAGGACAGGTCTACCACTATCGGATCACGGCCGAGGACAGTTTCGGCAACAGCCTCACCGGCGCCGACGCAACTTTCACGACCGCCGTCGGTGTCTGTGTCCTCACGACCCAGGCCACCAACGGCACGATCCTTCGGAGCCCGAACGCAGGCAGCTACGCTTGCGGGACCGTAGTGACGCTCACTGCGCAGCCGAACCCAGGCGGGACCTTTCTGGGCTGGGGCGGGGCGCTGAGCGGGACGGCGAATCCAGAGGTCCTGACGATCGACGCCGACACCACGGTGACCGCCAGCTTCGCGCTGGACGCGACACCTCCGCAGGTCAGCAACATCAACGTGACGGCCGGCGAGACTTCCGCCACGGTGAGCTGGCAAACCGACGAGCTGAGCATCGGTGATGTCGAGTACGGGCTCACGACATCATACGAGCTGGGATCGGTCGTCTCGAGCACCTCGTCGACATCTCATGCGGTGAGCCTGCTCGGCCTCAATGAGGGGCAGACCTACCACTACCGAGTGACAGCGGAGGACAGCTTTGGCAACGGCACAACCAGCGCCGATGCGACCTTCACGACCAACACCAGCGGCGGCGGAACCGGCGGAGCCGGCGGTTCGGGCGGGGGCTCAGCGCCCGGCGCTTTCCTCTCCGACGACTTCTTCGATGCTGCACTGGATCCGGTGCTCTGGGAGGTGGTCGATCCTCAGGGAGATGGCACGGTAGACCTGATCGGAGCGGGCACTCCCGATGCGCATTTGCTGCTATCGGTGCCGGCCGGAACGGTGCACGACGCTTGGACGAACAATACGGCACTGCGCGTGATGCAGCCGGCGTCCGACGAAGACTTCGAAATCGAGGTCAAGTTCGAATCCGAGCCGACGCAGAAGTATCAAAGCCAGGGTGTGCTCGCGGAACAGGATCCTTCGAACTATGTTCGCTTCGATGTCTATACGGATGGGAGCTCTCTCCGAGCGTTTGTCGCGACTTTCACCAACGGCTCGCCCTCGGTCAAGGCCAACCAGGCGATTGCTGCAGCGCCGACGACCTACCTGCGGCTGTCCCGAAGCGGCGATCAGTGGACCGCGCAATACTCTGATGACGGTCTGAGCTGGACGACCGCCACGAGCTTCGCACATTCCTTGACGGTCACCTCGGTGGGTCCTTTTGCTGGCAACTTCAGCCCGAACCCACCCTTCACAGCGGTGGTAGATTACTTCTTCGAGACGGGTTCACCAATCGATCCGGAGGATGGGCTGGCCTGCACGGCAGGTGATCAGTTCACGGTCGCTGCGAATTCAAATGGGCCGGGCGCTGTAGCACTGGATCCGGACCTGAGTAGCTATGGTTGTGGAGAGGTGGTCACGCTGACCGCACAACCCGACCCGGGCGCAACTTTCGTGGGGTGGAGTGGCGCCATCAACGGGACATCGAATCCCGCCACCCTGACCGTGAGCGCCGACGCGAACGTCAATGCGGACTTTGCCGTCGACTCGTCGCCTCCACAGATCAGCAATGTGACCACGACGCCCACGGTAAGCTCGGCAACCATCAGCTGGCAGACGGATGAAGTGAGCACCGGTCTCGTCGAGTACGGCCTCACGACATCCTACGAGCTAGGAACGGTCCCCTCGTCGACTACGTCGACAACTCACAGTGTGACTTTGAACGGTCTTTCCTCCGAGCAGATCTATCATTTCCGAATCACTGCGGAGGACGGCGTGGCCAACTCGGCGACGACCGGCGACTACACATTCACCACCGCGTCGTCCTCAGGCGGCCCCACGGTCGACGTCTGGTATGGCAACTCACAGACATTTGGCGCTCTCGGGGAGCCCCAGCAATGGGTCAATGTCCTGGGCCAGGTCTACGACCCGGACGGCCTCAGCCTGTTGACATACTCGCTGAACGGGGGAGCGCCTCAGAGTCTCTCTCAAGGACCGTTCCGGAGGCTCGCCGAGCCCGGCGACTTCAACGTCGAGCTCGACTTCCAAGAGCTGTCGTCCGGAAACAATGTGATCGCGATTCGAGCTGTAGACGCGCTCGGCAACGAGACGATAGAGACGGTCAACGTCAGCTATACACCCGGCAGCGTATGGCCGCTGCCCTACCAGGTCGATTGGTCGGCCGTGGCTCAGATTAGCGATGTCGCGCAGATAGTCGACGGACGCTGGAGCATCGTCGATGGCGAGCTGACGAGCGACCTCCAGCGTTACGATCGCATCGTCGCCATCGGCGATCTCTCTTGGACAGACTACGAGGTGACGGTGCCCTTCACGGTCCGGCAGATCGACCCCGAGGGATTCGTGAGCACCAATGGCGCGCCGGGCATCGGGGCCATGCTGAAGTGGCCAGGTCACACGGACTGGACCGGCGACCAGCAGCCAAACTGGGGATACTACCCTGCGGGAGGCGCGGCTTGGGTCGAGTTCTCGCCGGATGGCACCGGGCAAGTCCTGATAACCGATTTCCAGCCAGGAGGGCTCTTCAGATACGATCTGCAGAGCGTGATCCTTCTCGATACGACCTATATCTGGAAGGTTCGGGTGACCTCCCAGTCAGATGGAAGTGCTCTCTACCAAATCAAGACATGGCCGGCTGGGGACCCCGAGCCCGTCTCTTGGCAAGTCACTCAAGCGGACGGCAATGACGTAGGCGGAGGCTCGCTTGCGCTGATCGCTCACTTCGCCGATGTACGATTCGGCAACGTCACGATCGAGCCACTTTAGCGGCTCTAGTCACTGCCTTTCGACCACGTTTCCCGCGCGCGCCCCATCACGACTCGCAATCGACGCAGCAGTAACGTCGGAAGCACCACAGCAGCGCACGAGAACCTAGTGGTCCAGGAAACCGACATTCGCAAACACGATCGCACGTACTCCGCTGGAAGGCGTAGCCTAGTAGGCAGGATGAACTTCCTCCGCTCTTTGCCGTCGAACCACGCTTGCACGTCGAGAACGGTTGGATTGGCTTCTTGACGGGACCCACCCGGATGCCATCGACGGCCCACCAGGGGTTCGTCTACGTAGGCGAAGGTACCGAGGATCGATAGTTCTACCATCAAGACGTAGTCCGACGCGACGAAAGGCCCAATCAGTCGGGTTCGCTCGAGCGATTCCGCGCGTACGAGGCCGAACGCAGCATTCGCCATGTTGAGATTCCAGAGTGTGTGTACCAGCCGAGCAACAGGTCGGCGGTGAGTCGGAAGCAGCCGATCCGGGTCGGAATACATGTAGTTGTCTTCAGGGTCGACGACGAACGTGTCGCTATACACCAATACGCAACTGTCATCGGCGTTCTCGAAAGCTTCGACACATTTGGCCAGACACTCCGGCTCGCACCAGTCATCGTGGGCTAGCCACTTGAAGTACCTACCGCGCGCGAGCTCGAAGGTTCGGTTGTAGTTCGCGGCAGCACCAAGGTTCTGGGGCTGCCGCTCGTAGCGGAATCGCGGGTCTCGCCTCAGGTACTCGTGGCAAATCGAGGCGGTGGCGTCCGTCGAAGCGTTGTCGGAGATGATGACCTCGAAATCGGGCATCGTCTGCTTGAGCAGGCTTTCGAGCGCGATACGTAGGTAACTCTCTCCATTGTAGACAGGAACGCCAATCGAGACGAGTGGCGAGTCAACATCGCACGATCTCGTGGCTCTCAAAGACTCATTCACGATAAGGTTGTCCCACTAACTCAGTCGCGGCGATACACTCAGGGTCTCGAGAGGTAGGCCGCAACATCAGACATGTCTTGTGCGCGGCGCCGAAGCTCAGCTTCTTCCTGATCCCACCATCGTTCATCGAGCAGCTTGGCAATCGTATCCTCGTCGAATCGCATGCGAATTCTTCGAGCAGGCACTCCGCCTACGATCTCGTAAGGCGCAACATCGCGGGCAACGACGGCACCTGCCGCGATGACTGCGCCGTCGCCCACGGTGAGCCCGCTCCGTATGCATGCGCCAACGCCGATCCAGACGTCATTGCCTATGTGGGTCGGCACCAGCTCAGTGTGACGATCTTCAGGTACGAAATCCCAGCCCAACTGGGGCGCGTGTCGGTAGAAGACCGGATGGGTCGAAACGAAATCGTTTAGCGGGTGCTCGGGCATCCCGACCAGTACATAGGGGGCGATGGAGCAGAACCGTCCGATGGTCGCGCAACTGATGCGACTCCCGACCTCGATGTATGTCCAGGCGCCGATAGACGATCCCGAGATATATACCGGGCCGCCCAAGCGGCAATGCGGCTCAAAGCGGTTGTTGTCGTTTACCACGAACCCAAAGTCAGGCCCGAGACTGACGCCGTGCCGGGCAACGATGCTGCGCCGTTGGTGGAGGCGACGCAACGTGCTCGGGAGCAGCCAAGCACTGGCATCTCTTGCTCGTCGGAAAGCCTTGATCATTGCCGTTCTCTTCTACTCCGCACCGTGTCAGCAAGGGATCGCAGCAGGGGATGCCGCGATGCCTGCGCACGTTCGTAGACTTGCAGGCCAAGCCGGACCGGCGACCGAACCCAAAGCGGCGAGCGAGTGAGTGATGCTTCAAACCAATGGAGCCAACCCAGGTCGGGAAACTTGCCGTTCGCTATGCCGTAGATCACCTCGAGCATCGTATACCTCCGTGCGAGCGGGCGTGCCGTTCCGTCGGTGGCGTTCGCCCCCTCCATCGGGAAGTCGCCCCACACTTGCGCTACCGCTTGGCTTGGGTTGCTCCAAAGATCGTCGATGAGGTCGACCACCAGATCGCGGAGATCAGCTGAGGGATCAACGAGCTCAGGATCGAGGACGAGTGTCGAGGCCATATGATCGACGGTCTCCCTGAGCGTATTGAGCCCCCAGTCGATAACGGGCATGTTCTGAGCGCTCGAGAAGACAGGCAAAACCCTTTTTCCCTCGGCATTGTACCCGGTCACGGTACCATGGTCGCACCCACAAAATATCTGGAACAACGTGCCGAATCCTCGGTGCCGGCTCCAGCCGCGCTTGCGCCGGTGGTCGTACAGCCAGGTATGCGTTGAGGCAAGCCATGCGGGCTCCGTGTCGCTCCTCTCAGCACCCGGGATCTCTCGTGAGTCAAGCCCCACCAGGAAAGCAGATGGTGGCGTCACCCCGAGTGAAGCAGTTAGCTCCCACAAGGCCCGTACCTGGCTGCCGACACCGCCGAAGTCGACGATCCCGAACCGGATACCGTCGGCAATGCCCTCTTGCTCCAGATACGCGAGGACTAGTTTCCGCCGAGCCTCGGCCCGGGCGAGGACGAGACTGCGGAGTGGTTCCTGGCCTTCGAGAAGCAACTGATGCAGCACTGGGGCGATTTCGATGGCGCGCTTTGGCGGCCCTGTTTCGTGATGCTCGGGAAAAAACATTGCGACTTCGGACCACTGGAGATCGAACCTGCTGAGCATACCCTCTAGGGACATCTCAGGCGCATCCCGAAACACCCAATCGATTTCGTCAGGTTGAAGGTCGAAGGTCGCAGCCAAGTTGGTCGACTGCCTGCTGATGGCGAGGTATCTAAGGTCGAGGTCAATTCCCAGCTTCGGCGCCAGGCGCCGAGCAACTTGGTGCAGGACCTGGCCGTCACGAGAGAGGAAGTATAGCCGCCGCAGACCTTCTCGATCTGCCTGCAGAAGCGTCCAAAGGACGTAAGCGATGAGCGCTGGACCTACCACCCCTGCCGCAACGTCCCGTATTACCTCGGCCCGCGCCGTCGGTGGCTGTACAGAGAGCCGAGCGCTGCGACTCGCTCCGGCAAGTGTTGCACTAAGCCCCTCTGTCTCGAATTTCGCTGCAGAAAGCTGACGTTCGAATCGCGTCAGGCGCTCCTCAGGAAGCCAAAGCGCGTGCAGGCCGCGCGAGCGCGGCACATCGACATCTGAGTGAGGATTGTCGCCTACATGCAAGACGCGGCCAGGCTCTAATCCAACCAGATCGAGTAATACGTCAAAAACAGCACCGGTGGCCTTGGATGCCGCAAGGTCCGAGGAGACGAGCACATGTTCATCAGTCCGGTGCAGACCAAACTTCTCGAGTATTGTGAGGATTTGGGGCTTCGTGAAATAGGTGTCGGATGTGAATGCGATTTCCACCTGTTTCCGATGGCGCAGTAGCTGCACCGCCTGCGGAGTAGGTTCAAGCATCTCGAGCTCCAACTCGAACTCGAGTCGAGCGAGCTCTGGCGCGAGCTGCGGGTCGAGCCCCAGTCGGCGACACAATTCCTCCGTGATTAGGTCGAGCGTCGTGTGACTGTCGAGGCCCCCCTCCCGCAGCCAGACAGTTTGTTCAGAGCGTTCCCGACCCCTAGCGAAAACCTCAGGAGAGACATCGATGATGCCCCTCCGCGAAAGGCGCCGAGCGAGGAGCAAAAACAGGTCTGTTGGGCTGCCGCATCCTCGGGAAACGAGGGTGTCGAACACATCGAGAGAAAGCAGATGAACGGGTTCAGCTAATCTGAGGAGATAATCATCGACTACGTGAGCGTTATGCGATGCGTACCGTCCGCGTTCGCTGTGGGGTCGTTCGAGCCCCGGTCGAAACGCTGGGGTTTTCGCGGCTGCTACAGAAAATGCTCGCATTGCGCCTCCGTATTGTCACCCGATTTCCCATCTCTCAGACTCATCGCAATCGGCGGCATATACTGCATGGTCAGACCGTACCTCGATCGCTCGAGGGCTCCATAAGAACATAGCCAGTTTGGCTCGGTTTCGCACTCCGCGCACTTCGCACCACGGTCCTCGAACCAGCGGTGCTCACTGCCATCCATCGGCACGAGCTCGCCCTAGCAATCGTGCCGCTTCGACTCCCGCCCGCGCGCCTACCTCCATCTGGGGCGTGTTGTTACACTCTGGACAACGTGGATGAGCACGTAATGATATGGAAGTCAAAGGAGCTCTGGCTAGCTCCATTGCGGTCAGTCAGTCCCTGCGAAGAGTCGAGACGATAAAGGTCCATGAGAATACTCGTCGCAATTGCCAACTATGGCACCAAGAATCGTCTCTACGCCGAGCAACTAATAGACAATTTCCGTTCGTTCGAGAGCGACGTCGACATCGTCGTACTCTCGGAGGCGGCGAAAGACTTCGGAAGTGATGTCGAAGTTCGGGTTGGCCTTCCCACCAGTAATCCGTGGTCGCTGCCGTTCGCACACCGTCCATTGTTTGTAGAGCGGCAGGACGACTACGACGTCTTTATCTACACCGAGGACGACACCGAGATCCTCGAGCACCATGTCGAGAGCTTTCTCGATGTCACCCGGCAGCTGCCAGAGCAAATGCTGGCAGGCTTCATTCGCTACGAGATCGGGCCGGATGGGAAGAGCTATTACTCCACCGTGCACGCGCACTACCATTGGGACGTGGGCACGGTATTCCGCATCGGCGAGCGGGTGTTTTCACGATACACGAACGATCATTCCGCCTGCTTCGTTCTGACTCGACAACAACTCGCCCGATGCATCGAGTCCGGTGGTTTTGTCGTAGAGCCACACGAAGGCGCCTATGACATGTTGTGCTCGGCAGCGACCGATCCATACACGCGGTGCGGTTTCACCAAGGTTCTTTGCATCTCCCACATTGCAGACTTCAGCCTCCACCATCTGCCCGACGTCTATCTGGGCCGGATTGGGATTGACCGGGAGGAGATCGACAGACAGATTGCCAAGTTGGTCGAGATTGAGAGCACCAAGGAATCGTGCGGCCCCCTCGTCGAGACTTCCGCCACTCTCGATGGCCTCGTGCTCGACAAGCTCTACTTCGACGAGCTACAGCCCGCGGTCCTCGAGCTCGCCCCACCAGAGGCAAAGCGTATCCTCTCTGTGGGCTGCGAGCGCGGTCTGACCGAGGGTGAGCTCGTCATACGGGGCCATCAAGTAACAGCCGTGCCGGTCGATTGCGTGATTGCCGAATCGGCTCGGATGCGCGGTATCAACACGACGAGTCCTGACTTTGAGGCAGCGGCGAACGAGCTCGCGGGACAGCGCTTCGAAGTCGTCTGGTTCAATGACTTGCTGAGCTACGTCGACGATCCGGTCGCATTGCTCCGAGCGCACAGGCGATTTCTTTCTGATGATGGCGTGGTCTTGGTTTCATTCAACAACCATCGATCCGTGCAGATGCTCAAACACAGACTCGAGCACGACGCGCTATCCTATTTCTTAGGCCCTGATCCTCCCTTCGAGGAATCGGGCATCCACCGCACCGATGCCCGGGTGGTGAGGTCTTGGCTGCAAAGTGCTGGATTCCGCCCGACCTCGACGCGCTTCGAGATCGACGTTCCATACGAGCGGCTTTCGAAGCTCAGCCTGGGCAAGGGCGATTCTGTGTTGGGCTATCGAGGTGCAGTAAGGGCCCTCCCGAAACCTTGACGGCAAGACTGCAGGAGTTTTCCGTGATAGTGGCCCCACGGTGTTCTAGAATACAACTACACATGGATCTTGTCAGAGCTACCCAAGAAACGTCGCAAGACGAGCAGCACGGGCTCCTCACACGGCACTGAGATGAGAGATCCTGATAGCTATGCCGTCTTTGGGGCCGCGCCCGACACGTCGAATCGAGGCGTATCGGCCCTTCTCCGGTGCATCATCGAGGGCATGGCGGAGGCGTTTCCCGAGAGTAGGCTGTTGGTGTTCGATAATGCGCTCGGGGTTCGGCCCGATTCTAGGCGGCTCGAGTCGGGCACCGAGTTTGGTTTCTTACGTATCGGCGCTCGCGGCGGCCGACGCTACTACGTGCCCGAGAACCTCGCGACTATGGACGCTTTCTCGCGTCTGGGCCGCACGGTCGGCGGATGGCATCCGTACATCTCGATGCTCGACCAGTGTGGCGCCATCCTCGATGTCTCCGGCGGCGACAGCTTCAGCGACATCTACGGAAGCCATCGATTCTGGAGCATCATTCGGCCCAAGATGATTGCGAACCGCCGAGGAATTCCTTTGGTGCTACTCCCTCAAACCTATGGGCCCTTTCGCGGAGAAAGAGAGCGAAGACTTGCGGCGGAGGCGGTCCTAGGGGCTGCCATGTCATGGGCTCGCGACCGCTACAGTTTTGAGGTCCTGACGGAGCTGGCCGGTGTCGACTTCGACCCGTCTCGGCATCGAGAGGGCGTCGACATGGCTTTTAACCTGCCGCGGCTCGATCCGGGGAGTCGGCTAGACTCTGAAGTACGTCGATGGATCGAGGAGAGAGCTAGTTACCCACTTCTTGGTCTCAACATAAGCGGCCTGATCGCTCTCCAGCCGGACAAGGCAAAATGTCAGTTTGGTCTTCGCGCTAGCTACATGGATGCGCTACGCCGGTTCGTCGAGGCCGTCTTGGAAGAATTCGATGCTCGACTGCTACTCATTCCTCACGTCATGACACCGCCAGGCTCGATCGGGTCCGACGTCGAAGCTTGTCGGAAGCTGATCGAAGGGCTGCCGTCAGGTCTTGCTTCGCGGATTCGAATCACTCCGACCTCGCTCGACGAATGCGAGGTCAAGTGGCTGATCTCGAGCACGGACTGGTTCTGCGGCACACGCATGCACTCCACCATCGCGGCGCTCTCATCAAGTGTTCCTACTGCGGCAGTCGCGTACAGCGATAAGACGCGGGGAGTCTTCGAGTCGTGCGGCGTCGAAGATCAGGTGGTCGACCCCAGAAAGCTCGATACGGGAGCCGTCGCAGAGCGCCTGCTCGAATCCTTCCACAATCGGGACGAGCTTTCGCGGACGCTTTCCAGGACCATACCCGATGTGAAGTCGCGAGCGGCCGCACAGCTCGAGGTGATCGCGGAAACACTGAAAGAGACGCGATGAAGCCGCAGGAGCGCCCATGAGCAAGAAGCTCACGTCGATCCAAGAGGTCGTGGACGCCAAGCTCTGCAGCGGGTGTGGCGCGTGCGCCTATATGCAGCCTAACCAGATCCGCATGGAAAACGTCATCGATGAGGGCCTTCGCCCGGTTGTTTCGCCTGGCGCGGGAGATGCTCCCACCGACACACGGGAGGCTTTGAAGGTGTGTCCTGGAATCGAGCTCGAACACTCAGATCTTCGGAGCCGAGAAGGAATCGACCCCGATCTGCTCGACGCATGGGGGCCGATCTTGGCGATGTGGGAAGGCGGCGCAGCGGACGAGCAGGTTCGATTCGCCGGGTCGAGCGGCGGCGCCGCCAGCGCGCTCGCAATCCATGCCCTCGAGACGCTAGGCTTTCGGCTCGTCGTGCACATCGGAGCGGATCCGAGACGCCCGTATCTCAATCGGACGGTCATCAGCCGAACCCGAGAAGAAGTCCTCTCACGTACAGGGTCCCGGTACGCGCCTGCCAGTCCGTGCGAGCTCCTTGGCGCTGTCGAAGAGGCCGATGGGCCATGTCTCTTCATTGGCAAGCCCTGTGACGTCGCGGCCGCACAGCGCGCGCGTACATACCGGCCGAACCTCGACCGCAACCTCGCGCTGACTGTTGCGTTCTTCTGTGCTGGCACCCCATCGACCCGAGGCACGCTCGAGCTACTAGACTCGCTACAGGTCACCGACGTGGACGCGTTGAGTGATGTCCGGTATCGAGGCAACGGCTGGCCGGGCCGTTTCGTCGCCAAGTCACATGGCGATCAGGCAATTCGCTCCTGCAGCTACGAAGAATCATGGGGCGGCGTGCTGAGCAATCACGTGCAATGGCGGTGCAAGCTCTGTCTCGACCACACCGGTGAGTTCGCGGACGTCGCAGTGGGCGACCCGTGGTACAGGCCAATTCGTGACGGAGAAGCCGGCTCGTCTCTCATCGTCGCACGAAGCCAAAGCGGAAGAGAATACGTGGAAAGGGCGATCGACTGCGGAGCACTCGTGGCCTCAGCAGTCGAGCACGATTTGCTGCCCAGATCCCAGCCGAATTTGCTCAAGACACGGGGAGAGGTTTGGGGCAGATTGCTCGGTTCTCGCCTCGCGCTTGCGCACACACCAAGGTACCGGCGGTTGCCGAGCTTCAGATTCTGGGTTTCGGAAGTCTCTGCGGACCGCAAGGTCCGATCTGTGCTCGGTGCGGCACGACGGTGCATCCGGCGCCGCATCGCTTTCAAGACCGTTCTCTAAGTCGCTGCCACGAATCGTCATATCCCTGTGGAGGCCCATGAACACGCGCGCATGGGAGCCGCCGTCGCCGGCATCGCCGTCGGGGCTTTCGCGGCGCGTGACGGTTCCCGCGACTTGACTCGCTTGGGATGCCTGGCTCGGCTCATGGCTGGGACCGTGGCGAGAAAGAAGAAGAAGAACTGAAGCATCTGACCGAAATACGAAACGCTCAAGAAAGAAACACAATGCACTGCGAGCGATACTGAGGAGCCCCAAGCGAGGAGTGCCCATAGACTCTTCGCTCCGTACAATCGCTCGCAAGCATGTCTGGCGAGTCGCAGCTGCCTGAAGCCCGTGGCCAGCACGAGGAAGAACAGGACAAAGGTAACCAGGCCGCCGGTCACTCCCTCCAAGACGTACTGGTTGGTTGCGTCCTGCAATCCCCACCCCCAACTGGCCATGTTGCTGGTACCGAGGAGCGCCCACTCGCTGAAGCGACTGATGAAGGTTTCGACCAGCCAGTAGCGGTGGGAGCCGGTGCCGCCGACGAAATTCGAAACTCGGACGAAGATCAGATGCCAAATCGATTTCTCCCGGATGAAGTGAACGACGACAGCCAGCGCTATCGTCGTCCACCACATCTGCCGCGAGTATTTTCGGAACCACCAGATGGCCCAACCTACGAGTCCCGCCCAAAAGGCCATGAGGGGGCCGCTAGAGCCCGATGCCAGCGTAATGGCTATCGCTCCGGCGCACGCAACGGCAAAAAGGGTACGCCTTTTCTTCAACCCGAAGAGGATTCCAACGAATACAGGGAACGCGACGCTACCAAAGGTCCCCGCTAGGATGGGATGGGAGAATGGTCCCTGAGCACGCACCTCCCCCCGGAAGTGATCCACGACCTCATCGAAACCGGCATAGGTAAAGACGCCGAAGACGTTGTGCAACTTGGTCGCCTCGTAGATCAGAAAAGGGCTGAGCACCACCACGATCCAAGCCACATATCTCCAAAGGACGAGCACTTCAGCGGGCGTCCGTACAAGCACGCGAATCAGGAAATATGCGGTCAGCGCGTCGAAGACGACTCCGAGGCAATAGGCGATGGTGCTCGGGCCAACCCTCAGGATTTGAACGACGGCGGATGAAAGCGTCCACAGCACCAACAGACGATCGAGCTTGCCGAAGTGGAGGCTGCGGTGTTCTCCCTTCACGAATACGCGAATCCACGCGACAAGCATGAAAAGCCTAAGCATGTTGAAGTCGAGTGCACCAATGACTACGCGCTGCTCCGCCTGCATGAACACACAGACCGCAAGGACTCCGAAAAGCACCGCCGAGCGTCGCGGCGCAAGAGCGCACGCAATCATGACGATCATGAAAACGATCGAAAACGGGTGGACGTTGGTGACGCCGTACAGCTCCGCCAAGTCGATGATTCGGACTTCGTCCACGGTATGCTTATGGGTTCATGGGCAACGGCGAAGCCAGTTTGGGTGCACGAGGAACGCCTTCTGAGGCACTTGGGCCGGGTCTATGGAGATGTTGAGACTGGATGAGAGCTCCGCCCGCGTCTGGATGTCGTAGCAGCAATTGACTACGTCTTGGAACGTGTTGCCTTCAACGCAAATGTCGTTGGGGTGATTGGCCCGGACATTGAGACCGTTCCACGTGAAGAAGATGTGTGCGGTATTTCCGTTGTTGATGAACCGGTTGTTGCGGATGGTCCCGTTTTTTGCGCTGCCGATCCAGAGTGCCTCGGTGTGTTGAGTGGTGCAGCGCTCCTGACTGGGCACATAGTTTTTGAGCGTGCTGTTCTCGATGATCCAGTTTTGGGAACCGTTGATGATGAAGTTCTGACCAAAGGCGTTGCCGACGCAACCTTGCGGGGTTCCCGAACCGGCGCCGCCGGACCACAGGCTTTCGCGAATTCGCCAACCGTCTGCGTCGTCGGCATAGAACATGGCTGGCTCCGCCTTCACGCCCCACATCACGGTTCCATCCGCAAATCGGAACACTCCCTTGAGATTGAGTCCATACAACGTGACGTCGCTACGAGGGATAGTCATGCCATCTGTGATGGTCGCGCTCTGTCCAGCGGCGGGTCGAACCAAAACGGATCCCGCGCCAAGTGCATTGAGGGCGCTTTCCAAGGACGAACCGCTCTGAGACCCCGTTAACTCAAGTACATAGTCATAGCAGCCATCGGATGGAGCTTCTGCCCCAATGCTGCGGTCGCCACCGCCGGCAGACGGCACACCGGTTTCGGGACACTTCTTCTCGGTGACGGCTTCTTTCACCTCACCGACAGCGGCTGAATCTTCGTTCTTGGGGCATCCACCGAGGATTGCAGCGGCGATGATCCACAGAGCCGCCGTTCGGATGACGATACCACGGCCAACCGCGCCCCGTACGCAACCGGTCCCGCTCGGCCGTCGAACAGACCCCCGAGTTGCATCTGATTCGAGCCGTCGACGCCTCCGCTGCACCACAGTAACTACCCAGTGCTGCGCGAACGCCAGTAGCTCATCTTGGTCCAATAGCCTGGGACCCCCGTCTTTCGGACGAGGGTCAGCCACCCCGAGGCCTGCAATACGTCGTCGTGCCTCGGATTGAGATAGGCGAAGCGTACCGGGCGCGGATTGGCCTCGAGATCTTGGCGGATTCGCTCGAGCACGAGCTTCATGGTCTCCTCACCGAATGGGTTCACGAGAATGAACAGAGTCCCGTCAGTATAGTCAACCTTGGAGGCATCACCCGCAATCACTTCAGCGGGACTCACTTTGCCCCGCAAATTCCGCAGGTTGACTCTCGCCGTCTCGGCGATTTCGGGGGAGAACTCGATCCCGGCCACCTTCTTCAGCTCTCTCCGAGCCAGGAGACAGAGGACCCGCCCCATCCCGCAGCCGATGTCGTACACGGTGTCCGCCGGACTCAGTTCCATCTCATCGAGGTATCTGCGGAGCAGGATGTAGTCACAGGACTCGTACCAGTTGCTGTCGTTGAGCCAACCGGACCGGTCGTGGAGCGTCTCGTACAACGAAGTCGTGTCGATCTTCAGCCACCGGTCGATGGCAGCCACTTCCATGCTTCTGAAGGCGGTCTTGAGCTTGGACGCCAGAGCCATGCGAACCTCATTTCGTGCTGGTGTGCAGATTATTGAGGCTTTCGATCCCTTGTCCAGCGACCACCTCCAATGCGGAGGCGCCTCCACGTAAGCAGTAGGATTCTCCAGCCCTGTTCACAATATTACTGTCGATTCGCAGCACGTACCAGAGCTCACGGACAGGTGCGAAGCCAGTTTGAGGGCATTTGGAAAGCCTTCTGAGGCACCTGGGCCGGGTCGACGGAGATGTTTAGGTTGGACGATAGCTCCGCTCGTGTCTGGATGTCGAAGCAGCAGTTGAGGACCTGCGTGAATGTGTTGCCTTCAACACAGATATTGTTGGGGTGATTGGCCGGTACATCCTCCCCATTCCACGTGAAGAAGATGTGCGCGGTATTTCCGTTGTCGATGAACTGGTTGTTGCGGATAATCCCGTTCTTTGCGTCGCCGATCCAGAGTGCCTCGGTGTGTTCTCCGCCGCCAGCGGGGTGGTATCCCGTAAACGTGTTGTTCTCGATGAGCCAGTTACTGGTGCCGCTCAACAGGTGATTTTGAAAATGGCCGCAGCAGCCGAAGCCACCGTCTATGTAGCTATCCTGAACGATCCAATCGTCATATCCCCAGACCTGGAAAGAGAACGGACTCGCGTCGACGTTCCAAAGGTGCGTTCCGTCATTGAAGTCCCAGGCGCCGCTGATGTTGAGATCATAGAATGTGACGTCGGCACGCGGAACGGTGATGCCACCCGAGATCGTTCTCCTCGTTCCATCGGAACGAACGAGAACGGTCCCGGCTCCTCGACTGTTGATCTGACTGACAACGGAGCTGGAGGTCTGGTCTGAGCTCAGTACTATGACATGGTCGTAGTCACCATCGGACGGCGCTTCCCCCAGAGGAGGCGCGGAGTCGGCGATGCAGCTGCCGCTCAAACAGAGCGCGATGGCGCAGAGCATCTTAGAGAACCAGACGATGGCAGCCAATTCCATGCTTCTGAAGGCGATCTTGAGCTTGGACGCCAGAGCCATGCGAACCTCATTTCGTGCCGGTGTGCAGACTATCGAGGCTTTCGATCCCTTGGCCAGCGACCCACCACCAATGCGGAGGCGCCCCCACGTAAACTGTCGGATTCCCCAGCCCCATTCACAATATTACCGTTGATTCGCAGCACGTACCACCAAGGCGTGCCCTGCACGCCCTCCTATTCCGAACCGGGTTCGACGGCTCCCGTCGTCGGGTTTGGTGGCCCCGGTCTCGGTGCCGAGCTCACTGACAGGTGCGACGCCAGTTTGAGGGCATCTGGAAAGCCTTCTGAGGCACCTGGGCCGGGTCGACGGAGATGTTTAGGCTGGACGATAGCTCCGCTCGTGTCTGGATGTCGTAGCAGCAGTTGAGGACTTGCGTGAATGTGTTGCCTTCAACACAGATATTGTTGGGGTGATTGGCCGGGACATTGTCCCCATTCCACGTGAAGAAGATGTGCGCGGTATTTCCGTTGTTGATGAACTGGTTATTGCGGATAATCCCGTTCTTCGCGTTGCCGATCCAGAGCGCCTCGGTGTGTTCTCCGCCGCCAGCGGGGTGGTATCCCGTAAACGTGTTGTTCTCGATGCGCCAGTTACTGGTGCCGCTCAAGAGGTGATTCTGAAAATGGCCGCAGCAGCCGAAGCCGCCGTCTATGTAGCTATCCTGGACGATCCAGTTATGGGCGTTATTAGTGCTCCCCCAAGCCTTGAAAGAGAACGGACTCGCGTTGACGCTCCAAAGGTGCGTCCCTTCATTGAATTCCCAGGCGCCGTCGAGATTGAGATCATAGAATGTGACGTCGGCACGCGGAACTTTGATGCCACCTGAGATCGTTCTCCTCGCTCCATCGGAACGAACCAGAACGGTCCCGGCTCCTTGACTGTTGATCTGACTGACAACGGAGCTGGAGGTCTGGTTTGAATTGAGTACTATGACATGGTCGTAGTCACCATCGGACGGAGCTCCCGCCAGAGGAGGCGCGAAGTCGGCGACGCAGGTGCCGCTTGAACAAAATTCTCCGCTGCCGCATCCACCGCAGCTTAGAGTCCCGCCACAGCCGTCGCTCGCGGCGCCGCACTGGTTGCCCAAGGACTGGCAGGTGGCCGGTGTGCAAGCTGGAGGTAGCGGGGCGGGCGCTGGCGGCGGAGCGCCCACCGGCGCGTCGACACACACGCCGCTCGAGCACGTCTGGCCACCGCCGCAGACACCGCAGTTCAAGGTACCGTTGCAGCCATCGCTCGGTTCACCACACTCGGAGCCCAAGGACTCACATGTGGCCGGTGCGCAGCCACCCGACGCCATCCACGTGGGCGTCGAGACCTCAAGCTCGGCGGCTTTCGATGACCACACGCCCCAGGTGCTGAGCTGATCGCTCAGGTCGGACTCCTGTCGAAAGGATGCGCCCTCGATGAGCGTCTCTCTTGGCTCGCCGCAGGGTGCAATCGCGACATCGTAGGTCTCGGTCGCAATGTCAGCGGAGATGGCGACGGTGTACCAAACCCCGGGATGGTAGGCGAACGACGTATCGCTGCTATAGACAGCGCCGTCTCGCACATCGACCAAGCCGTCCTGAGCGAACCGAACCGTAAGCGTAGCGCCCGCAAAGTCGTTGATGTCCTCGGCGCCAACGCCAACCAGGCCGTCGATATTTGCTGCGGTGGGGCGAGCCTTGAACTCGAAGTACAGCGCGTCGAACGCCGGCAGCGAGGCCTCGCTGCTCCGCCATTCGTTGCTTGTGCTCACATCAGGGCCCGCTCCAGCGCACGTCAGCGCGGCCGGGGTCTGGGACACAACGGGCTCGGACGGGTCGATTTGGCCAACGAAGTCGTCACCAGGTCCAAGTCTCGCTCCTCCTGGGGCATCGCCGATTTCTCCGCCCGCACAAGCGCCAACGAGGACGGAAATACTGAAGAATAAGCCGAGTCGGCCAAGAAGTTGCTGCTTGAACACGAGTCTACCCCCTAAGGGTATTCTTTAGCCTTCAAGGGTGTAGGTTGTTAGGCGCAGCTACAGTTGACGACAAAGATACACACCTTTAGGGATTAGTAAGGTGCGGACGCGATCTCGTTAAATCGGCTCTCCTGTGCGTTCCCAGACGTTCCCCACAAGCTGGTCGCACTTACCAGTGATGATCCCGTACCTGAAGTCAGGTCCAAATCGATTGTACCTGACCGATACGCCGCGGCTACCGTCCTTGCCGCAATAGATTGTGTAGTTGCCCCCGTTCAGCCAGTTGTATTCGGTGACGAAGTTGGAGATGTTCCCGGAGTTCATGAAGGCCGAGTTCGAGTCGTAGGCCGGGCCCGGGTAGTTCGGCCCTTTCGCTGGGACCCAGATGTTGTTGTATCGGAAGGTGATGTTTCAGCCGTTGATCGTCTGGTTGCCGTCGGCGTGCGCACCCTCCTTAATCCCGAGCTTCTCGAAGAAGCTATACTCGACGAGGGTCGGTCCGCCCGCCCCCCGTGCCTTGGTCGCGTCGTTCTGTACGTCGTGGATATAGAGACGCCGGCCAGTGTACCCCGCACCGAGGATGCCTGTGCTGACATCGAAGATTCCGCCATCTTCTAGCAAGATACCGCTGTGTCCGTTCGCGATTCGGATCCCGTAGCTGGACGAGTCATGGATTCGGAAGTTGTGCAGTGTGACATTGTCCGCATCAATCGCGACCATGCCCGAGACGTCGACGTTTTCCATTACAGCTCCTTCAGTCGTGATGTTCCGAGACTCTGAAGGGGTCAGGACCCCCGCGTCAGAGGGGCCCGTATTGTGCGCCCAGGGGCGCTCCGGCGTGGTTTTGTTGCGTGGTCCGTCGTCGGGTTTGGTGGCTTCGGTTTCGGTGCCTAACTCACGGACAGGTGCGACGCCAGTTTGAGGGCATCTGGAAATCCTTCTGAGGCACCTGGGCCGGGTCGACGGAGATGTTTAGGCTGGACGATAGCTCCGCTCGTGTCTGGATGTCGTAGCAGCAATTGAGCACGTTCTGGAACGTGTTGCCTTCAACGCAGATATTGTTGGGGTGATTGGCCGGGACATTGTCCCCATTCCACGTGAAGAAGATGTGCGCGGTATTTCCGTTGTTGATGAACTGGTTGTTGCGGATAATCCCGTTCTTTGCGTTGCCGATCCAGAGTGCCTCGGTGTGTTCTCCGCCGCCAGCGGGGTGGTATCCTGTAAACGTGTTGTTCTCGATGAGCCAGTTACTGGTGCCGCTCAACAGGTGATTTTGAAAATGGCCGCAGCAGCCGAAGCCGCCGTCTATGTAGCTATCCCGAACGCTCCAGTTGTCGAAGCTCCAGACCTGGAAAGAGAACGGACTCGCGTCGACGTTCCAAAGGTGCGTTCCGTCATTGAAGTCCCAGGCGCCGCTGAGATTGAGATCATAGAATGTGACGTCGGCACGCGGAACGGTGATGCCACCTGAGATCGTTCTCCTCGTTCCATCGGAACGAACGAGAACGGTCCCGGCTCCTCGACTGTTGATCTGACTGACAACGGAGCTGGAGGTCTGGTCTGAGCTCAGTACTATGACATGGTCGTAGTCACCATCGGACGGCGCTTCCCCCAGAGGAGGCGCGGAGTCGGCGATGCAGCTGCCGCTCAAACACGATTCCCCACTGCCACATCCACCGCAGCTTAGAGTCCCGCCACAGCCGTCGCTCGCCACGCCGCACTCGCGGTTCAAAGTCGCACAGGTTTCGGGCACGCATCCGACACGCAGATTCCCGAGGGCATCCAAGCCGCCGTCGAGCACCGAGGGTGTTTCGCTTGGACCTACAACCTCGTCGTACCCGTCGCGAGCGCCACCGGCGGCGGTTCCGCCGATTTCGCCCCCCCCGCAGGCGCAAACCAACAAACCGAACCCAACGAGCATCGCTGGGCGGCGTCCGAAGCGAAGTCTGAACATCGGTCTCTACCCCCTCCACATCTGACTAGCACCCAAAGGGTGTAGAGAACCAGCTATGCTTACACTTGATGACATAGAAATGCACCTTTAGGGATTATGGGGAAATAGCCTCCAAAATTGCGGCAAGTCCCGAGGCTGACGGCGCTAGATAGCGGTGACCCGGTTGGTACCCAGGCTTGTTATTCCCGATTCTCGGTGGTACGCGGCGCTGGGACCCGTCACAGCGGTTCTCATCGCAGTCGCTCGCAGCGGTTCCAAAGCGGTTGCAGCCGAAGCGGTCGGAGCGCAGCGAAAGGCCAGCACTCCCATACTTGCTGCAGTAGATAGTGCAGTTGCCCCCTCGAGCCAGTTGTATTCGGTGACGAAACTGGAAACGGTGCCAGAGTTACTGAACGCGGCGTTCGAGTCGTAAGGGGCTCCTAGGTAGCTCGGTCTTTAATCGACGAGGGTTGGCCCGCCTTTGCCTTGGGCTTTCATGGTCAGGCCAAGCCCCTAAGGGCCGGGGCGGTTCCTCGTTGCCCCTCAACTGCGTGTCTGGACAACCTTACCGCCGCCGATACACTGCTGAAGATGGCGCGCATCGGTCAGAGAGGACCGGCCAGGCAAAGGCGTGATTGAGGAGAGGCCGAGTCGATCCCTCCGTGGGGCATGAAGATGCAAGAATGCGTTGTCTTCTTCCGAGACGACGATGTCGATCGCTTGACCGATGAGCTCGTCGACTTCGTAGATTTGTTCTTGAGCTTGGGAGTCCCGGTCAACTACCAGCTAGTGCCGGGCAAATTAGAGGATGATGCATGCGCGTTCGTCCTCGACAAACGCGAACGATATCCGGAGCTTATACGCCTCAATCAACACGGCTACATGCATGAGCACGTCGTCAACGGCGTACACACTTGGCACGAGTACTCAGGCAATCGTCCCTACGAAGACCAACACAGCAGCATCCAATGTGGGCAACGGATTCTCCGTGAGAAACTGGGCTCGTTTTTCGACGACCGTGTCTTCACACCACCCGGTCACAAGTATGACGACAATACGTTGCGGGCGCTCGAAGACCTTGGCTTCCAGATTCTGTCGGCGTCGTCATATACGACGTTTCCCGCTCGGCTCTACTACAGGCTGGGCAAATTACTTCGGCGCGCCAAGCTGCTCGGCAAGCGCATCTCGTACAACGGCCAGTTGTTGCCGGGACATCGCCTCCGAGAGATCTCGGTGACGGTCGATGCCGACATGGCGACCAATGTCTTTGGGGACCTGATCCTCAAGACTTCGTCCGACTTGATTCGAGAGTTCCGCCGAGCTAGTCACGTGAGCGGATTTGTTGGGATTGTCCTGCACCACGCGCGCTACAAGAACCGTGGACTGGAGACCTTGCGTGACTTCGTGGGTTTCCTGAAGTCTTTGCCAGGGGTTTCGTTTCGACTGATCGAAGACATCGCTGAAACTCCGGAGAACCGTTTGCGCGCCCCAGACAGAATGATCCGACTCTTTCGCTAGTCGAGCTAGAATCGTGGACGAAACTTGGACCACAAGACGAATCTCCCTAGAACAATGGGATGAGCGTATCGGAGTTTTCGACAGCCGTACCGTGTATCACAGCGCGGCGTGGCTTCGGATCCTGTCGGCGGAGTTCGGGCTCGATCCGCACTTGCTGATCTGTGAGGACTCTGATGGTGTTCCTGAGCTTGCGTGGCCTGGGCTCGTGGTGAGGAAAGGCCCCCTTCAAGTTCTCGGATCTCCGTTGCCGGGATGGTCGACACCCTACATGGGACCGCTAGCAGCGTCTCCGCAGACGCTGGCCCGCGTCCTCAGCGGCACCGATGTTGACCGGAGGCTTGGGCGATTTTCATACGTAGAGTTCCGTGCGCTTCAAGAGTGCGGCTCGCACGAGAGTTTCATCGATATGGGTTTCCAGAAGCAGAGCGATTTTGAGACTTATCTTCTAGACATTGGCTCGCCGTCTGAGGAGGAGCTCTGGGCTCAGCTCTCTGGTAAGTGCCGCAACACCGTCCGCAAAGCGCGCAAGTCCGATGTCACGGTTGACTTCGAAACGGACGATTCCTTCATCGACGAGTTTTGGGAGATGTCGGTAACGGTATTCGCGACGTCCGGCCTGCGCCCCCAATTCTCGCGCGGCTTGATTCAACAAATGTGGGACGAGCTCGGAAACACTGGTCTCAAAGTCGCCACCGCGCGAAAGGACGGCAAGCGTATCGCGATGGTCTTGCTGACCTACGACCACCGTTCGATGTATGACCACGCGTCCTGCTCACTACCCGAGTTCAATCGTTTCGGCCCAAACAATCTGTTGCACTGGCAAGGAATCTTGGAAGCGAAGCGGATGGGACTGCGTACCTACGATTTCATTTCAGCGAGTGGCACGGCCGGCAAGTTCAAGAAATCGTTTGGGCCTCAGAAGGTGGTGACGTCGACGACCTGGGGCCGAAGTCGAACGCGCGTCGAGAAGGCGCTCAAGGAGTCCTACGAGCGGTATCTTCGCTGGCGGCGAGGCGCCTAGCGGTGAGCGCTCCCCGCCCTGAGCTGAGTCGCGGGTGCTGCCGCTGGGACCTGCGCGGGTTGTCAACGCAGCCCTCGACCGCTAATCTCCTGGCCCGTTGGGCAGTTCCGGGCAGTGACTAGACCGCGCAGAGTTCTCTTTGTTTCTTCGTCCGGCGGGCACTGGATTCAGCTGAGGCGGCTTCGCCCCGCCTTCGAGGACTGGATCCGGCTCTACGCGTGTACGAATCCGGGCTACGGCTCTACAACCGAGTCGGAGGAACGTTTCTTTGCGGTTCCCGAGGCGAGCCGTTGGAACAAGCTGCGACTCGTCCGTCAGGCGGGTGCGGTCTTGTGGATCCTTCTTCGGACGAGGCCCGAGGTCGTCGTCTCTACCGGGGCTTCACCAGGCTTTTTTGCCATGCTTTTCGGGCGGCTTCTCGGCCGCAAGACCATTTGGGTCGACAGCATTGCGAATATGGACGAGCTCTCGCTCAGCGGTCAGCAAGCCGGACGGTTCGCCGACCTGTGGTTGACGCAGTGGGCGCACCTCGCGCGTCCCGAAGGGCCGAAGTACTTCGGGTCGGTCGTATGATCTTCGTCACAGTCGGCTCCCAACTCGCATTCGACCGGCTCGTCTCGGCCGTCGACGACTGGGCCGCGGGTCGTCCGGATGTCGCCATCTTCGGTCAGGTCGGCGATACGAACCAACCGCCGGTCCACTTCGAATCCGTTTCGACGATGTCCCCGGAGGAGTACCAGCGGAGATTCGCGGAGGCTGACATGGTTGTCGGTCACGCAGGCATGGGCACCATCATCGCGGCGCTCGAGCAACGCAAGCCGCTGTTGATGCTCCCGCGTCTAGGCAGCTTGAAGGAGAGTCGAAACGACAATCAGGTGGGCACGGCACGCCATTTTCGAAGCTTTGCCTTGTTCGAGGTGGTCGAGTCCGAGTCCGACGTTGCCGAGCGAATAGACCAGATGCTCGCGAACCTCGAAGGCTACCGCAGCGCCGAGGACTCGTTCGGTGTCGGCGATAGCCTCATCGCTGCGATTCGGGCGTTCGTGAACGGCTGAAAAAGAGCCCAAAGCGACCCACGAATAACCCCGTGACGACCTCGATCTGCAATACTAACCGGGCAGGTTCCCTCACCATGCAGCTACCGGAAGAACCCAGGATTGGCGTGATCGGACTCGGCTACGTCGGGATGCCGCTCGCCGTCGCGTTTGCGAAGACCTATCCGACCACCGGTTTCGACATCGACCAGGAACGCGTCGAGCAGCTCAACCAAGGGCACGACGCGACCGGAGAGGTCGACTCGGATGTAGTGGCGGCCTGCGGTGCGACGTTCACCGGCGACACGGCGGCGCTAGCCGAGTGCAACACCTACATCGTCACCGTGCCGACGCCGATCGATGACAACAACATTCCGCTGCTCCGCCCGTTGGAATCCGCGAGCGAAACCGTGGGCAAATACCTTCATCCAGGCGACGTCGTCGTCTACGAATCGACCGTGTATCCAGGCGCGACGGAGGAGGTATGCGTGCCGACTCTGGAGCAGGCGTCGGGCCTGAAGTTCAACGAGGACTTCTCGGTCGGGTACAGCCCCGAGCGAGTCAATCCCGGCGACAAGAAGCGGCCGCTGCCTTCCATCGTCAAGATCACCTCGGGCTCAACGCCGGAAACCGCTGAATACGTCGATTCGCTGTATCGAACAATCATCACTGCAGGGACTCACAGGGTATCGGCGATTCGTTCCGCCGAGGCGGCCAAGGTGATCGAGAACGTGCAGCGAGACGTCAACATCGCGTTGGTCAACGAGCTCGCACAGATATTTAGTCGGCTGGGCATCGATACCGAGGAAGTGCTCGAGGCCGCGGCAACGAAGTGGAACTTCATCCACATGCGTCCTGGCCTGGTTGGCGGGCACTGCATAGGCGTCGATCCGTATTACCTGGCGAACAAGGCTCAACGCGCGGGCTACTTCCCAGAGCTGATCGTCGCGAGCCGGCGCATCAACGACGGCATGGGCAAGGTGGTGTCCTCGGAGGTGATGCGGCTGATGAACGAGCGCCGCATCCACATCGTCGATGCGAACGTCCTGGTTTTGGGATTGGCCTTCAAAGAAAACTGCCCGGACCTCAGGAACACCAAGGTCGTCAGCATCGTACGCGATCTACAGGCAGCGCACGCGCACGTCGATGTTTACGATCCATGGGTCGATCCCGAAGAAGCACGAGCCGAGCTCGGCTTCCCGGTGACGACGGAGCTTCGCGATCGTCACTACGACGCGGTGGTCATTGCCGTCGCCCACGAGCAGTTCAAAGAGATGGGCATCGATCGCATCCGCGCCCTCTGCAAGCGTCATTCGGTGGTATTCGACGTCAAATACCTGTTCGGCCGCGCCGATACGGACGGAAGACTCTGATGGTAGAGACCAGCGAGACCACGGCACCTCCTGGGCTCGGGCGGGTCTCCGAGCAAGCATCGGCAGCCGGTTGGATCTGCTTCTCTGGCCAGGATTGGTGGTATCACAACCGCGCGCATTCCGACTTCCAGCTCCTCCGTCGCGTCGCGAAGCAACGCCCCGTTTTGTTCGTGAATAGCATCGGCATGCGCATGCCCGCACCCGGGCGCAGCACCCAATTCGCCCGCCGCATCCTCCGGAAGGCCAAGAGCGTTGCTCGTTTTCTCAAGCGGCCGTTGGCCGACACGCCGAACTTCCACGTTCTCACGCCCGTGATCGTTCCGCTCTACGGCATAAGAACGATGCGCGCACTAAACGCGCGGTTGGTGCGCGAGCAGGTTCGTTGGGTGGCACGATGGATCGGGATCGACCCGGATGACGCCGTCATCTTCGTGACCATTCCCACGGCCGCCGACGTCGTGCGGCATTGGCCTCGGCGCTCGTTGGTCACCAACCGCTCGGATCTCCACTCCGCTTTCGAGGAAACGGATCAAGCACTCATCAGAGAGCTCGAGATCGAGCTCGTGTCGACGAGCGACGTCGCGCTCTATACCTCGCATTCCCTGATGTCCGCCGAGAGCGTCTTCGCTGGGGATCGGGCCGTGTTTCTCGACCATGGTGTCGATTACGAGCGTTTCGCCGCCGCCACCGGCAAGCCGCATCCCGATCTCGCCGACATCCCCCGTCCCATCGTCGGATTCTTTGGCGGGTTGGACGACTACGTCGTCGACCTCCCGTTGCTCAAGAAGGTCGCGGAAGACTTGCCCGACTGCTCCATCGTCCTGATCGGTGACGCCACGTGCCCGATCGACGACATCGTAAGCCTGCCGAACGTTCGATGGTTCGGCTTTCGGCCCTACGAGGAGATTCCTGCGTACGGAGCTGGATTCGACGTCGCGCTGATGCCGTGGCTTCGAAACGAATGGATCGAGCAGTGCAATCCGATCAAGATGAAGGAGTATTTGGCGATCGGTTTGCCGATCGTGAGCACGGACTTTCCAGAGGTGCACTTCTACTCGAATACGATCGCGATTGCCGTTGACCACGATCACTTCGTCAGGCTGATCCGCGAGGCCCTCGAGGGCAACCCGGTTGGCACCCTCGAGTCGCGCAAGGCTCGCGTCGAGGACATCACCTGGGATCGACAAGCCGAGCAGCTGGTCACGTTTGCCGAAGGGCGCCGCTGATGTGCGGGATTGTCGGAATCGTGCGGTTCGACGGTCGGCCGGTCGACCCGACGATCATCGCCGCGATGAGCGGGCAGCTGGTCCATCGTGGACCCGACGACCACGGGGCTTGGGTCGACGGCGACGTCGGCTTCGGCCATCGCCGCCTCTCGATCATCGATTTGGCGGGATCGCCGCAACCCATGGCGTCGCACGACGGACGGCTTCACGTGTGCTTCAACGGCGAGATCCTCAATTATCGAGAGATCCGAAGCCAGCTGCGCCATTCGTTTCGAACCTCCGGAGACACGGAAACACTGCTCGTAGCATTCGAGGAGTACGGGCCCTCCTTCGTCGAGCGCCTTGCTGGTCAGTTTGCGTTTGCCATTCACGATCGCACGGACGGCTCCATCTGGCTCTACCGAGATCGGCTCGGAATTCTGCCGCTCTACTACTGGCTCGACGACCAGCAGCTCGTGTTTGCCTCGGAGATCAAGGCCTTGTTCCCGGGGCTCCCTCGGCGCCCGGAAGTCGATGCATCGGGCCTTGCAGCCTATCTGGCACACCGCTCGGTACCGGCGCCCGGCACGTTGTTCGCGGGCGTTCAGAAGCTTCAGCCGGGTCACCGCCTTCATGTGACGCGCCAGGGTACGCTGCACATCGATCGATGGTGGTCCGTCCCCGAAGATGACCCGGCCGAAGCCGTCTCCGGCCGGGCCGCCATTGCAATGGTCTCTGACGCGCTTCGCGCGTCGGTGCGGCGAAACATGGTGGCCGACGTGCCCGTCGGTTCTTATCTGAGCGGCGGCGTCGACAGCAGCTTGATCGTCGCACTCATGACCGAGCTGGTCGGCTCTGGGAAGGTGCACACGTTTTCCGCGGGATTCGATGATCCGGAGTTCGACGAGGTGCACCATGCGCTCGCGGTGAGCGAGCATCTCGGTACGATTCATCACGAGGTGACGGTCAGAACCGACGATTTCGAGGGGCTGTGGCCGCGACTGACCTGGCATCGCGACGCGCCGATCTCCGAGCCTGCGGACATCGCCATGTTCCGGCTGGCAGAGCTCGCCAAGCAGCAGGTCAAAGTCGTTCTATCAGGCGAGGGCAGCGATGAGCTGTTTGCCGGCTATCCGAAGTACCGCTTCGCGCGTGCGGCGACCTGGGCTGGCCTGGTTCCCACACCGCTTCGGGCCGGCGTCATCGACCAAGTCGAGCGCCGGATGCCTCCGCGTCTTCGCCGGGCGCGCGTTGCGCTCCGCGCACTGCGGGGCGCGGACGAGGCGGAGCGGCTGGAGGGCTGGTTCGCGCCATTCACGAGCCTCGAGCGAGCCGCGCTGCTTCCAGGTGTCGATCGACGTCCAGGGCAGGACATCCCGCGAGGACAGGGGGACCCCGTACGCCGAATGCTTTTTGCGGACTGCCATGCGTGGCTGGCCGACAACCTTCTCGAGCGTGGCGATCGCATGTCCATGGCGGCGTCGCTGGAGCTCCGGCCGCCGTTTCTCGACCACGAGGTCGTCGAGCTCGCTTTCTCGCTTCCGTCTAGCGTCAAGCTCAGGCATGGCGTCACCAAGTGGGTCGTGAAAAAGGTCGCACGATCCGTGCTGCCCGCCGAGATCGTCGACCGGCCCAAGGCGGGCTTTCGCGTGCCGCTTGCGCGCTGGTTCCGTGGCTCGATGCGGGAGATGGCTAGCGATCGGCTGCTCGCGTCGAGCTCGTTCGTGACCGAGGTGTTCGACCGAAGGGTGATCGAGGACCTCCTCGAGGCACATGGGTCGGGGCGTCGCAACGAGGACATTCGGATCTGGACGCTTCTGTGCCTCGAGGTGTGGCACGAGCAGTTCCGCAAGAACCTCGCAGGTGCTTCGAGCGACCCTCCGGCGTACTTCGCGGCGGGTCATGATTGACGTCAGGCTCCGTCCCTGGCTGGCGCTCGCTGCAGTCGTGGTCGCGGTCGCCTCGGGTCGCGCTCCCAAACCGCAGGGTGGAGTCGATTCGCCTGGGCGCGACGTCTGGTATGTGCACCCAGGCGCCGCCGGCAAGGCGGACGGCTCGAGTTGGGCCGATGCGTTCGGCGAGCTTCCGCGCTCGCTCCGGCGAGGCTCAAGGGCGCGAGGTTCTTCGACAACGTCATCTGGGGGAAGACACAGGGCGCCAAATACGGCAAGCTTGCCGTCGGCCCCGGAATCGAGGACCTGCGGATGTACGGCAACACGATTCTCAACATCAACTTCACCCACATGAGCGCGAAGTACGACCCAACGCGGCACCACCTCGACTACAACCTCTTCGGCATGGTCCATCCGGACGAGTCCACCCCGAGCCCCCACGACGCGATTGGAGATCCCGGCTTCGCGGGCATACCGATGAGCGGAGACGACGCGGTCCATCGGCGAGCGGGACTGACGCGCGCCGACTTCGTCTCAGCCTCTCGTCCCCCCAAGCCGCCCGGCGTCGGGGCATCGCGGCGATGATTTGCTACTGTGATCCTCCTAGGAGTGCCCCTTGCCCCCGCCCGGCGTCAGTGTAGTCATCGTCAACTGGAACACGAGGGACATGGTCCTGCGCCTTTTGGAGAGCCTCTCCGCGCCGGTCGACGGAGTCGATCACGAGCTCCAGCTCGTCGTGGTCGACAACGACAGCAGTGACGACAGCGTCGAGGCCATTCGCTCCGAGTTCCCGGAGGCGAAGCTCATCGCTCAGAGCGAGAACCGCGGGTTTGCGGGGGGTGTCAATCCGGGAGTCGCCGCGGCGACGCAGCCGCTGGTGCTGCTACTGAACACGGACGCCAAAACGTCCCGCAAGTCCATCGCGGAAGCGGCAGAATACATGGGTCGCTTTCCCGAAGTCGGCGTGCTCGGGCCTCAGATTGTCACCCCAAACCACGTTCCTGAGTCGAGCGCCTGGCGTGATCCGTCTCTGGCATGGCTCGCCCTGAGCGCCGTCGGGCTCAGCAAGCTCAGGGCGTTCAACTTCGAGCGGTATCACGAGAGGCCGTTCGTCGAGCCGGCCGAGGTGGATTGCGTCAGCGGCTGCGCGATGATGATCCGTCGTGATCTGATGAACGAGCTCGGCGGCTTCGACGAAGGCTTTTTCATGTACTTTGAGGAAACCGATTTCTGTGTGCGTGCGCGTCAGCGCGGCAAGCAGGTGCACCACGCGCCCATCGGCAAGTTCGTGCACGAAGGGGGCGGCACCGCGAAGACCGTCAGGCTGAGGACGTTCTTGGACTTCCAGCGCAGCCAGATCCTCTTTCACAAGAAGCATGGCGGGGTAGGCGCCGCAATCGTGGCTCGGGGATTGCTCGCGCTCGGGTCGGCGCTTCGGATCCCCCCGCTCGCTGCGCTCGCCGTGACCGGTCGGTCGGGGCGAGCCCGCCGGCAGCTCGGCCTGCATCTCAACAACCTCGCATGGCTCGCCAATCCTCTGGGAGGCCTCGTCCCGGACGTCGATCGGTCGCAGTAGCCTCGGCTACCAGAACCACCACGCCTCGAAGACCAATACGTAGGCGGCGAGCATGGCGTTCGTCACGGAATGCGCCACGATCGCGTCCGTGACCTCCCCTCGCCTGTATTGCGCAGCGGCGTAGATCATTCCCGCCAGGATTCCAGCCAGCCAACGGCCATGGAGCATTCCGAACGCGATGGAAGAAACGAGGAAGGACATCGTGGTGAACTGCTTCGGTGACACCGCCGTGAAGTCCGCGTCGATCAGCCGGCGCAGCAGATAGCCGCGAAAGGCCAGCTCCTCGGCGACTGGAACCACGACGACTGAGCCCAACACTCGAGCGACGAGCCACACGGCGGCCGCGACGGCAGGCATCTCGGCGAGGGCGCTGGGAATGACGTCGGCGGTTTCTGGGTCCGCTGGAGGCTCGAGCCCAACCCACACGACGAACACAGCGGCACCGAGGAGAATCGGCGTCCAAGCCCACGACCATCGAAAGCCCGCGTAGTAACTTCGAAATAACCAGAGCGGAATCAGCGGGGTGATGATGCGAAGCGGATAGAGATAGTCGAAGTCCGTCGAAAACAAGCCCGTCACGAGCGCGGTCGCGATTAGAAAGAGGAGTGGAAGGAGGTACGCGCCCTCCGGCGTCCTGAAGCTCCCTTTGATCTGCGTGGCTTCGACCGCGAACCACTTCGACTGTCTGCTCACGGCGACCAGGCCCAAGGTGATGCCGCAGAACAGCAACCAGCCAGCTGCCGAATGAAAGCCTCCCTCTGCGATTTCGGGAGACATCCAGGTTCCAACGAGGATCAAGGCTGCGACTCTGACCCCGTTCGCCATCCAGATCAGGACCATGCCTATCGGTAAGAGCCAGAGCGCGTTCGGAAACCGCAGCGACTTCCGAAACAGGAACATGTAGGCGCCCAGCATCACGGTGATCAGGCCAATTCCCTCGTAGCCCGAGCAAGGCCGATCCACGAAGACCTCGTACTCACTCGTACCGACGACGAGCTCTTCCGGGATGTTGACGACCTGGTGGCCCGTCAGGTCGAGCAGAAACGCCACGACCTCGAGGGTCAGCCGGCTCATCGGGCGCCAGAGGAGCGAAGTCGCCGCCCCGGCCAGCAGGGCGACCACCCCTACGATCAAGCCTATGGCGAGGGCCCGGGCGGCTGGCTTGGCAAGCGGGCGAAGCGCGGCTCGTGGTACCACCGCTGCGATCAAGAAGACGAACGCGCCAATGGCCGATGCAGCCCAAAGGGCGACCCAGAGCAGCGGACGCTCGAGCTCGACTCCGCTGTTGAACACCAAAACCGTGATCCCGATCGCGAGCGCGTACGATAGCAAGTGACCCGCAAGCAGCGGCCAGCGCGGGCTGCGGCGTCGGAACGCATCAGCGATCTCGGACATCTCCGCCTGCGAGGGGCGCTCTCCTAAGAGCGAGGCTGCGGTCACCGCGACGATGATGAGAGGCATCAGCTGCCCGGGCAGCGCGAAGAGCTCCGTTTCCGCCAGCGGCAGTCGTTCCGAGTCGAAGAACAGAACAGCCACCAGGTACTCGGCGATCAGCAGCCATAGAGCGAACACCAAGGGGCCTTTGGCCACGGGCTGCGGTGCGCGTTCTTCGACGGCCCTATCGGTGCTCATTCCTCGCCTCTATATCACACGGTCCAAAAAGTCCGGCAAGCGGATGTGGATCAACACGCAACGCCCGGCGATGTTGCCATCCCACCAACGGGCAATTACGCTAGCAGTACTATGAAAGTCCTCGTCACGGGTCACAACGGGTACATCGGTGCGGTGCTGGTTCCCTTTTTCCAGAACGCCGGCCACGAGGTCGTCGGGCTCGATTCGTATCTGTTCGAAGGCTGTCACCACGGGCCGGCCCCGGTCGATCCGCCTGCGCTTCGGCTCGACCTTCGCGACGTCGAGCCACGGCATCTGGAGGGATTCCATGCGGTCGTGCACCTCGCCGCGCTTTCAAACGACCCCCTCGGGGACCTCAACCCCCAATACACCTACGACATCAATCTTCACGCCTCGGTCAACCTCGCCAAGGCCGCCAAAGAGGCCGGCGTTCCGCGCTTCTTGTTTTCATCGTCCTGCTCGCTCTACGGCAACCCCGAAACCGACGACCCGGTCGACGAGACGGCCCCCTTCAATCCGCAGACGGCCTACGGCGAGTCGAAGATCAAGGTCGAGCAGGAGGTGGCGCCGCTCGCGGGCGACGATTTCAGCCCGACCTATCTACGCAACACGACGGCCTACGGATGGTCGCCGCAGCTCCGCGGCGACATCGTCGTCAACAACCTCGTCGCGTACGCGTTCATCACCCGCGAGGTGCTGATCAAGAGCGACGGCACGCCGTGGAGGCCGCTGGTCCACATCGAGGACATCAGCCGCGCGTTTCTCGCGGTGATCGAAGCGCCTCGGGAGGTGATTCACAACCAGGCCTTCAACGTCGGCCGCACCGACGAGAACTTCCAGATCTCGACCGTTGCAGACATGGTTGCCGAGATCGTTCCCAACAGCCGCGTCGTATACGCACCCGGCGGTGAACCCGACACGCGTAGCTATCGCGTCGATTTCTCGAAGATCGCCAACGCGTTGCCAGCCGCCACGCCGCGGTGGACGGTCCGAAAGGGCATCGAAGAGCTCTACGGGGCGTACCAGAAGTACGGGCTGACGCTCGACGAGTTCCAGAGCCGCTACCTTCGTATCCGCCACCTTCAGCGCCTGCTCGACGAGGGCCGGCTCGGCGACGGCCTTCGATGGCAATCACCCTCGGCAAGCGCCGACACGGCAGTCTGAGCATGAGCGCCGACACGCAAGCCACGGGTGCGCGCTGCAGGTTCTGCGACACGCCGCTCCATTTCACATTCGTCGACCTGGGCATGTCGCCGCTCTGTCAGACGGTGATCCGCGAGGACCAGACCAACGCGATGGAGCCGTTCTATCCGTTGCGCGCCTACGTCTGCGACGAGTGCTACCTCGTGCAGCTCGAAGAGTACGTCGCACCGGCGGACATCTTCACGGAGTACGCGTATTTCTCAGCTTACTCCGATAGCTGGTTGGCTCACGCGAGCGGGTACGTCGACATGATTTCGGAGCGACTCGGGCTCGACGAGAAGTCGAACGTCGTCGAGCTCGCGAGCAACGATGGGTATCTTCTACAGTACTTCGTCGAACGCGGCATCCCTGCGCTCGGTATCGAGCCCGCTGCCAACGTTGCGAAAGCCGCCGAGGAGCGCGGCGTAGAAACGGTCGTCGACTTCTTCGGTGCCGAGCTGGCTCGCCGACTGGTATCGGAGGGGAAGTCCGCGAACCTGATTCTGGGCAACAACGTGCTGGCTCAGGTGCCAAACATCAACTCGTTCATCGAGGGCATCAAGATTCTCCTCGCTCCGGGCGGCGTGGTCACCATCGAGTTTCCGCATCTCTTGCAGCTCATGGATCAGAACCAGTTCGACACGATCTACCACGAGCATTTCTCGTATTTCTCGTTCGCCACGACGACGCGGATCTTCGCGGCGCATGGCATGACTCTCTTCGACGTGGAGGAGCTGCCGACTCACGGGGGATCGCTTCGTATCTACGGGCGCCACGCCGATGACGAGAGCATGCCGATCACCGCGCGTGCGAAGGAGCTCCTCGAGCGTGAGGCCGAGGCCGGTCTCGGTGGGCTGGAAGCCTATCGTCAGTTCCGGGAACAGGTGGAGGCGACCAAGCGGGATCTACTCGAGTTCCTCATCGAGACGCGGCGCGAGGGCAAGTCGATCATCGGCTACGGCGCACCGGGGAAGGGCAACACCCTCTTGAACTACTGCGGGATCCGCACCGACTTCCTCGAGTACACGGTCGATCGCAATCCCTACAAGCAGGGGACATACCTTCCGGGGACCCACATCCCTGTCCACGACCCCGAGAAGATCGCCGAGACGAAGCCGGATTACATCCTGATTCTGCCTTGGAACCTCAAGGATGAGATCGCAGCTCAGCTCGCGTACACTACAGAGTGGGGGGCGAAGCTAGTCGTGCCTATCCCCCGAGTGCAGGTTCTATGACTACGCCACAGCGCAACGCTAGGCCACCGCGAGGAGCGACCACATGAAGGTGGTCTTGTTTTGCGGCGGGCAAGGCACGCGTCTTCGCGAATACTCGGACAGCGTTCCGAAGCCCATGGTGCCCGTCGGGTATCGACCCATCCTTTGGCACGTGATGAAGTACTACGCCCACTATGGGCACAAGGATTTCATCCTGGCTCTCGGCTACAAAGCGGACGTCATCAAAGACTTCTTCCTGAACTACAACGAAGCCGTCTCGAATGACTTCGTGCTCTCCGAAGGAGGCAAACACATCGAGTTGGCGAACAGCGATATCGACGACTGGACGATCACGTTCGTAGACACCGGTGCGACCTCGAACATTGGAGAACGCCTGCGGCGAGTACGTTCTCACCTGGAAGGCGAGGAAATGTTCATGGCGAACTACAGCGATGGAGTCGCCGACATCCCGCTGGACGACTACATCGAGGAGTTCAAGCGGCGGGACAAGATCGCGAGCTTCGTAGCAGTTCCCCCTCCAGGCAGCTACCACGTGATAAGTCTCGGAGCAGACGACGAGGTCACCGGGCTTCGGCCAATCGACGAGACGGGTGCCTGGATCAACGGCGGCTACTTCATTTTCAAAAACGAAATCTTCGACTACATGCGGCCCGGCGAAGAGCTGGTCTACGAACCGTTCGGTCGGCTGATCGACGAGGGTCAGCTTGCGGCCTATCGTTACACCGGCTTTTGGGCGCCGATGGACACATTCAAGGATCAGCAGCGACTCGATGAGCTCAACCGCACGGGCGAAGCGCCCTGGCAGGTTTGGAATAGGGACGACGAGTCCTGACGTGAGGACGACCTGCCAGTGCAGACACTATCGCTTTCGACATCGAGCCCGACCATCCTGTGCCTAGGCGCGCACAGTGATGACATCGAGATCGGTTGCGGGGCATCCCTGCTTCATTTGCTCGGCCGGATACCTCAGTCCTCGGTACATTGGGTCGTTTTCAGCGCCGAGGGCGAGCGAGTGGAAGAGGCTCGGCACGGTGCCAAGCTTTTTGCGGGTGAGCGGGTCGCCTCGATCGACCTGCACTCCTTTCGAGACGGGTTTTTTCCCGATGCGTTCGGCGAGATCAAAGAGCGCTTTCGGGACCTTCAGCGTGCGGTCGACCCGGACTTGGTTTTCACGACCTGGCGCGGCGACGCTCACCAGGACCATCGCCTGATCTCCGAGCTCACCTCTCAGACGTTTCGCAACCACCTGATCCTCGAATACGAGATCAGCAAGTACGATGGCGACCTGGGGGCACCCAACGTGTACGTACCCGTCCAAACCGACGAGGCGGACCGCAAGGTGGAGAACCTCATCAGCGCGTTCGGCTCCCAACACGACAAGTATTGGTTCTCCGGAGAGACCTTCCGTGCCCTGATGCGCGTGCGGGGCGTCGAGTGTCGGGCGTCTAGCGGCTACGCGGAGGCTTTCTACGGTCACAAGCTCGTCCTCGGCGCTGGCTCCCCGACATGACCACGCGATGCTGGAGCTGTGGTCAGCCTGGCCCTCGGACGTTCTACCGATTACGGAACATTCCCATCTCGAGCTGCGTGTTGTTGGACTCGCAAGCTGAGGCCGTCGGTTTCCCGAGAGGCGACCTCGAGCTCTGTTTCTGCGAAACCTGCGGGTTCATACAAAACAGTCTCTTCGACCCATTCCTCCTCGACTACACCCAGGACTACGAACAAAGTCAGGGCTTTTCGCCTACGTTTGGAGCGTTCGCGCAAGAGCTCGTCGATCGTTTGATCGAGCGCTACGGCATTCGCCGCAAGGAGGTGTTCGAGATTGGTTGCGGCAAGGGCGACTTCCTCTCTTTGATTTGCAAGACCGGCGACAACACCGGCCTCGGCATTGATCCAGGTTTCCGCGAAGGCCGCCTGGCTCCCGACATCGACGCCAGGGTCATCTCGGCCTTTTTCACGGAGCCTGCCGCCGACTTGACCGGCGATCTCATCTGCTGTCGGCATACGCTCGAGCACATTCAGCCCGTGGGTGACTTTGCGGACCTCGTTCGCCGGTCGGCAGAGCAACGAGCTGGCTCTGTCGTGTTTTTCGAGGTTCCCGATACGTCGCGAATTTTGAAAGAGGGCGCGTTCTGGGACATCTACTACGAACACTGCTCTTATTTCACCCTCGGCTCCCTCGGTCGTCTCTTCCGCGCGCGTGGCTTCGATCCGCTTTCACTCCGAACCGGGTACGACGATCAATACTTGCTTCTCGAAGCAAGGGTGCAAGACGGAGAGCTAGCTGAGCCGTTTCCCGGAGAGGAGGATCTCGTCGAGGTTGGGTCGAGAGTTCAGTCTTTCGTGGACGCGACGCAAACCGCGATTCGAGGTTGGGACCAACGCCTCGAAGAGGCCGCGGCTGCCGGGAAGACGGTGGTCATTTGGGGGGCGAGCTCCAAAGGCGTTGCGTTCCTGACCAGTCTCCAGACGGGCGACACGGTCGAATATGCGGTCGACATCAACCCTTACAAGCAGGGGAAGTTCATGCCGGGAGCTGGACAGGAAATTGTCGGACCCGGCTTCCTCCAAGACTACGGCCCTGATCTAGTGGTCGTGATGAACTCGATCTATCTCGATGAGATCGGATCCGACCTCGCACAACTAGGGCTGGCCCCCGAGTTGGTGGCGGTCTAGAAAGCGAGCAATGGATAGTACGACGGCCCAACCAGCGAACCGCGACGCGCCCTCGATTGAGCGCTGTCCGGCATGCGGGTCCACGCAACTGAGCCCATTCCACCAGATGCACAGCATCCCCGCGCTGAGCTGCACCATGTGGGACAGCCCCGAGGAGGCAAGAACGTGTCCTCAAGGCAACATCGACCTAGCGCTTTGTCAGACATGCGCCTTGCTTCTGAACACCTCGTTCGATCCCAAGCTTCTGCACTACGATGAGGCGTACGAAGTATCTCTGCACCACTCCCCGCTGTTTGGACGCTACGCGGAAGAGCTCGCCACCGATCTGGTCGACCGATACGAACTGCGCGAAAAGGTCGTGCTCGAGATCGGCTGTGGGAAGGGCGAGTTCCTCAAAATGTTGGTCGAGCGGGGGAACAATCGAGGCCTCGGCTTCGATCCGAGCTACGAGGCAGAACCGGACGATACCCCCGATGAGCGCCTCACTTTCGTGAAGGAGTTCTATACCGAAGCGCACCTCGACATTGCTCCGGACTTGGTCATCGCGCGCCAGTTCCTGGAGCACGTGGAAGCCCCGCTCGAGTTCCTGAGCGGACTTCGCCGCACGCTGGGAGACCGGCGCGAGACCGTCGTGGTGTTCGAGGTGCCGAACGCCTTGGATATGTTGCAGCGGGCCGACCTCTGGGACGTCATTTACGAGCACCCCATTTACTTCACGCCGCTGGCGTTGGAGAGGCTCCTGCGTTCCGCCGGGTTCGACGTGCATCGAGTGAGGCCCGCATACGAGGGTCTGTTCCTCATCATCGAAGCCTCTCCTGGTGCCGAGCCTCCGGCGAATCTGGAATCCGTGGGGCATCTTCTCGAACGAGATGTGGCGGGGTTTGCGGCTGCCTACACCGAGCGCCTCGAGCGGTGGCGGAAACGATTGGCCGAGATCAAGGCGAAGGATCAACGCGCTGTGCTGTGGGGGGCTGGCGCTCGCGGCGACACCTTCCTCAATGCGATCGGGATTCGCGACGAGATCCCCATGGTGGTGGACCTCAATCCACGAAAGTGGGGCAAGCACATGGCCGGAACGGGCCAATCTATCCATTCGCCTCAAGACTTGAAAGAGCAGCCTCCTGACGTCGTGGTCATCGCCAACGAGATCTACCTCGATGAGATCAGCGCGAGCCTCGGCAAGATGGGCATCGACGCTGAGGTCCTGGTGGCTTGAGAGGAGGACCCATGGGAAGAATCGTTGTTCGAGACGTTGAAGAGTACGGACACGTTGAGCTCGCAAAGAAGTATCCCTCGACGGCGGGGTCGCAGCCGCAGGAGCCTGTCGAGAACGTCGATCGGTGTATGGAGGCCCTCGAGCGTGACGGGTACGTCGTCATCGAGAACCTGATCTCCCCCGAGCACTGATCCTC
>Ga0255057_10000081_pt1 | contig 49566 bp, 53 predicted proteins | sample Cases_109_6_MG_FD_189022 | JGI IMG/M metagenome (GOLD analysis project Ga0255057, IMG submission 189022) | Seawater microbial communities from Amundsen Gulf, Northwest Territories, Canada - Cases_109_6 | ecosystem: Environmental > Aquatic > Marine > Gulf | place: Canada: Northwest Territories... | reverse complement strand
GATCGATGCGGGACGGCCAAGGCCGAAAGCGTCGAGGAAGGCATAGTGTCGCTCGTTGCCGAGAAGGCGCTGAATCTCGATCGTCCCCACGTTTGACGATTTTGCGACAATGTCGGCAACGGTCATGATCCTCGGATGATCGGCGGCATCGGTGAAGGTCTCGTCGCCGATGGTGATCTCCGGTGGCGTTGCAATCACGGTCCCTGGTGCGACGATGCCCATTTCGAGAGCCCCGGCGACGGCGACGATCTTCAGGGTAGACCCCGGCTCGTATACGTTGACCACGGCACCGTTGCGCAGCATCTCGGGCAGCAGCGAGGTGCGATCGTTTGGATCGAAGGCCGGCAGCGACGCCATGGCGAGGATCCGTCCCGTAGACGGATCGAGCACGACCACCGCACCCCTGAGTGAACCGGTCTGTTCGATCGCAAGGCCAAGGACGCGCTCCGCGGTGTGCTGAATCTCGCGATCGATGGTGAGGAACACGTCCGACCCCGGCATGGAGGGCTCGATGAGATACTCGCCCTGCGGGATGGCCCGGCCTGCTGCGTCGCGTTCGACGATGCGCTCGCCGGCGCGCCCGGCGAGCGCCCCGTCCATGATCGACTCGATCCCTTCAATGCCGGACCCATCGTCGAGCCGGGTCAGCCCGATGACCGGCGCCGCCAGCGAGCCGGACGGATAGATCCGCACCGGCTCCTCGACCAAGGTGAGCCCGTCGAGGCCCGATTCCTCGATTGCGGTGGCAAGCAGTGCTGCCTCGGTGTGCTCGAGGGCGCCGGTGAGTCTCACATATCGGCTGTCGCCGTCGAGCTTGATCGTCAGGTCGGCCAGGTTTTCCTCGATGAGCGGCGCCAGCAAGGCCGCAGCCAGTGCCGGGTCGCGAATCAACTTCGGATCGGCGATCAGGGCGCTTCCGTAGACGGTCACCGCAAGTTCGATACCGTCGCGGTCGTAAATGGTGCCGCGTTTCGGCGAGATCTCTTCGTGGCGAAGCCGTTGATCGACACCGCGTTGGGAGAGCGCAGCGGCGTCCTCGCCCTGGACCTGGAACAGCCGATACCCGATCGCCGCCCACGCCAGCAGCACAACGACGCCGAGCGCGATGACACGCAGGTCATGGATCCGCCACCTGGGACCGGGCACGTCAAGCGCCTCTCAGTCGATCAGGCGCCCGATGGCCGCCAGCGTTCGGCCTGGCCATATCTGCCTTCCTCTATTGATCTGGCTCGGTGAGGAGCGACCGTGATGCGGTCCAGCGCTCGGTGCCGGAGGAGGGCTCGACGCCAACCCCCGGTGCCTCGATGGTGATTCGCTGCTCCGGATACACCATTCCGAGGCCTGCCGCCGCCGCGTCGATGCGCTTGGGATCCTGCAACCTTGCCAGCTCGAGCCGGAGATCCCAGTGCACGCGGTCTTGGGCGGCGAATTCCTGCTCGATCTGGTGCAGCTCGAAGGCAGTGCGGTCGAGCGAGATCCGCGAGTAGATCATGGCGAAGAAGGCGAGGATGACGGCCAGCGTGAAGACCACAAGTGGTCGCAGCACGGTGTTGCCGCCAATCCGGCTTGCTCGTGCCCCTCTGGCGCGGGTCAGGACTCCCGCGGTCATGCGGCCACCTTCTCTGCCGCCCTGAGCACGGCGCTCCGCGCGCGGGGATTGCGCTCGACCTCGTCGTTCGACGGCAACACGCGTCCGAGCAGGCGCAGCTCCGAGGTGTTCCCACAGCCACACACCGGAAGGTCAGGCGGACACGTACACCCCTCGGCACCTGCCGCGAATCGGTGCTTGACCATCCGGTCCTCGAGAGAGTGGTAGGCAATCACCACGAGCCGTCCTCCCGGCCGGATCGCGGCGATGGCCGATTCGAGTGCCGTCTCGAGGGCCCCCAGTTCGTCGTTGACCGCGATCCTGAGGGCCTGGAAGACCCTCCTGGCCGGGTGACCCTTCCGCCGTGCGCGTTCCGGGACGCCCTCGGCGACGGCGGCGGCGAGCTCGACCGTGCCCTCGATCGGTCTGGAAGCGATGATGCGATCGGCGATGCGCCCGGCGAAGCGCTCCTCGCCGTAACGGCGGAAGATGTCAACCAGGTCATGGCGCGGCCAGGAATTGACGATCCTCGCCGCATCAAGCCCCGCGTCCGGGCCCATGCGCATATCAATCGGGCCATCGTTGCGATACGAGAATCCTCGTTCCGCCGTATCGAAATGATGCGAGGAGACACCGAGATCCAGGAGTACGCCGTCGACACCAGCAGCACCATCTGGTTGGCGTGAATCCTCATGCTCGATCACCGCTGCCAAGTCGGCGAAGTTTGCCAGTACGACTACCAGCCGCGGGTGTTGCGGGGCGCGGGTGATGGCGTCCGGGTCGCGATCGATGGCAATCACTCGCATTGCCGGATAGCGATCCAACAACGCCACCGAATGCCCACCGCCGCCGAATGTTCCATCGACCACCGTGCCGTCCGCAACCGGAGCGAACAGCTCCACTACCGGCTCGACCAACACCGGCTCGTGGTAGGTCTGATCCATGGTCAGCCCCCCGGAACGCTGGCGCCACCATGGAAGCGGGCGGAGTAAGGGTCCTTCCATATGGCATCCGGGGGGCTGACCACAGGCCAGACCAGGAGAGTCGACAGTCCACAGTCCTCAGCCCATAGCCCGAAGTCGACAGACTCACCGCGTCCCTCAGGCCTCCTCCGGTCTGACTGATGACTGACGACTGACGACTGACGACTTTTGTCATATTCCATCCTCTGACAGCACCTCCTCGATCCCGGCGTAGTACTCGTCTGCCTCTGCCCCAACCGACTCCCAGGACTCGGTGTCCCAGATCTCGATGTGGTCGGCGACGCCGACCACCGCGAGGTCCTTCTTGAGCCCGGCATACCGGCGCAGCGCCTCGGGGAGCTGTACCCGACCCTGGCCATCCAGCTCCTGGTTGGTCGCCGATGCGAAGAAGGACCTCGAGTAGTTCCTGGCCCGCCGATCGGTCCGGGGTAGGCCTTGGACGCGAGCGGCCTCCTCCTGCCAACGGTCCATGGGAAACACGTATAAACAGCGTTCCTGGCCCTTGGTAACCACGCAGCCAGCCCGCAGACCATCGCGGAACTTGCTTGGCATCACGACCCGACCCTTCGAGTCGAGTGCATGGCTGTATTCGCCGAGAAACAAGGGCCTGCACCTCCATCACGCTCCGATCACCATCTCCACGATGGGGTTCAAGTCCCCCACTATGTACCACTCCCTCCCACCTGTCAACCCTATCGACCCCCACCGTCCCACCCTGAAGCGGAATCTCCCACCGTTCCCCATCGGGGTACGCTCCCCTCCGTGAGCGAACCGGTCGTCATCGTTGGCATGGGGGAAATGGGCGGCGTGTTCGCCCGTGCGTTCCTGGGCGCAGGGCACCCGGTGTTTCCGGTGACCCGTGGCCAGTCGATGGCCGAAGTAGCCGCGATCCTGCCGGATCCCGCATTGGCGCTGATCACGGTCGGCGAAGACGAGCTCGAGGGCGTGCTCGCTTCGCTGCCTCCCGAGTGGCGAGGCCGCGTCGGACTCATCCAGAATGAGCTGCTCCCACGCGACTGGATCGCACACGGCGTGGAGGGACCGACCGTGGCCTCCGTGTGGTTCGAAAAGAAGCCCGGCACCGCGGTCAATGAGATCATTCCGACCCCCGTCGCCGGGCCAGGCGCAGCCCTCGTGGTCGACGCGCTGGCGTCGATCGGGATCATGGCGGTGGCCATCGCAGGCAGCGAGCTGGTCGATGCACTCGTCGCTAAGAACCTCTACATCCTCACCGTCAATATCGCCGGCCTCCGCACCGGCGGGACGGTGTCAGAGGTGTGGGAGAACCGCGGCCTTGCCGAATCGGTTGGCTCCGAGGTTTTGGACATTCAGGAGCATCTGGTCGGAGCACCGATCGACCACGAGCGGGCGGTCTCCGGCATGGTTGCGGCGATCGAGGCCGACCCCAACCATGGCGCAACCGGCAGAAGTGCACCCCGTCGGCTGGAGCGAGCCCTACGCCATGCCGATGAAGCGGGCATCGAAGCGCCCACCCTCCAGGCGATCGCCAACGACAGTCTGTAGCCTTGCTCGAGCCAAAGGAGCCCGAACCATGCACGTCCTCGTCGCCACCGACGGAGTACTCGACCCCGAGGAGGTCGCTGCCTTCGCCGGACCGCTCGCCGGGGACGATGGAATGGTCACGGTGCTGGTCGTCGTCGAGATCCCGAGGACCCTTCTTGAGGATATGCGGGCCGCGTACGGCCAGGAATCGGCCGATGAGACCTTCGGCCTCCGTCAGGAGGTCGGTGCTCCCGCTGCCAGAGCCGAGCAGCCAAAGAGCTGGCCCGGCGACGATTCCGTCATCGATCGCTACCTCTCCGACCGGCTGAAGCGTGGCGCAGATCCCATCGTCGACTTCTTGAGCCAGAGCGGCATCAAGGCACAAGGAGTGGTCGTCGAACACGAGAATACCGGGGACGCCATCATCGAACAGGTCGTTGAGCGGGACGCTGATGTGCTGGTTATCGGCTCATACGGCCAGGATGCCATTCATGGGTTCATGGGCTCGATCGGGACCAAAGTCGTGCGCCGTTCACCGAAGCCGGTGCTGCTGATCAGGCGCGGGGCATTGAAGGCGGTCGGAGAATAGGGAGTCGCGAGTCGCGAGTCGCGAGTCGCGAGTTACGAACTACGAACTACGAACTCAGCTTGGTGGGGGCTAGACGTTGAGGTAGGGCGCCCAATCGGCATCGGGGTCGCCGCCGAGTGCTGCGGCGACCCAGCTGTCCCGCGGCGGGGCCTGCGGTGACCGGGTGAGCTGGAGACCTGCCTCGCCGGGCGTCCGACCCCCCTTCCGCGTATTGCACCGTCGACAGGCGGCGACCACGTTTCGCCAGGTGTGTTCCCCGCCTCGCGACCGCGGAATGACGTGGTCGATGTTCTCGGCCGGCCTCCCGCAGTACTGGCACGAGTATCGGTCGCGGTGGAACACCGTCCTCCGGTTGACCGGAACCCTCCTTGCGTATGGGACCGACACGTAGCGACGGAGCTGGACCACCGAGGGAGACGGCACGGTGATGTGCTCGGAATGCCACACGATGCCGTTCGACACGATGACCTCGGCGCGCTCGGCCAGGACGAGCACCAGCGCCCGCCGGACCGGGACCACCGACAGCGGCTCGAGGCTTGCGTTCAGCACCAGTGCTCGCATACCCGCCAATTTACCAGGGGTCAGTGTTGAGTCGCGAGTCATGAGTCGCGAGTCGCGAGTCGCGAGTCCCGAATCGCTTCGCAGCAGCGAGCCCAAGATCAGACAGTCAGGCGGCGAGCCCCCGGCGAGCCGCCCCAACAAACATGGCCAGAGTCCCGAATCGCTTCGCAGCAGCAAGCCCAAGATCAGACAGTCAGGCGGCGAGCCCCCGCGAGCCGCCCCAACAAGCATCGCGAAGATCAGACAGTCAGGCGGCGAGCCCCTGCGAGCCGACCCAGCAAGCATCGGTGACCCCAAATCGCTGCCCGCCCCGAGAACGAAACGCTCAGGCAGTCGGGAGACGAGCGTCAGCGAGCCGACCCAGCAAGCATGGCGCCCTAGGCCTTGGTCGCCGTCCATGTTGCCTGGCCGAGGGCGAACGGGCGACCGCCGTCGATAACGCTGGACCCGGCATACCGGTTGATACCGTCGTCGATCACGATCGTCACCACCCGGGTCCCTTCGACGTCGCGCTCTTCGATCGAAAGCACGATCGGCGTGGGTGACAGACCGTTCAGCTCGGAGACGGCACCGATCACTGCCTCGTCGAGCCGCTTCCCGCCGGCATGCGCCGGGCGATCCGCGAAACGCCCGTTGCTGGTCTCGGCGCGAACGGTGGTCCCCTGTCCCCCTTCGACGATCGAGATCGAGGCGAGTGTCTCGCGTCGATCTGTGGCCAGAGTCGGCGGTGCCAATTCGTCGAGCTCGACGGTGACCGCCTCGCCCGGTGGTGCCATCTCCGATCGGAGGCCATGGGCGGAAAGCACTCGTTGTACCGCTTCGCCCACCGACGCAGCGTCGACGCCCGCGGACAAGCGCACGCGAACACCCTCCGGTGTTAGTGCATCGCCTTCGATCACTGCAGATTCGACACCGGGAAGGTTGAGTAATTGGTCGCGCAGCAAGTCTGCGGTCAATTCTTCAGCCTCCATTCCCCCGCGCGGTCTGTTGCCGCCACTCAAGATACGCCACCACGTCACCCGCATCAAGGGTCGTATCCGAAGTCCCATAGGCAGTGGTTAGGCGCCAATTGACGAGTTCCCGGTCGGGGATTGGTAGAAATGGCGGGGTTTTCCACCAGCCAGCCGGCGCAAGCGAAACCATCGTCGAGGCGGCGGTGCCCCACAGTGCCGGCCTGCGCAGCACCGCGACCAGGCCGGCCCGGTTCACCAGCACGAGAGCCACCTCCTTGATCGACCAAAAGCCGCGCTTGTTCAGACGGTAGGGGCGCGCGCTCCTTGCTGCAGGAACGAACGCGCTCAATTCGAATCGTACCGACGCCGATCGGATCCTGATGAACCGATTTACCATCTGGCGGCACCTCGCTGATCGCGCTGCAGGCTGCGTCAAGGCTTATGGGTCTTTGCTGGCGCTCATCGCACATATCAACAACCGGCACCTCGCTGATCGCGCTGGAGGCTGCATCAATGCTTATGGCTCTTCGCTGGCGCTCATCGCACCCAACAAGCGGCACCTCGCTGATCGCGTTGCAGGCTGCATCAATGCTTATGGCTCTTCGCTGGCGCTCATCGCACCCAACAAGCGGCACCTCGCTGATCGCGTTGCGGCTGCGTCGATGCTTGTGGCTCTTCGCTCGCGACCATCGCATTCTCATCTAACCTCGGCGTGGTGAGCGCAGAATCCGCGCCGGTGGCGCCAAGCGAGCTCGACTGGTTCAACCAGCGCTTCGACGCCGTTGCGAACAACATCGAGCTGGTCATCCAGGGCAAGCGGGAGACCGTCGAGCTGGTGACCGCGTGCCTGCTGTCGGAGGGCCACGCCCTCATCGAGGACGTCCCCGGCGTCGGAAAGACGCTGTTGGCCAAGTCGCTGGCGAGATCGATCGATTGCACATATCAGCGCATTCAATTCACCCCCGACTTACTCCCGTCCGACGTCACCGGGGTTTCGGTTTGGAACCGCGAGTCGAACCAGTTCGTGTTTCGGCCCGGGCCGGTGTTCGGCAACGTGGTGCTCGGCGACGAGATCAACCGGGCCAGCCCCAAGACCCAGGCCGCCCTGCTCGAGGCCATGGAGGAGCGGCAGGTGACGGTTGACGGCGTGACCCATTCGCTGCCGCCTCCATTCATCGTCATTGCCACCCAGAATCCGATCGAGCACGAAGGAACGTATCCCCTGCCAGAGGCGCAGCTGGACCGTTTCATGATGCGCCTGGGCATTGGGTATCCATCGCGAGCCAAGGAGCTCGAGATGCTCGACACCCACGGCGAGCGATCTACCTTCGACGAGCTCACCCCAGTCATCCACGCCGACGACGTGGTGAAAATGGCCGGGATCGCCAACCGAATCCACACATCCGATGCGGTGCGCGGGTACGTGATCGATATCGCCGACTCCACGCGTAGCCATCCCGACCTCCTGTTGGGAGCATCGCCGCGGGCCACACTTTTCGTGCAACGCGCCACACGGACCCGTGCGGCAATCCAGGGCAGGACCTATGTCACGCCGGATGATGTCAAAGCGATGCTTGGGCCGATTCTCAATCATCGGATGGTGTTGCAGCCGGAAGCCCAGATGCGGGGCACTTCGATCGACAAGGTGATCGAAGACGTCGCCGGATCGGTTCCCGTCCCGGGATCCCAGGGCTCCCCCTGATGCCGACCACCAAGGGTTGGGCGGCGCTCGGTATCGGGATGGCGCTCCCCATCCTGTGGCTTGCGTTCGGCGAGCACGTGATGCTGGCCGTCGCAACATTCCTCGTGCTCGCCGTCGGCATCGGGGTTGTCTCGGTTCGCTCGGCAAGGCCGAACGTCGGCATTCAGCGCACGGTGACCCCCCTTCAGGTCCACGACGGAGACCGCGCCATCGTTGTGGTCGGTCTCGTCGCCGGCAAGCCCATTCACTCGGCAACGATTGTCGACGAGGTCCACGGCTTAGGGACCGCCAGGTTCGTGGCCAGCCGCATCCAGGCGAACCAGCGCGTCGAGGCACGCTATGAGGTGCTGTGCCACCCGCGGGGCGTCTATCGGATTGGGCCCGCGACCGTGATCGTCGAAGATCCGTTCGGGCTCGCCCAGTCCGTCGGGAGCGCAAAGAGCGTGGACCGCCTCGTTGTCTTTCCTGCCGTGGAAGACCTCAACGGCCTGCCGGGAGGCCGGGGCCTCGACCCGAGCGCCGACACCACGCGCGCCAGCTTCACTCAGGCGGGCGGCGAAGACTTCTACAACCTTCGCGAGTATCAGCTGGGCGACGACCTACGACGGGTGCATTGGCCGAGTTCGGCCAAGCGCGATGAGTTGATGATTCGACAGCTCGAGGCGCACTGGCAGTCAAGGGCCCTGGTGCTGTTTGACGCGCGGGCCTCCGTCTACGCCAGCGAAAACGCGTTCGAGCATGCCGTTTCCGGAGCGGCTTCGGCAGTGCGGCACCTTTTTCGTAGCGGATACCGGCCGACGGTGTGGGTCGGAGGCGCCTCCTCGGTCGGCGTGGGCTCTCACGACGGCTACCGGCGAGCCATGGAGGAGCTGGCTGTCGTCTCTTCCCGGGAATCCATCGACCTGCTCAGGGTCGTCTCGCAGCGCAAGCGCGGGGAAGGAATCGGAGGGGTGCTGGTGATGATGACGGGGACACCGGACGATGGCGCCGTGCAGGCTTTCCGAACCCTGGATCACAATTTCGACCGCAAGATCATCATGTCGGTCGGTCCCGACGACGCAAGCTCACTCATCGGCCTGGCCCGCGGCGGCATGATCACGGTCGGGGCGCGGCCGGGCGAACCGTGGTCGGCCGCATGGCAATCAGCGATGGAGCGATCATGGTCTACCGCTACAGCTGGGTAGCAGGCCTCGCCGCCATTGGGTTCGCACTGTGGCGCCTTGCCAGGCTGCTCGAGCCCACGCAATCCGGGGTCCGGTGGCAGGTCATCGTGGTGGCCGCCCTCGTGGTTGGAGGCGTCGTGACCTGGACGGCGGTGAACTATCGGATGAAGGCCGGCTGGATCGCCCTGCTCAATCTCGTGCTCTTCCTGGTCGCCGCCGGACGCTACGGCGCCGCCGACACCGGGTTCTTCATCTTCCCGGGCCCCGACACCCTCTCCGAGCTCGCCGCCGAGATCGAGCAGGCCACCGGGCTGATCCGGTACGGCATCGAGCCGGTTGTACCCATCATCGGGCTAATCATCGTGCTCGCGGCCCTCGTCTGGGCGCTCGGCGCAGTGCTGGTGTTCGGTTTGCTCAAGGAACGCCCTTTCCTCGCGCTGATCCCGCCGCTCGTCGTCGGTCTCCAGCTGCTCACCATCGAGCGCCGACCTTCGTCGAATGCCGAGATCGCGCTGTTCGTAGTGCTCGTCGCCCTCGCTGCACTGGCGGTCGGCGTTGATGAGCATGCACGCGGAGCGGGTCGGATGGCGTCTGCGGGCCATCATCCGCGCCGCCTCCGGGGTCCGCTGTCACGGACCGGGCTCGCCCTGGTCTTGCTGACCGTGGTGGCCGCCCTCGGGGTGTCGACCACGATGGCGACCAGAATCCCCGCAGACGGCGTGCTCTCATGGCGGGCGCCTGGCTCGCTCTCCGCGGGCGCCTACGGGAGTATCTCCTACAACCCTTATGTGCAGATCCATCAGGGCTTGGTGTCCAAGACCGGCAATCCGCTGTTCAGCGCCAGTCTTGAAGGACCCGGCTTCGAGGATGGCACGATCGGGCCCGGAGACGTCTATTACCGGCTGCTCACCCTCGAGTCTTATGACAGCGGGCGGTGGCACTCGAGCGTCGGTGGTCTCTCGGGTATCCCTGATGAACCCGCCGGATTCGAGAACGAACAGAACGTCTACGCCGGGCCAAGCTCGCCGATCGTGGCGTCGATCGAGATCCATCGGCTCGGGCAGGACTACCTGCCTGCACCCTATGCCGTGCGCGGAGTTTCGGGCGAGGACATCAACGCCTTTCAGCTTCGCGATCACGACGTGTCACTGCGCTTCGTCGGGAACCGCACCTACAGCGGCATGAACTATCAGGTCGCCGCCGACGTGCCGGTTATGGATTCCGGCGCAGTCGCCACCCTCGCAGACGGTGCTCTCTCACCGCTGTTCCTGGTTGCTGCCGCCAACGAGGACGGAGTCCCCGACGCCGATCCGCTCCTGGTTCATCGGCAGCTCCCGGACGCCCAGCGCTATCTGGAGTTGCCGGACGACCTGGACCCGGCGATCAAGGCGAAGGCGACCGAGCTCACCGCGAAATTCAGCACGGATTTCAACAAAGGTCTGGCCCTCGAGTATTGGTTCCGCGAGAACGGCGGCTTCGTCTACGACCTGGAAATCGACGTCAGCCGGGGCCACGGGCCGGAGGCGCTCGCCAGTTGGCTGCTTGACGATTCCGAGGACAATCTCGACTACTACCGGCGCGGCTACTGCGAGCAGTTCGCCACCTCTATGGGGGTGATGGCGCGGGCAATCGGCATCCCGACCCGCGTGGTGCTCGGATTTCTCCCCGGCCAGGTCGTCAGCGACGGGACCGTGCTGGTCAAAGACACGAGTAGCCATTCCTGGATAGAGCTATGGATCCCCTCTCAGGGATGGATGCGCTTCGACCCCACGCCGCGTAGCGACTTCGGCACCTCAACGATCAGCAGCTTGAGCGATCAGCTCAATTTCGACATCGCTGCCTACCTCGACCAGGTGCCCGAGCTTCCGGCCAGAGATGACCTACCGCTGGATCTGCTCGATACCCTGGCGCAGCCCGAGCCGCGCCTACCGGGCGCGGACATCGGGCTGACCGCCGGCTCTGGCACCGGGCCGATCCCGATCCTGGCCACGATCTTCCTGGTGTTTCTGGTGCTCGCCGCCGTGATCCTTGGCTCGGTCCCGGTGCTCAAAGGTGCCAGGCGGCGTTCGCGCCTGAGGAGGCTGGCAAGGGGTGACATCACGGCAGCTTGGGAGGTCATCGTTGCCCAGTTGGCCGACCTCGATCGGAGGGTAGATCCGGCGGCCACGCCGCTCGAGGTGGCCGGCGCCGTGGGTGTAGGGCTGCAACCGCTGGCCTCGGTCTACACCAAGTCGCTCTACGGGCCCGGTGCGCAGCCAACAGTCTCGGAACTCGACGCCGCCACGCGATCGATGACCGTTACCGAAGATCGGTTGAGGATTGATCTAGCGCCGGTTGAGCGGGTCCGAGCTACTTACCGGCTGGCATCTCTATTCGGCGGTTGGGAGCTCAACCGCTTGCTTCCCTGGTCTCGTCCATGACGTCGTCCTCGACGCGGCGAAGCATCTCGAGGAACCGATCGCGGTCGAGCTCGAATTTGGTGATGTCGTCCTCGACGGTTTGTGTGATCTCGTTGATGGCGATAAAGAACGCCAGCTGACCCTGACGAAGGGCGTCGAGCAACTCGTCCTCATCGGTAGCCACGGCGAATATCGTCTGCCCGTCGGTCACCAAACGCACGTCGGCGAGGTGGGCGTCCATGTCTGCGGTCCTGCGGAGGTAGTCCCAGGCGCGTCGGACGCGCTGGATGGACATGCCGTTGTCGAGAAGGCTCCGAACCACGCGCAGCGCCACGAGGTCACGGAATGAATAGAGCCTCCGGCGACCCGGCCGGCCGCCGGTCTGTTGAATCGAGGGTTGGACGAGGGCCACCTTGTCCCAGTAACGCAGTTGGTGCGGTGTACAACCGGTCAATCTGGTTGCCTGCTGGGCGGTGTATCCGTCCACGAATTCTCTCCCAATATCCGGTGTGTGGGGCCGGGGCCCGCCCTGTTCCCCCTGCCGACGGGGTGGCGGCAACCTTAGCGTTCGCGACGGAGGCGCTGCCGAATGTCGTCGACCCATCCCAGTACGGATACCGCTCCCGATCGCCCGTCGACCACGGATCGGTATCCCATGACGATTGTGGCGCCGGAGACGACCATCAGGATGAAGCCAAGACCGGCCAGGTACCACAGTCGTGTGAACGTGCCGAGCATGATGATCAGCCCCACGACGAACCCGATGGCGGCGAAACGATTCCGGCGCTTGGTGCGTGCACTCAGGCTGGTCTTAGCGACCGTCTGGGCGAGCTTCGGATCCTCGGCATAGAGGTTCCGCTCGATCTCCTCGAGTATGCGCTCTTCTCGTTCATCCAATGGCATTTGCTCTTTCCACTCGCGGAATGGTCCGCTCTCGCAGTATACCGATGCCCTGGTTGGGCGCACCCGTCGCGAGAGTCGCGAGTCGCGAGTCGCGAGTCGCGAGTCGCGAGTCGCGAGTCGCGACTCGCGAGTCGCGGGTAGTCGGTTGACCGAGTTGCTCCTCGACGGAGAACCCGCGACCGCGCAGTCAGGAGGCGAGCGAAGCGAGCCGACCTCTTTGCCTCCCCCTCAGGGGGAGGTGCCGAGCGCCAGCGAGGCGGAGGGGGTCAAAGAATTGTCGCGACCACGGCTTGACCCCCCTCCCCTCCCTCAACGAGGGCTCTTGCATCGGACTCATGTTGCCGTGCCGGCGATCGTTGCGATCCAAGAGCCCTCGTCGGTCGGGACTCCCCCCTTAGGGGGGAGCAAAGAGAACGCCGCGGTTGTGAGAGCCCGATCGTCGCACGGTCGCGACATACGACACCCCTGAGCGGGAGCAAGAAGACGAGCTACAGCCATGTTTGTTGGGCGGCTCTCAGGCTTGCTCGCCGCCTGACTGTGTGATCGCGCGTTCTCAGACCGAGAAGCGACTCGGGTTGCGTACGCTCCCAAGATGCGCGACCAGCTCGTCTACCTCATCCGTCACGGAGAGGTGCACAACCCCAAGGGAATTGTCTATGCAGACCTCGACGGCTACGAGCTCAGCGAGCTGGGCAGGGCCCAGGCCGCCGAGGCGGCGACGCGCCTGCCAAAGCGCCCGATCATCGTTTCTTCTCCGCTCCAGCGAGCTGTTGAAACCGCAGGGATCATCGCCGCCGCGGTCTCGGCATCGGTCGTGATCGACGATGAACTGACCGAGTGGTACCTCGGGCGGCGGTGGGCCGGACATGTTTGGGAGTCGCTCGACGATGACTTCCCGGGCGAGCTCACCGCCTACTTCGACCACCCCACCCGGCTCCCGTTCTCCGACGAGAGCCTCGAGGCACTGGCGACCCGTATTGCCGGACGGGTGCGCCGGCATCGAGAGGACGTCGTCGGCCCGCTGGTGATCGTCTCGCACCAGGATCCGATTCAGGCCGGACGCCTCGCGCTCACCGACAGGCCGCTTGGCGAGCTCCATCGGGACAAGCCGGGTCATTGTGCCGTCATCACCGTCGAGCAGGAGCGGGATGCCTGGCTGGAGCACGGGATGTGGGCTCCCCGTCAGGGTGCGCTATTCCCACCAGTCAACTCGTAGCATCGCTCCGTGCAACGGTTCACCGCTCCCATCGTCATCGCCGGGCTCCTGGCACTATCGATGCTGTCATTCTCGCTGGTCCTCATCGTCGACCCCGGTCCGTTCGCTCCGGGCTCTGCGCTGCTCATCGCTGTCGGGTCCTGGCTCTATGCGCTGATCGCCATCGCCGGGATGTTGTTGGTCCGGGCGCCGTGGGCTCGATGGCTCGGACTCGGCACGGCCACCGGCACGCTTGTTGTTGTGGCAATCATCGGGTTCGATTCCGGGTGGGTAGTGCCGGCGATCGGGACCGCATTGATCGCCATCCTGGGGCTGGCGGGGCCATGGCTCACCCGGTGGCTGCGGCAGCGGCCTGCAACCGGCCCCGAGCCGGCGGCGGTTGCGCTTCCCCTCGTCGCGATCGGGGCACCGGCGGTTGGGGGGATTGCCGCATGGGATGGCCTGGCGGCAGCCGTGGTCATTGCTGCGATTGTCGGACCGGTGTCCGCCTGGGCGTACGGCCGATCCTTCGCCTCAGGTCTGTGGGCCCTCCGCGTCGTCTATCCGATCGTTGCGGTGATCGCGGCGATCCAAATTGGATCGGCCGGTGCGGCGCTCATGGTCGCCCACGGCGCGGCCGTCGCGACCCTGTCGTGGTCGCCAGCTGCAGCGCGGGCGCAGCGGCCAGTTGCCGGGCCACTGCCGGCACCCCGGTCTCCCAAGCGCACACCGTGACCGGGCGGCTCACCACCGTCGGCATCTGCTTGGTCGGCGGGGTCGTGCCCGGCTTGCTGCTCGGCGGCATCAACGGAGCAATCCTGGGAGGAGTCCTCGGCGCCGTGATTGGCGTGGCAGCCGCCCGCTTCGAGGTCCGTATCGCGGTGGCGGCAGCGGTGACGGCCGGTGCGGTAACCGGTGCCTTCATCGGGAGGAGCGTGGTCGCCGTGATCTGCCTGCCCGACACCTGTGTCGGTCTCGAACTGATTGCTGCCATCCTCACCGGCATCGGCGCTTTCGTCGGGGTAGGGATCATCGCCGCGTTGGCAACACGCAGCTTCGAGGAGTTCCGCGAGGGCCACGAGAACCCGTAGTGCGTCATGCGTAGTGCGTCATGCGTAGTGCGTACTGCGTGTGCGTGGTCCGAGTTACGCAGTACGCAGTACTCAGTACTTGCTAGGCAGCAGCGAAGATCAGTGCCACGTTGTGGCCACCGAAACCGAACGAGTTGCTCATCACCGTCGTCACCTTGGCCTCGCGAGCCTCGTTTGGCACATAGTCGAGATCGCATTCGGGGTCCGGCGTGGTGTAGTTGATCGTCGGCGGGATCACCCCTTCGCCGATCGTGAGCACGCTTGCGACTGCCTCGATCGCACCTGCGCCGCCGAGCAGGTGCCCGGTCATCGACTTCGTCGAAGAGGCAGGGATCCGGTAGGCGTCTTCTCCGAACACGGTCTTGATCGCCGCAGTCTCGGTGGCATCGTTCGCCTGGGTAGAGGTGCCATGGGCGTTGATCACCGACAGGTCTGCGGGATCCATGCGAGCGTGATCGAGTGCCGCCTTCATGGCCCGGGCCGCCCCATCACCACCCGGCCGCGGCAGGGTGACGTGATAAGCGTCGGCGGACATGCCATAGCCGACCAGCTCGGCGTACACGGTCGCGCCGCGGGCGAAGGCATGCTCTCGCTCCTCGAGGACGAGGGCGGCGCCGCCCTCCCCCATCACGAAACCATCACGGTCGGCGTCGAACGGGCGGCTGGCGCCGGACGGATCGTCGTTGTTCGTGCTCAGCGCTCTGGCCTGGGCGAAACCCGCCAGAGCGAACCGGGTTACCGATGCGTCGGCACCGCCGGCGACCATCACTTCTGCGGCGCCACGCTTGATGATCTCGCCGGCGTCACCGATGGCGTTTGCCGAAGCAGCACAAGCGGTCACCACCGTTGAGTTCGGTCCGTAGAGATTGAAGTCGATGGAAACCTGGCCGCCGGCGATGTTGCTGATGATCTTGGGAATCCCGTACGGAGTGAGCCGGTGCGGGCCGGTGTTGAGCAGAAGATCCACCTCGGACTCGAAGGTCTCGACACCGCCGATACCGGTACCGACCATGACGCCGGTCCGGTACGCCTCAGGATCATCCTCGTCGTACTCGATGCCGGCATCGGCCAGGGCATCGCGAGAGGCGACCCAGAAGAATTGTGAAAATCGGTCCATGCGACGCGCCTGCTGTTTCTTGAGGTACTCAGTGATCTCGAAGTCGACCACCTCGCCGGCGATCTGGGACCGCAGGTCGTCGACGTCGACACGCTCGACGCGGCGGATCCCCGAGGTGCCGCTCAGCAGGTTCTTCCACGATGCATCAACCGTACGACCCAGCGGGTTGATCGTCCCGAGACCGGTGACGACGACGCGACGATCTTCCATCGCTCCTCCTAGTTGAGCTTCTTGTCGACGAGATCGACGGCCTCGCCGACGGTCGTAATCTGCTCGGCTTCTTCGTCCGGGATCTTCACACCGAAGTTGTCCTCGAGGGCCATCAGAAGCTCGACGACACCGAGAGAGTCGACGTCGAGGTCTTCCTCGAACTTTGCGTCCAGCTCGATGGCGTCCCGATCGATTCCTAGCTCATCTACGAGCAGGTCGGTCAGCTTCGATTCGATCTCGGTACGGTCCATTGCTGTTTCTCCTTCGGCTACAGGGCGATCCCGCCGTCAACGACGAGGGTGTGACCCGTTACATAGGCGGCTTCGTCTGAGGAAAGATAGCCCACCGCCGCCGCCACTTCCTCTGGTTGCCCGAGGCGACCGACCGCGACACGCTCCGCAGCTGCGACGGTGACCCGATCTCCCAATGCCTCCGTCATATCGGTCTGGATGAAGCCCGGAGCGACCGCGTTGACGGTGATGCCCCGGCTGCCAACTTCTCTGGCCACGGACTTCGTGAAACCGATGACTGCGGCCTTCGAGGCCGCGTAGTTTGCCTGTCCGGGGTTCCCGGAAATCCCGGACACAGAGCTGAGGGAAATCACCCTTCCCCACCGGGCGCGCAGCATGGGCTTCAGCGCGGTCTTCGTCACCAGAAACACCGAACGCAGGTTGGTCTCGATGACATCGTCCCATGCCTCGAGGCTCATGCGAAGCAACAAGCCGTCACGGGTGATCCCCGCGTTGTTGACCAGGATCTCGACGGGGCCGAGCCGCTCGGTCACGATCTCGAACATTGCCGCCACATCATCGGGGTCGCCGACATCGGCCTGAACCGCGATCGCCGTGCCTCCCGCCTGTTCGATCGCCTCAACCACGGCCTGTGCAGCGTCCTTGTTCGCCGTGTAGTTGATCGCCACCTCGTGCCCGTGTGCTGCGAGTCGTTGCGAGATCGCCCGGCCGATGCCACGCGATCCCCCGGTCACCAGCGCTACGCGGCTCACGCGCTCCTGACCTTCTGGCGTTCCATGATGATCTCGAGCCCGGTCTTGTCGGTTGCCGGCAGCGAGGCATCGGTAGTCTCAATCGGCTCGATCCGGTCGCCCCAAACCAATGCGGCGGCGCCCCAGGTGAGCCCCGCACCGAATGCCACGAACACCACCTTGGCTCCGGGAAGGACCCGGCCCTCGTCGATCGCCTCGGACATAGCGATCGGAATCGATGCCGCAGACGTGTTTCCGTAGGAGGCGATGTTGGTGTACACCTTGGCCTCGTCGATGCCAAGGCGCCTCGTCGCCGCATCGATGATGCGCATGTTGGCCTGATGTGGGAAGACGATGTCAACGTCTTCCGTAGTCCATCCGGCGTCGGCGATGGCCTTCTCCGCGGCGGCGCTCATGCCCTTGACGGCGTTGCGGAATACCTCCCTGCCGTCCATGATCACGCGAATCGGGACCGGCGGCAGACCGATATAGGACGAGCCGACGCCCTGACAGGTGAGCGCATCGGCGATCGTCCCGTCCGATCCGACGTTGATCGAGTGGAGCCCCTCGTCGCCCTTGGCCGGTTCGATGACGGCCGCCCCTGCCCCGTCTCCGAACAACACTGCGGTCGAACGCTCTTCGAGGTCGAGGAACGGCGTTATGCGCTCCGACCCAATAAGCAGGATTCGCTCGGCGGCACCGGTAGCCAGCAGGCCGCTCGCCAGGTTGATGCCGTAGATGAATCCGGTACAACCGGCGTTGACATCGAGGGCGGCGGCGTTCTCCGCACCGAGCTTGGCCTGCACCAGGCAAGCCATGGCGGGGATCTGGCGGTCGCCGGTGCAGGTGGCGACCACGATGAAGTCGAGGTCCTCGGCGGTGATTCCGGCAGCGGCGAGGGCTCGCCGGCCCGCCAGCGTCGCCATATCGGAGTTTTCGACGTGGGATACCCGGCGCTCCTTGATCCCGGAGCGGGTGGTGATCCACTCGTCGCTCGTGTCCATAACCGAAGCGAGATCGTCGTTGGTCAGTACCGGGCCTGGGGTGCACCGGCCCCATCCCGTGATGGCTGCTGTCCGCATGGCGGCTCCTCCTGCTTCGTTCATTCTATGAACTCAACGGCTCCGACGATGTCGTCTATTTCGGACACCGTGAAAGTATGCGCGTCCGGGGCGCTGCGCCTGGCCAATCCCGCAGTCACGTTGCCCGGGCCGACGTGAATGAAGGCGTCGATCCCGTCCGCTCCCATGCGCTCGATCGACTCGGCGAACCGGACCGGGCTGGTCAGTTGGCTTTCGAGCTGCGCCGGTGGATCGGTCATGGGCGCGGCGCTCACGTTCGCATACACCGGGAAACGGCTTTCTGAGAACGTTGCCGACTCGAGTGCGGCCGCCAGTCGCTCCGCCGCCGGTGCCATGTACGGCGAGTGAAATGCTCCGGCGACATTGAGCGGGATGGCACGGCGAGCCCCGAACTCGGCGGCGTTGGCCACGAGCCACTCGATGTCCTCAACGCTGCCGGCCAGCACGACCTGACCTGGGGCGTTGACGTTGGCGACCCAAAGTTTTCCGCCATCGGCCCTGCGGTCCACGGCGGCCTGTTCTGCACCCTTGGCATCGACTCCCATGAGCGCAGCCATCGCCGAGTTCGCGGCGGCCGCGGCTTCGGCCATTGCCGCCCCTCGCTCGGCCACAAGGCCGAGACCATCGGTGAAGTCCAACGCCCCTGATGCCGCCAGGGCGGTGTACTCGCCAAGCGAGTGGCCAGCCGTAGCGGCAGGGTCGCGGGGCAGGGCGTCGCGCAGCACGTCCCACAACGCATAGGAGATGGCGTAGAGCGCCGGCTGGGCTCGATCCGTTTTCGTGAGCTCTTCCTCGGGACCCTCGGCAACGACCGATTCCAGCGACCAGCCAAGCGCCGCGTCCGCAGACCGGCCGATCAGATCAGAGCGCCGTTCGAACACGTCGGCTCCCATGCCGACGAACTGACTTCCCTGGCCGGGAAATAAAATGGCGAAGGTCTTCATCGGCTGTCCGGTCCGCTCGTCGATCGCTCGTTGAGTACGACTCTGCCACGGGGCAGGAGGTTTCGGCGAGCGCGCAGGCACGCGGCTGGGAAGAATTCTTTTCCTGCGACCTATGCCGTTGCCACGCGACGGGTTGTGTCACGGGGGCACGCCGCTGGTGGTGTAGGTGTGCCCGAGGCGACTCTTCCAGCGGTAGTCGCCACCCGGGATGGGGCGATGGCTCCACCCGTGGTGTCTGATGATGTGATGGTGACGGCACAGGGCCGCGAGGTCGCAGGCGCGGGTCTTGCCGCCCTGTGCCCACGGGACCCGGTGGTCGAGGTCGCAGTTCGTAGCGGGCATGCGGCAGCCGGGGAAGATGCAGGTACGGTCTCGCACCTCGATCATGCGTCGCATCGCGGCGCCGGGCCGACGTCGCGTCGTCCCCGTGGCAATGGGCTGCTCGGTCTCGGGATCGGTCACGACCCATTGCCATTGGCCGTCCCGTTGCTGCTTGGCGACCTGACGGGCGATGTCGGCGACGACAGGGCCATACCCGTTCAACTCCCCCGGAGCCTCACCGGTGCCGGTGAGCGTGTCGAGCGGGATCTGGATCTCGACGGCACCGCCGGCCCCGCCGTGGCGGGATCCGGTAAGCAGGTCGATGAACACGTCGGCCCGACGCTGATCCATAGTGCGGCGATCACCTCCGCCACCGAGCTCTCGAGCAAGGCGATTCACCCGGCGTGTCGCGGCAGCGACGCCGTGTGGCGGAAGGTTCAGCCCAAGCAGGTTGGCGGTGCCATCGCCGGTGGGCTCGGCAACGAGTGCGCGGTTCTCGACCGAGTAGTCGTAGCGCTCCTTGGCATCAGCCGGGTCTGCTTCGATGCAGAGCTTCTCCAGCCGCGCCCGAAGCTGGCCGGTAGTCAACCGAGGTGCGGCGTCGATGATCTCCTCGACGACCTTTCGCGCAGCCGCGTCGGGAAGGTGGATGGTGCCGTCGTTGATGAGCTTGGCGCGACGCCGATCGATCACCCCAGACGCGATTGCTTGCCACACCCGGGGCAACCGGTTGCGCAGCTGGATGGCGAAATGCAGCTCGACGTCTGAGGCGCGCCGAGTCCAGCCGAGCGCAGAGCCAATCTCGGCGGCGGCATCGTCGTGCACGCTCCCGAAGGTGTCGGATTCATCAATCGCGTCGAGGACGGCGGTCATGTCGCGATAGAGATGGGCGTCGTAGTGGGAACGCATCCGCTGGTGGGCTCGTAACACGGTGATTCGGTTGTGCGGGGAGACCCGATCAACATCGATGGTCGCCAGGAACGCGGCCAGTTCGATGCCCGGCTTCATCCGGTCCAAATCCCGTGGTACGGGCTCGTATCGAGTATCGAACATATGTTCGATCCTATCAAACTGGTGGGACAAGAACAAGGGGAAAAGGTCAATCCCTACACGGAATTCTGCGAATCGATCCGACCTGTTGCTGAGCAACTTGCGCAGCGATTCGTACTCGTGATTCGCGGCGTAATGTTCGCGCACGCCAAGCCACGCCGACGCCACCGGAACCCGAATCGCGTATGACGTCGCAGGGCAGGGGCCCGATCTCGTGTTCCTGCACGCCGGGATCACCGATCGCACCATGTGGCAGCCACAGGTCGCGGCGTTCAGCGAACCCTTTCGATGCACCACCCCCGATATCCGAGGATTCGGTGACACCCCGGTTGGCTCGGAACCATTCTCGAGGCGCGACGATCTCGCCGCCGTCATCGATGCGGTTGGGGCGACGACCGCCGCGATCGTCGGCTGTTCGGTCGGCGCCGGGTTGGCCCTCGACTTTGCAATCGAGCGCCCGGAGCGCGTCGATAAACTGGCCCTGATCGGTGTCACGCCCGCCGGCTTCGACGGCCCCGACGACGCCTTCCTCGAGAAGACGTGGCTCGACGTCGATGCGGCGATCGAGCGTGGTGACTACGAGGAGGCAGGCAGGTTGGAGGCGCGGGCATGGATCGATCGACCGCGACGTGCCGAGGGCTCGGCACCGCAGTGGCTTCGCGACCAGGTGATCGAGTGGTCGCTGCCGATCAACCGTGTCGACTACTGGGGGGACTCGCAACAACTGGATCCTCCGGCGATGCATCGGCTCAACGAGGTGGCGGCACCCACGGTGGTGATCGTTGGGACCGAAGACGCTGATGTCATCATCGCTGGCTGCCGAGCGACAGCTGCTGGCATCGCCGGCGCAGAACTCGTCGAGCTGACGGGAACTGCCCACCTTCCGAATCTCGAAGTGACCGACCAGTTCAACGCTGCGCTGGACTCCTTCCTCAGCTGATTCGGCTGGATGCCCGGTCGTGTCGCGTTCCCGACCGCCCGGACAGTAACTTTGGGGAATGGCCGTCAAGCGCCTCTCGTTTCTGTTCACCGACGTCGAGGGCTCGTCGCGCCTCTGGGAGGCGCACCCAGCCGAAATGGAGTCGGACCTCGCCACCCACGACGAGATCATCAACCGTGAGGTAGAGGCCGCCGCAGGAACGGTGGTCAAAGGGACGGGCGACGGGTTCATGGCCGCGTTTGGCGACACCGGCGACGCGGTGCGGGCTTCGATTGCCATCCAATTGTCTCTCGCCAGCACCCATTTCGAGACCATCAACGGGATCCCGGTTCGGATCGGGATCCACATCGGCGAGGCGCAGCCTCGGGCAGGTGATTACTACGGGCCTGCGGTCAACCGGGCGGCCCGGCTGATGAGCATCGGCCACGGCGGCCAGATCCTCTTGTCGCAGGCCGCCAACGAGGCGGTGCTCTCCAACCTGGACAGGCCGGTTTCGGTGCACAGCCTCGGGGAGCACCGGCTCAAGGATCTCACCGCCCCCGAACAGGTTTTCCAGGTCACACATCCCGACCTGCGCGCCGAGTTCCCGCCGCTCAACAGCCTCGATGCCTTCGCCAACAACCTGCCGTCGATGGTTGACAGCTTCGTGGGCCGGGGCCAAGAGCTCGACCGGATCATCGAGACCATCGGTGATGCCCGCCTGGTCACCCTGACCGGGCCAGGCGGCACCGGCAAGACGCGGCTCGCCATCGAGGCCGCCGCACGATCGATCGACCGATACCCGTGGGGTGCGTGGCTGGTTGATCTTGCCCCGCTGTCGGATCCGGCGGCGGTGCCGTCGGCGATCGCCGCTGCGATCGGCATCGAGCCTCAGCCGGGCCGCTCGGTTGTTGACACGTCCGAATTCGATGCTGCCTGGGAGAAGGGTCAGCGGCTGGCGGTTGCAACCGCCGTCGGCCTTGCGACGATATAGGCGGTGAAGGGACCGGCGATCACCCGGGCGATGATCAACGCTGCGGGGGCAAGGGCGAAGGGAAACAGGGGGAAACCCACGGCCTTGAGTACGGGACCGATCGACGCCACCAGGAGGACAATCCACACCCCTGCGAGTGCGGACGTGACTTTGGCCAGGCCGAAGTCGGCATGACGCAGCGCGATGGCCGGGGTGAAGATCAGTCCCGCAACCCCCAGTACGACCGACAGATCCGACGGGACTGGAGAGCCGAAGGGAGCTGCCCCGAGGTCGAAACCGGCGTTCAAACCGAAGGCGGTGAGGATCCCGGTGAGCACCCCTGCGGATCCGGCGACGACCGTGACCATGATGGCTCGAAACTCGCTCATACGATCCAATCGGCCCAGTGACCACCGGAGTTGAGTTTTCGCGAGGCGGGAGCTACACGGAGTTACGCCCGATCCAGTGCCTTTCGGATTCCGCGCACGGCCTGAGCGATCCGCTGATCGTTCTCAACGAGCGCAAAGCGGACATGGCCGTCACCCGACGGGCCGAATCCGATACCGGGGCTGACCGTGACCTGGCCCTGGTCGAGAAGGTGCAAGGCGAAGGTCAGCGAGCCCATTGCTTCGTACTCGCGTGGTATCGGCGCCCACACGAACATCGTGGCGTCTGGTCGATCGACCTCCCAACCCAGGCGATTCAGGCCATCGACGAGGATGTCGCGCCGGCGCGCGTAGGTGTCAACGACCTCCGGCACATAGTCATCGCATTCGTTGAGCGCGATGATGGAGGCGATCTGAATGGGCTGGAAGGTGCCGTAGTCCAGATAAGACTTGAGCTGGGCCAGAGCGTCAACCATCTCGGGGTTGCCGACGACGAAGCCGACCCGCCACCCAGCCATCGAATGGCTCTTCGAAAGCGTGTACAGCTCGACACCCACCTCTTTTGCCCCCGGGACCTGGAGCAGGCTCGGCGGCTCGTATCCGCCGTAGGAGATGTCGGCGTAGGCGAAGTCGTGGACCAGCATCGTGTCGTGGCGGTGGGCGAACGCCACCAGGCGCTCGAAGAACTCGACTCCGACGGTGGCCGTGGTCGGGTTGTGCGGGAAGGAAGTGACGATCACGCGAGGCTTCGGCCAACTGGAGTGGAACGCCTCGGTGAGCCGATCGAAGAAGTCGGCACCGGTCGACAGGTGGACGCGGCGCACGTCGGCACCGGCCAGGACTGCGGCATAGATGTGGATCGGGTACGACGGCTCGGGCACGAGGGCGACGTCACCCGGCTGGACCAGCGCCCACATCAGGTGCGACAAGCCCTCCTTGGCGCCGATGGTGTTGATCACTTCGGTCTCGGGGTCGAGCTCGACGCCATGGCGTCGCCGGTACCGATCGGCAACGGCCTTGCGCAGGTTCGGCAAGCCCTTTGACGCGGAATACGCATGGTTTCTTGGATTCCGCGCCGCCTCGACCAGCTTGTCGACGACCTGGGGCGGCGACGGGATATCCGGGTTGCCAAAGCCAAGATCGATGACGTCGACGCCACTGCGGCGGGCCTCGAGACTACGCCGGCTCACCTCGGAAAACACGTACGGGGGAAGCGTGTCAACGCGGCGGAACTTCATGGGCGAAGGGTAGGCGTCCGTCCCTATGAGTCAGAGGATGGTTGCGTGCGTGTTGCGTGTTGCGTATTGCGAGCTCCGAGTAGCGCCCGGTCCGCTCGCTTGAGTAGTTGAGATCGCGGACGCATACCGAAGTGCTTCGCACCAGCGAGGACGAGATCAGACAGTCAGGCGGCGAGCCCCCGCGAGCCGCCCAACAAACATGGCAAACCTATTGGTGCGAAGGAGGGAACTAAAAGGACGCTCAGCTAGCCGGGCAGCATCTTCCTGATCGGCTTTGGGATCACCTCAGCGCCCATCTCGGCGGCGGTCAGGATCATGTCGAGCGACGCCTCAGAGCCGTCCCAATGCTCGGCCACGATCTCGGGCCCCGCGGACTCGATGAGATGCTGGATCGCCACCGCGGACAGGATGAGGTCGTCGAGTTTGCCGAATCCGATCACAAAGTCGGGGATGAGGTCGATCGGTGAGATCACGTAAACCAACACCGCAGCGGCAAACGCCTTCGATCGGACGGTGACCCTCCGGTCCGTGGCGATGCGCGCCAGAAGCTTCACCACATTGGGAAGGAGCATGATCCCCTCGCGGACCGTCGCTCGCCACTGGTCGTTCTGATCCATCGGTACCGGTTTCATCCAATCTCCTCCGCTGCCATCGCCGCCGCACCGATTGCGCCGGCGCTTGGACCCAACCCGGCGACCAGGATCGGGGGCAGCAGCCGGTAGGAGCCGCCGTGCAGCCCCTCGGTGGCGACCCTCCTGGCCGGTCCGAGCAACGACTCTCCGATCGATCCAAGTCCTCCACCAACAAGAATCAACTCGGGATCGAAGATCGAGATAAGGCTACCGAGGCCTCGGCCGAACTCCGCACCGACCTGGGCAACCAACCCGCGGGCGACCTCGTCCCCAGCATCGGCCGCCCCGGTGATCTCATCTCCGGTGAACGGTCGATCGCCGATCCGGGACGCCAGTGACCCGCCGGGGTTGAGAGCAATCACCTCGCGGGCCAGCCGAACGAGCGCCGGACCCGAAGCAACGGTTTCCCAGCAGCCCCGCTTGCCGCAATCGCACAGCAGCCCCCTGGTGTCCACGGTCATGTGCCCGAACTCGCCGGCGAAGGAGTCTCCCCGGTAAATCGACCCACCGGCGACGATACCGCCACCGATTCCGGTTCCCAGAGTCACCATGAGAAAGTCGCTGAAGCCGGCACCGGCGCCGGATTGCAGCTCCCCGAATGCCGACATGTTGGCGTCGTTGTCGACCGTCACCGACACTCCGAGCTCTGCTTCGAGATCGTCACGCAAGGGGACCTCTTTCCAGTCGAGGTGCGGACCCCAGACGAAGACTCCTTCCGGCCATCGCACGAGACCGGCGAGACCGACCCCCACCGCGGTGACCTCGTCGGTCCACAGACCTTGCACCGTATCGGCGATGCTGGCAACGAGATCCCCCTTGTACACGGTGGTCGTGACCCGGTCTGCCACGTCCCCGTCTTCGAGGCGCACCGCGGCGGCCTTGGTGCCTCCAATGTCGACGCCGATCGTGGCCATGGCCGGGAAGGCTATCAGTGCGGGAACCTTCAAGCGGATCCGCGGCGTCACACCCCCGAACCACCCTGCGATCGGGAGGACGCATGCGTCGGATCATGACAGCAGCCATCGTCGGAGCAATGCTGCTCGCTGCCTGCAGCGGCGACATCGTTCCCGGCCCCACGACCCCAAGTCCCGGCATACCGGGCCCGACCATCGTCCATACGCCTACCCCGAACGCAGCGCACGCGCTGATACGATTCGATGCGTGCGACGACCTGCTCGATTGGACGATTGAGCACGCCATCGATCTCGTTGGGCCATACGGGCTCTATGGGGACGGGTACTACCCGGGCCCGCTTTTCTTCGATGAGTTCACCACCACCGCGGCGGCCGCGGAGTCCTCCGACGTCGCCGGTTTTGCCGGCCAGAGCGTGATCGGCACCAACCTCCAGGAGCTCGGCATCGATGAGCCCGATCTGGTGAAGACCGACGGTGAGCGCATCGTCGTGGTCACCGGCGGCAGGCTGCAGGTGATCCTTATCGACGGCGACCGCCTCAGCCTCGCCGGGTCGATCGACCTCGGCTTCTGGTCCGAGAGCATCTTCCTCGATGGCGACCGGGTGGTGGTCATCGCACCCTCGACGGGCTACTACGAGGTCCTGCCCTTCATCGAGAGCAGCGCCGTCGAGACCGACGTCGCCGGGTTCTACCCGCAGCAGACCCCGAAGGTCATAGTCACCGCGATTGACATCAGCGACCCCGGCGATCCCGAGCTCGCACGGAGCCTCCAGATCGATGGACGCTTCGTCTCGGCGAGGATGGTCGACGGGGCCATCCGTTTGGTCATCACTTCCCAGCCGACCGGGTTCGCGTGGTCGTATCCCGAGGGTGGCGGTTTGCGCTCCGAGCGCATCGCCGAGGAAGAGAACCGCGAGATCATCCGCAATTCGACGATCGAGAACTGGCTCCCCTACTACGTGGTCACCGACCACGCCGGGGTGGACCGCATCGTCGCCGAGGGCACGCTGCTCGAATGCCATCGCACCCACAGCCCGGAAGAGTTCTCCGGGCTCAACACGCTTTCGCTGGTCACCCTTGATCCGAATGAGCTGCTGATTGGCGACGCCACGGCAGTGTTCGCCGACGGCGAGATCGTCTACTCATCCGGTGAGGCGGCATACGTGGCAACTTCCCGCTGGATCTCGCCGGTGGTCTGGGAGTCCGGTGACCAGCCCACTGACATGAAGACCCTGATCCACAAGTTCAGCCTGGAGCCGCGCAGCGCCGAGTACCGGGCGTCGGGCGCCGTCCCCGGCTACATGCTCAGCCAGTGGTCGATGTCGGAGTGGCAAGGCGATCTGAGGGTCGCCTCGACCACATCGCCACAGTGGTGGGACACCCCGGATTCCGAGTCGCTCGTCAGTGTGCTTCGTGACAACGGAAACGAACTCGAGGTCGTCGGATCCGTCGACGGGCTTGGCCGTGGAGAGCGGATCTACGCCGTGCGCATGATCGCCGATCGCGGCTACGTGGTCACCTTCCGCCAGGTCGATCCGCTGTACGTGCTCGACCTGTCGGATCCGAAGCGGCCATCGGTCGAAGGTGAGCTGAAGATCCCGGGCTACTCGGCGTATCTGCACCCGGTCGGCGACGGTCACCTGCTTGGCGTCGGCCAGGACGCCGACGAAAACGGCAGGGTCTTTGGCTTGCAGGCGTCGCTGTTCGACGTGACCGATCCCAACGACCCGGAGCGCACCGACCGGTTCACGATGAAGGACGGCCACTCCGAGGTCGAGTGGGATCACCACGCCTTCCTCTTCGATCCTTCCGATGGTCTCACCGTCATCCCGTTCCAGCGCTGGGATGAACGCGTTGACGGCCCGCAGGCCGGCGCGATGGTCCTCGAGATCGGCCCGGGCGGCATCGACGAGATCGGGGCCGTCACCCACGGCGCCAAGGCGGCGTGGGGTTGGGACGTGCCGATTCGCCGGTCCCTGCTCATCAACGGGCAGCTGATCACGGTCTCGGACGTCGGTGTGATGCTGTCGGACACCGACTCGCTGGAGACCATCGACTGGGTGGCATTCGGATAGTCCACAATCTTCAGTCCACAGTCTTCAGTCCGATCGAGGTGGTCCTACTGACGACTGATGGCTGAAGGCTGACGACTCAGTCGACCTCGATCCGGGTGGGTCCTCCCCCGCCCTGATCGTCGCGTTCATCGTCCCCGTTGATCAACTCATCGAAGAAGGCGCCCACTCCGGCGGCGACCTCGTATCCCGCCTTGGCCCAGTGCACCGCTGCCCGCTGCAGTCCGGCGGCAATCGTCTGCGGGTCGGGGAGGTTGTCCAGCATCATGGAGTCCCGAAGGTGACGCGAAGCTCTCCATCGGCGAGGTTGGCGCGCACCACCTCGCGGCGCTTCAGCGAGTCCGGGAGCACGATCGAGCGACGGTACTGGCCGACCGTTACAAACAGCTCGTGGTCGTGGCGCATGACGTCGAGTTGGTCATGCTCGGCGAAGGGCATGCCGACCACGAGCACCACGTCGTCCCCATCCTCTTCCACGCGAAACGGTCGTCCCTCGGAAAGTTTCTTGGCTGGATCCGTGTCGCCGTAGAGCTCGTCACCGACGATCCGCAGACGCTCAACGCCGACCATCTCCTGATCGAACAGGCGCAGCGTGCGAATGTCGATGTCGGTGAAGCCTTCGGCGACATCCTCCATGTGCCCCTTCTGAATCTGCCGCCACTCATCGAAATAGGGGTCGGTCACCCTCTCGGGCAGCATCCGATTGACGATTGCCGAGTCGACCGCGTACCCGAAGAGCCCGAGATAGGTGTAGGTGCGTTTTGCCTCAGCGATGACCATCTTCTCCGGGTTCATCACCAGGCGCGCCGAGGTCACCTCGGGGTCGGCGAGTATTTCGCGCACACCGTCGAGCCGGTCGTAGAAGGTGGCAATGGTGTCAAAGACCTGATCGTCTGCCACGGGAAGGCTCGACATCCTGCTGAGGACTGGCCGCACTACCTTGGCGACCTGCTTGCTCACCGGGAACAACTTGTCCATGTACCAGGCCATCACTTCGGGGAGGCTGAGGAGACGCAGGGTCTCGGCGGTCGGGGCACAGTCGACAATCACGACGTCGTAGTTTCCCGACGAGACGTGCTCGCGGACACTCGCCAAGGAAAAGAGCTCGTCCATTCCGGGAAATACCGTGAGCTCCTCGGCCTCGACTCCCTCGAGCCCCGACCAGTCGAACACCTTGGTCAGATAGTCGCGGACCGGCCCCCATGATTCCTCGAGCCGCGTTTGCGAGTCGATTTGCTGGGCGTCCAGGTTGTCGATGACGCCGGTCGGCGCGTCGCCGAGTTTCACGTCGAAGGCATCGCCGAGCGAATGTGCTGGATCGGTCGACATGACCAGGGTGCGATGGCCCAGGTCGGCGGTGCGGATGGCCGTCGCGGCCGACACGGTGGTCTTTCCCACCCCGCCCTTGCCGGTGATCAGGACGACGCGCATCAGGCGCTCGCTTCGGCCTGGTTCTTGAGGCCGCGGAGGGCCGGGCCGACGATGCGCTTTTCGGCCTGGCGGCGAAGGAACCCCGGAACCTTGAACGACGGCTCGATGCGAAGCGCGTAGACCACCTCGGTCCCTCCGTCGTCGAGCTGATTGAACTCGTAGCTGCCCTCGAGTAATGCGATGTCTTCGTTGGGCCGAGCGCTCCAGGTGAACCCGCTTCCGGCATAGTCGTACTCGAGCGTGTAGGAAATCTCCTTGATCATGGCGTCGACCGTAAAGTCCGCGACCCTCGGCCGGCCCTCATCGTCGGTCTCCGTCACCTCGGCAGAGCTCACTCCATCCGCCCAGTCGGCGTAGGCCTCGAGGTCGATAGCGATCTCATAGACGCGGTCCGGCTCCGCAGAGACCTCGATCGTTTGGACGGTGCCTTCCATGGCCAGCTCCTCTTGGCTCCGTTGAGCCACTACGAAGGCTAGCGCTACCTCCGGGCCACCACCCGGTCGAATCGCATCTCGTAGGCGATGTTGGCCGAGGGGTCGGGATACGCCCGTCGGAAGCCCGCCAAGCCCGCGGCGAGCTCTCCGTCGCTGACAAACTGCAGCGTGGAAACGAAGCCGGCTTCGACGGCGGTAATCCACTCCCCCACCGTTCTGGTTCGCTGCTCGATCTCGTGGCTGCGGTGGACCGTTGCACCGTGTCCTGCCAGGTGGGCCTCGACATCGGCTCCGGCGGGAAATCGGGCACGATCGATCTCGACCACCGCGGGGAACCATTGCGCCAGCAGCGAAGTGGCGTGGTTATCAGCAGCGAGGGTCCAGATCTCGATCCGACCGTTCTGTTTGGTGACCCGAAGGGCCTCGTCGAGGGCGGCCCGCCAGTCGCCGTAGTGGATGGACAGGTGGAACCAGGCGAGGTCGAAGCGCTCATCACCGAACGGCAGTGCCTGCGACAGGCCATGCACGACCACGATGCTCCGGTTGCGGGCGGGCCTGGTCATTTCGGAGGCAGAATCGAGCACGATCGGCAGGTGTCGCTGCTCCGACCACACCGCGGCATGGTGACCGGGACCGCCACCGACATCGAGGATCATCGAGCCCGGTGCGAGCTCGGATCCAGCGAGGCGTGCCCGCGCCAACGAGGCATCAGACGGCGGCCGATGCCGGTACCCCTCAGCGAGCCGGCCCAGGTCGACATCAGACGCCATTCAACCTCATCCACCGATGTGCCGGGTCGCCCGGCCGGTCGCCCTGAAGTAGCCGAGATTCGTACTGACCGTGGATCCGACACGCCACCGGGTAGCGCTCGGTTGATGGATGTCCCCGAAGTAGTGGAACGGCGGCTGATGGGTCTCGAGGTAGCGGTGAACGGCACGGGACCCCTTCTCCTTTCCGCCGATGGTGTCGGTAGCAAGGGTGGGGAGCTCCGGGGGGACGTGGGTGCAAAGGACGTCCACCTTCCCGAGTTGGTCGAGCTTGTCGGTCATCTCCTCTTCACTCACCTCGCCCGGCGTCCCGAGCCGTTCGCTCCCTCCGCCGGCGAATCCAACGGCGAGCCCTTCGATCTCGACGACCTCGCGGTCGACGAACCGGGCCGACGATGGGAGGTGCTCGATCAGCAGATCGGGGCGATCGACGTTGCCGTAGGTCACATATGCCTCGGTCCCGTCGAACGCGGCACAGATCTCGGCGTATGCGGCACCGATGGCTTCGTTGTACTGGGCACGCAGCTCGTTCTCGCGGCCCCTGGCGTGCTCCCTCCACATGGCGGACGCCGCTTCCGCCAGACCTTCAGAGCGGAGTCGCACGAACCGCGAAGCCAGGTCGGCACCCGAGACCTCCGCAATGATCCCGGAGCTGTCGCGGTAGTCGATGAAGTTGATCAGATCACCGAGGATCAGCAGCGGCTCATCGAGCGCGGCGATCCGTCGCAGCGGCTCGACGGCGCCGTGGACGTCGGCGACGAGCAACATCAGGCCTCGGCTGGGGCGAAGGTGCGAGCCACAAGTACCAGTGCGCCGGTGCCAAGCAACGCGGCCAGGAATGCCACCACCGGGTGCCACCCGGCGAACGAAGCCGACATCCCGCCCATGCCGAAGCCGATCGCACCAGCGACGGCGAATCTGCCGTTGGCGCCAAACCGGCGCTCAGGATCTGCGAACTCCCACCCGTCGACCCATGCCGCCACGGCGACTGCGATCATCCATGCCAGCAACGCGAGAATCCCGGCAATCAGGGCGAGGGCATAGAACCAGACCATGCAATCAGCGTAGGAGGGTGCTGAACAATGACGCGTGCAAAGGGCCGCCGCAGGCTCGAGGATTGCGGTGACTCGGATTCTTCCGACCGCGCCGCCCCGCCGGAGGATTGCTCACCACCCTCCTAGGACGGTGTCGAACAATGACGAGTGCCCTGCGCCGCCCCTCGCTCAGGTTTGGTGACTCGGTTTCTCCAGTCAGCGCCGGCACGCTGGAGGATTGCTCAACACCTTCCTAGACCGATCGCCCTTCCATCTCGGCACGCACACGGGCATCGTCTTCGGAAGCCAGAGCCGCCGACAGCGCCGCCTCCGAGGTGGTGTCGCCAAACTGGGCCGACGCCCAGGCTGCGTGTGCGCGCAGCAGCCAATCGGGGTGGCCGAGGTAGCCGATGACGACGTTGCGCAGACCCGGGGAACGATCATTTCCGGCCGCTACCAGCGCATTGCGTCGCAGGATGCGGGGACGCCGACCCGGCAGGTAGAAGTGGCCGTACTCGGCGAGCAGCGTCTGATCGGCTGCACCGAGGATGTGCTTGATTTGGGGCCGGACGGGCAGATCGACACTGCGGGCGAGGGCGGGTTGGCCGGGCGGGCAGGCGGTGAGACAGTCGTCACAGCCGTACAGCCGGTCACCGACGGCCGAACGCAGCTCCTGCGGGATCAAACCGGGCGCCTGGAGCCAGTAGGCAAGGCACCGGGTGACGTCGAGTACGCCCGGTGCGACGATCGCTCCCGTTGGGCAGGCGGGCATACAGGCCGTGCAGGTCCCGCACGAGCGCCGCATCTCATCGTCGGCCGCCAACTCGGCGTCGGTGACCACCGAGCCGAGCAGCACCCACGGGCCGGCCCCGGGGACCAGCACCATCGTGCTCTTGCCCCACCATCCCACTCCGGCGCGAACCGCGGCGGCCCGGTCGACGAGACGAGAGTCGTCGGCGAACACCGCGGCGCGGAAGCCCTCGTCCTGGAGGGTGGACGCCACGGCCTCGAGGGCGCCGCGGAGGGCGACGTAGTGATCGGTCTCGGCGAAACGGGCAACGGCAAGCGTCCCCGAGGCGGGCTCGGAGACCTCAGCCGTTCCGGGCACGTACGGGTGCGCGACCGAGATCACCGACTCGGCCCACGGGTGAGTGGCGCGGGGGTCCGTCGCGACCGCGATATCGGTGTAGGTGAAGGCGAGATCGCCGCTCAGCCCTTCGGCGCGGCCTTCCGCCATCGTCCTGGCGACGTCGTCGAACGGCTCGGCGGTGGTGACGCCAAAGCCGATGCAGCCGCGATCGGTGGCGATGTCGTTCAGACGCTTGCGCAGCACCCCACAACACTAAGAGGCTTCGCTGGCACAGTTTTGTGCCCTGCCTCAGCCCAACTTGGCCTGCCAGTCGATGGCGGCGTCCGCCCACCACTCAGGGGGCGGTTGGGCAGCACCGTCCAAACCAGCCTCGGTGTCGGACGGTCCCAGCACGGCCCCCTGGACCAGGCTGACCTTGGCCTGCCGAGCGACGACCGCTTCTGCGGTCACGTTGAATACCGTCAGGTCCTGACACAGGGTCACCGCACCGGAGTATGTGCCACCAACGTCTTCGAAGACCGGATCGATGTAGCCGTCGATGACATGGCAATGCCACATCGCCGCCATGCGGGGCTGCACCATGTCGAACACCAGTCCGGCCGCATTGGCGGGTGTGTGGGCCGTATTGACGATGAGCCGCGCCCGCTCGACTGGGAAGCTCATCAGCTCGGCGAAGGTGTCCGCCGGCAGAAATGTCTCATGGATCAACAGATCACAGTCCTGCGCCGCCTCGACCAGCGTCATGGTGGGCGTGGTGTCACCGGAGAACACGACGCTCTGTCCTGCGTAGTCGACCCGGTAGCCGACGGCGCCGTTGAGGGCGTGGATGACGGGAAAGGAGGTGATCGTGACGCCGTTGCGCTCGTAGATCGTTTCGGTCCGGTCATAGGGGACTTCCCGAGAGGTGGCCGAAGCACCGCTGGTCGGAATCATGCCCCGCATCGATTCCAAGTCCCACGCAAGCGCGCTGTCGATCGCTCTCACAAAAGCATCGAGACCGCGTTCGGGGGCATCGGATGCGCCGCCCCAGACTTCGACCGGGTCCAGCCGCCCGGCCTTGACGTAGCTGCCCATCAGGGTCAGGTAGTCGGCGATGTGATCGGCGTGGAGGTGGCTGAGGAACACCTTCTTGAGGCTCGTCACCGGCACTCTGAGGCCGCTGAAGTTCGCCAACGACCCGGCTCCCAGGTCGAAGACGAACACATCCCGCTCCGGGTTGCCCACCTCGACGAGAACGGAACCCGCGGCCTGCGACTTAGTCACCCACGGGAGACCCGAGCCCAGGATCGACACCCTGATCTCGCCTTCGGCCAAGTCTTCCTCACCGGCGACCATCTGCCGGCTTGCATCGATATCTGTCGACCCGATTATCGGTTCGGGAGTAAGGGCGGTGGTCCCACCGAGATATGCGGGTTGGAACTGCGACATGACATCCTCCAGCTCAATCGCTCGTGCGTGCAAGGAGAACCTACCCGGCTGAGGCTGCGTCATCGTCGGGGAAGCGCGGCACGAGGCGAAGCGGCGCCACCAGGCCGGCATCGGAGAGGTTGCGCAGCGCTTCCTCTTCTTCGCGGTCGACCTCGATGCGGCCCCCCGTCCCGGCAAGCAGCACCGGGACGATGCAGTCGGCGCACGCCGAAGTCCCATCCATCACACACGTGTCACAGTCGATGATCATGTCGTCCTCCTCGCTGAGGACGCTACGGATGAGGTGTGACAGAAAGTCAAGAGTCGAGAGCCTTTGGAGTCATCAGTCGTCAGTCCACAGCCTTCAGCCCGAGGAATTGAAGACCCAACACCGACTCGGAGGGTCTGACTGACGACTGACGACTCGTTTACCCTCACCACATGCGGCTTGGCATCAACCTCGGATACTTCGCAACGGCGCTCGCCGACGACACGAGCTTGATCACCGAGGCGGAATCCCTTGGCTACGACTCGGTGTGGACCGCCGAGGCGTACGGATCGGACGCCCTGACCCCCCTGGCGTTCCTGGCGGCGCGAACCGAGAAGATCAAGCTCGGCGCCGGCATCCTCCAGATGCCCGCCCGTACCCCGGCGATGACGGCGATGACCGCAGCAACCATCGATTTGATGTCCGGGGGACGATTCCTCCTCGGGCTCGGAGTCTCTGGACCGCAAGTGGTCGAGGGCTGGCACGGCCGTCCCTACGGGAAGCCACTCGGCGTCACCCGCGAGTATGTCTCGATCGTCCGCAAGGCGCTGGCTCGCGATGAACCGCTGAGCTTCGACGGTGACTACTACCAGCTCCCCTACCACGGCGAAGGCGCACTCGGGCTGGGCAAGCCGCTCAAGCTCATGCTCAAGCCAACGAACCCCGACCTGCCGATCTACCTGGCGGCAATCGGACCGAACAACGTCCGACTCACCGCCGAGATCGCCGACGGGTGGCTGCCAATCTTCTACTCCCCGGAACAGGCAGGCAGCATCTACGGGCCCCTGCTCGAGGAAGGGTTTGCGGCGTCCGGCGAACCGGAGAAAGCAAAGCGCTTCGACATCGCCGCCTCGGTGTTCGCCTCGGTGACCGATGACATCGACCGGGCGAGGCTCGAGGCCAAACCGATCCTCGCTCTGTACATCGGTGGCATGGGGGCCAAGGGGAAGAACTTCTACAACGACCTGGCGCGACGGTATGGCTATGAGGAGGCCGCCGAGCACATCCAGGACCTCTACCTCGATGGAAAGAAGATGCAGGCGATGACGGCGGTGCCGGATGACCTCGTCGATGAGCTGAGCCTTGTCGGCAGCAGGGAGCGCATCGCCGATCGCCTCGATGCCTGGCGAGCAGCGGGCGTCACTTCCTTGTTGATCAACAGCAGCGATCCCAAGACGCTGCGCACGCTTGCCGAGCTGGTGTTGTAGGCGATCGTTACCCCGCACCGGGCGTAGGAGGGTGCTCGCCGATGACTTGTTTCCCGAGCCCTCGACTCATCGGTTCTTGTATCTCCCGGGGCTGCAGACGCTCCTCAGGCTCGATGGCGATCGTTACCGCGCACCGGGCGTAGGCTCTGCCGATGCGCCGGAGGCAACCGCTCCCACTGCTGGTTCTGTTCGCCCTCGTCGCCGCGGCGTGCACTGCCGGGCCCGCGGCAACCACCACGACCACCGCGACCACCGCGACGCCCACCGCGACGACCGGATCTCCTTCGACGACCACCACCACGCTTGCACCGAGCACAACACCGAACGCCTCCGGGGTCGACGACGCCGTCGGTTCGGCCGGAATCGGTGACGAGTACTACCCGACGCTGGGTAATGGCGGCTACGACGTTGCGCACTACGACCTCGAGATGCGATACACCCCGGCGACCAACCTGCTCGCCGCCTCGGTCACGATCGAAGCCATCGCGACCCAGAACCTGGCGACCTTCAACCTCGACTTCGAAGGATTCGAGATCAGCGACCTCACGCTCAACGACAACCCGGCCGAGTACGAGCGCCAGGGCAGGGAGCTGACGATCACTCCCCCGGTGCCGCTCCAGCCTGGAGGGCTATTCACGGTCAATATCGCCTATGCGGGCAAACCCGGTGCGGTCGGCTCACCCGCTTTTTCGAGAGTTTCAATGGGTTGGCGGGAGGGCCCAGACGGAGAGCAATACGTCGTCGCCGAGCCCGACGCCGCCAATTCCTGGTTCCCGGCCAACGACCATCCCCTCGACAAGGCTACGTTTCGTTACCGCGTGACCGTCCCGGAAGGCTGGGCGGTCGGGTCGACCGGGGAGTTCCTCGGAACCGAGCCAGACCACGAGGGCGGAGACGGGATCACCTTCACCTGGGACATGGACGAGCCCATGGCTCCCTACCTGGCGACGGTCATCATCGGGGAGGGCTACCAGCTCGTCGAAGATCGGGTCTCGACCGAGGCGGCCGGGATCCCCATTCGAAACTTCCTCCCTCCCGACCTCGTCGGCAACGAGCCCGCCGTGCTCTTCGAAACCGGCGAGATGGTGGCCGCGCTGGAAGAGTCATTCGGCCCGTATCCCTTCGACCGGTATGGCATCACCGTGGTGGGCGACTTCCCGGCGGCGCTGGAGAACCAGACCATGTCGATCTTCGGGCGTGGCATCGCCGGATCGCCGATCTTCGAATTCGTCCTGGTCCACGAGCTGGCCCACCAGTGGTTCGGCAACTCGGTGTCTCTAGAGCAATGGAAGGACATCTGGCTCAACGAGGGATTCGCCACCTATGCCGAGCTGCTCTGGATCGAGCACCGCGAGGGCCATGCGGTCTACGAGGAAGTCGTCGCCAACCGCCGCCAGGCTGCAAGTGCCGCCAATTTCTCGCCGCCGGGCGAGCCCCCTCCCACCGACCTGTTCAACGGCGGGGTGTACCAGCTTGGCGGTCTGCTGCTCGCCGACCTCCGCGAGGAGATCGGCGACGACCGCTTCTTCGATCTGCTGCGGATCTATGCGAGAGAGAACCGGAACGGCCATGCGAGCACCGAGGACTTCATCGAACTCGCCGAGACCGTCTCCGGCCAGGAGCTCGAGGAGTTCTTCGACAGCAGGCTCTACAGCTAGGTCTTTAGGCCATGAATCGGTGTCGATCTATGGACCACGAAAAAGTGGGGGGCTCCACAAACCGGCCCGGACTCCGTGGCCCGGTAGCCTGTGCCGATGGACGAACCCGAGACGCCACAGGACGAACACGACGCCTCCGAAGGGGAACCGAGCGGTCGGCGACCCGCAGCGGGCCCAACGATCGGTGCAGGCATCGCGATTGGTGTCGGTGTCGGCGTGGCGCTGTACAGCGCCACCGGGAGCTCGGTCTGGATCGCGCTCGGCATCGGGTTCGGCTTGGCGATCGGTGCCGCGATGCAGGCCAAGAAGTAGCGACCGGCCGCTACCGTCCCAGGCCATGACCGACAACGCGCCAGGCAGTGCTTCCAGCAGCGCAGACATCGGGCTCATCGGGCTCGGGGTGATGGGCAGCAACCTCGTGCTCAACATGAACGACCACGGGTATACGGTTGCCGTTTTCAACCGGCATTCCGAGCGCGTCGATGAGTTCCTCGCCGGTGACGCGGCGGGCACCGAGGTGATCGGCACCTATTCACTCGAAGAGCTGGTCTCATCCTTGAAGAAGCCCCGCAGGGTGATGATGCTGATCCCCGCCGGCAAGCCCGTCGACCAGCAGATCGACGCATTGTTCCCGCTCCTCGACCGCGGCGACATCATCCTGGACGGTGGCAACTCGCTGTACACCGACACCGAGCGGCGGGTCAGTGAGCTTGCCGAGCACGGCATCCTCTTCGTCGGGATGGGAGTCTCCGGCGGTGAAGAGGGGGCGCGGTACGGCCCGTCGATCATGCCGGGCGGCTCGGAGGAGGCATGGCCGGCGATCCAAGACCTCATCCAGGACATCGCGGCCGAAGCCGAGGGTGAAGCGTGCGGGGACTGGGTGGGCTCCGGTGGGGCCGGCCACTTCGTCAAGATGATTCACAACGGCATCGAATACGGCGACATGCAGATCATCGCCGAGGCCTACGACGTGATGAAGCGCGGGCTCGGCCTCACCGCATCCCAGATGCAGCCGGTGTTCGCCAAGTGGAACGAAGGCCGCCTCGATTCCTACCTCATCGAGCTCACCGCCAGGATCCTCGGTGTCCAGGACGACGACGAAGATGCAGCGCTCGTCGACCAGGTGCTCGACGCGGCCGCGCAGAAGGGCAGCGGCAAGTGGACCGTGGTCGCGTCGATGGACCAACCGACAGCGACCACCCTCGTCGCCGAGGCGGTATATGCCCGGTTCCTCTCCGCGATGGTTGAAGAGCGGGCCGGAGCGTCCGAGGTCCTCACCGGCCCGCCGACAGCGATCATCGATGAGCCGACCGACGTCATCGACGACCTCGAAGACGCCCTCTACGCCTCGAAGATCGTTTCGTATGCCCAGGGTTTCATGCTCTTCCACGCTGCCCGCGAGGAGCTCGGGTGGCAGCTTGACCCCGGAACGATCGCCTCATTGTGGCGGGCCGGTTGCATCATCAGATCCCGGTTCCTCTCGGAGATCACCACGGCATATCGGATTCGGCCCGAAGTCCCAAACCTCCTGCTCGACCCATTCTTCTCCGAGGCCGTAACCGCCGCCGAGCCGGGCTGGCGGCGGGCCGTCATCCGAGCCCAGGTGGCAGGCATCCCGGTTCCCGCATACGCATCGGCGCTTGCCTTCTACGACGGATACCGCTCGGAGCGTTTGCCGGCAAACCTGACCCAGGCTCAACGCGATGCGTTCGGAGCCCACACCTACGAGCGCATCGACCGGCCGCGGGGCGAGTTCATCCATTCCGAGTGGGACCTGTGATGAAGCCTCTGCCGCGAGTGCTCCCGGCGCTGATCACCCCGTTTGATCGCGACGGCACGGTCGACGACAACGCCCACCGGCACAACCTCGAGGTGCTCGTCTCCCGGGGCGCCCAAGGCTTCCTCATCGCCGGATCGACCGGGCAGGGCCCGTACCTGCTCCAGGGTCAGCGTCACCGCCTGGTCGGGGTCGGGCGCAAGGCGCTCGGGCCGGATTCCTTTCTGTTGTGCGGGGTTCAGGCGGAGTCGGTCGACCAGGCGATCAACCAGATCGAAGAGGCCATCGACGGCGGCGCAGACGCCCTTCTGCTGATGACCCCGACCAGCCTCGTCCGCGGCAATGACGAGCTCGTCGCCTTGTTCTACCGGACGGTCGCCGATGCGGTTCCGCTGCCGGTCTTTCTGTACTCGGTGCCGTCCACAACCGGCTACGAGCTCCCGGTCGCAGTTGCCGTTGATCTCGCCACCCACCCCGACATCGTCGGTATGAAAGACTCCGGCGGCGACACCGAGCGCATCCCCGGGCTGACGGCCGACGCCCAATTTCTCGTGCTTGCCGGATCCTCGAGGGCCCTGCACCAGTCCTTTGCAAGCGGCGCCCACGGCGCCATCACCGCCTCAGCGAACTACGCCTACGAACTCGTCGTCGAGGCCCTCCAGGACGACGGCGCCCAGCAGCGCCTCGCCACCCTCGCCGGCGTCGTCGAGGGATTTGGCCTGGCCGGCACCTACGCTGCCGCAGAGGAAGTCGGGCTCATCACCGGCACGATGCGCCTGCCCCTGACACCCCTCGGCGGCAACGACCGGGACGCCGTCAAGGCCCTGGTCTCGTAGGTCTCTTCGTACCCAGGGTTCGCAGCGTCATATATCCGCTCTGGAACCCTGGGTATGCCATCGTTGGTTGACATGTGAGTATTCACTCACATATGATCGAGCGCATGGAGATCGAGGAAATGGACGAGGTGTTCAAAGCGCTCAACGACCCCAGCAGGCGGCTGTTGCTCGACCGTCTGTTCGAGAACGATGCCCAAACGCTGGGAGAGCTCTGCGAACACCTGCCGGAGATGACCCGATTCGGGGTGATGAACCACCTGTCGGTGCTCGAGGGTGCCAGCCTGATCACCACCAGAAAGGTCGGCCGTTCCAAACACCACTACCTGAACCCGGTCCCCATCCGGCTCGCCCATGACCGTTGGATCAGCAAGTACACCGAACCCGTCGTCGGCGCCATGGCGGCGATGAAGACCCATCTCGAAGGAGGGACCCGAACCATGCCGGAACCAACCCACGTCTACCAGACCATCATCAGATGCGACCCGGAGGACGCCTGGAACGCCATCGTCGACGGCGATCTCACCGTGCAGTATTTCTACGGCACCCGCGTCGAGTCGGACTGGGAACCGGGGTCCGTCGTCTTGTACACGTACCCGGACGGCAGTATCGCTGCGGACGGTGAGATCATCGCCATCGATCACGGCAAGCGGGTCGAGATGACCTTCCATGCTCGCTGGGATCCCGAGCTCGAAGCGGAGGGCCCGGCGCACATGGCCTGGATCGTTGAGTCAGAGGACGGGCTCACCAGGGTGGGTGTCGAGTACTACGACCTCGATCCCGAGAGCAAGCGCCTCAAGGACTTTGCCGAAGGCCTGCCGTACATCGTTGGCGGCTTGAAAACGCTCTTGGAGACCGGTCAGCCGCTGACACCGGCCTAGCTTCGTTTCACCTTCGGGGTGTCGAAGGCGGTGTGGATCCCGATCGCCACCAGATAGAACGAGGCGGCCAGCAGCGAGATGGCGATGCCCCCGATGATCAGCAGGTGCCAGGGCGTGTCAAAGAGCCCCCGCAGGCTGGGAAACCGGATCGCCGCATTGAGCATGGTCCCCCAGCTGAACCGGTTGTCTCCGTATGCGAGAAAAGACACAAACGCATCGGCGACGATTGCCCCGGTGACGCCGATCAGCATCGCGATCGCGGCCAGCGGGATCAGATGCGGCACCAGATGGCGGAGAACAATGCGGCTCGAACTCGCTCCCGTCGACCTGGCCGCGTCGATGAAGGGCCGGCGCATCGTGGTGACCGCCTGGGACCGCACGACGATGGCCGCCGCACCGGCGCCGGCGAGCAGCCCGTAGATGAACCCGAACTGGGCGGGACCGATGTGCTCGCCGATCTCCGAGGTTCCGAGGATGATCATCAACAGCGGCACCGGCAGCAGCAGCAGGGCGCCCGAAATGTTGGACAGCACCGTGTCGATCCATCCCCCGTAGAAGGCGGCGATGGCGGCGATGGTGATCGCCACGATTGCGGTGGTGAGCGCGGCGGTGGTTGCCATCACGAACGCCGAACTGGCGCCCGCCAGCAGCATCGCCAACACGTCGTGGCCCCACGGATCGGTCCCAAGGAGGTGGGCGAGGCCGGTCGGCGCCGGGGCGCGCACCGTGACCACGTCGCCGAGCTGGGCGAACGGATCGTTGAGGAACGCATCGACACGGCCGACCTCTGTCGCAGGGTCTGTCACCTCCTCGACGTACACCTTGTCAACAACGGTGAGGTCGATACCGGTCTCCGGGTCGTAGATGTTCGGGTCCCACACTGTCCGGATCAGGATTGGGTACGCCACAGCCATGAGGGCGAAGATCAAGAGCAACACCAACCCGATCATCCCGGGGACGCTCCTCTTGAACCGGTTCCAGACCGCTGCCCTTGCCCGCTTCCTGGCACCTCGCCCCGACTGAGAGGCGGTGAGTTCGAGACTCATTGCGCCCTGCTGCCGATACGGATTCGCGGATCCAAGGCGGCTTGAAGCACGTCGAGGAAAAGCCGCACCAGGAGCACAATGATGCCGACCGCGAGGAGGCCGCCCAGCACCATGGTCGTGTCGCGGTTCTCCAGTGACGTGAACAGCGCCGAGCTCATCCCGGGAACCGTCATCCCGAACGCTCCGTCCTTTGGCCAGGCAAACGAAATCTCGATGATCATCAGCCCAACGAGCATGAATGGGACGCTCACCATCAGCTTGCTCAGCGTGGGGAGCAAGGCATAGCGGGCGACGTGGTGGTCGCGGATGTCCTTGTCTGGCAGGCCCTTTGCCCTCGCCGCGAAGACGAATTCCTCATGCGATGCCTCCTTCACGGTCGACTTGGAGACGAGTGCGACCTCGCCGAAGGCGAGGATCGCGACCGCGATGATGGGCAGAGCCAGATAGCGCAGGATGACGATGACGTCGCTCCACATGCCCCTCGCCATCCAAATCAGCACGGGGCCGGCGATAAGGCCGAGCGCCCACACCCAGGCGGGCAGGGTTCGGTGGTAGCGATCGAGGCCCAGCGCGGCGACACCGAGAGCCAGTGCGATGACGACGACGGTCCACAACATCGACCAAGCGACGTCAACGCTGAGCGCCCCATCCTTGAGTAGCGCCCGCAGCGCTCCGATTCCCTGATTGTCGGTCAGCCCGGAGACAAAGACCACCAAGAAGAACACGAGCAACGGGGGGAAGAGCGTGTACAGCCCCACGGAAGCCATGGTGAGCCCGGCCGCCCCCGGGGTGCCATCGCGCCAGCCGGCGATCTTTCCGAGCCGATGGCCGATCGGGAAGGCGATCGCCATTGCAAAAACGAAGATCAGCAGCGTCCAGGGCAGGAAGGCGATCAACGCGTCGATCACCGACCCTCCCCCGCCCGTCTCGCCGAGGTCACCGCGCAGCAGCCCGGCCATGTAATCGAGGTAGCGCGTGAGCAGCGGTTGGTCGAGCCCAAGCTCCGCCCGCAATGCCGCACGGTCTTGGGGGCTCATCCCAAGAGTGAATTGTGTCACGTAGTCGCCGGGGATGAGGATCTCGGCCATGAAGAACAGGATCGTCACGAAGATGACGAGGGTCACCAGCCCGGCGAAGATGCGTCCTGCAAGATATCTGGTCATCGCTTTGGCATGTCGAACGCAGCATGGATGCCGATCGCGACGAGATAGAACGAAGCGGCAAGCAGTGAGATCGCCAGACCACCGGCAACCAACACGTTCCATGGGGTGTCGACCGGACCGTTGAGGTCGGGGAAGGCGATGGCCCACGACAGCATCGTCCCCCAGCTGAAGCGGTTCGGGCCGAATCCGGTGAAGGCAATGAAGGCGTCGGCCACGATGGCTCCGGTGATCCCGACCAGGATCGATACCGAGGCGAGGGGCAGCAGTTGCGGGACGAGATGTCTGCCGATGATCCGTCCTGAACCTGCCCCCGACGCCCTGGCCGTATCGATATAGCCCTTGCTCATGGTGGCAAAGGCCTCGGAGCGCATCACGATGGCAACGGCGCCGCCCCCCACGAGCAGGCCGTACAGGACGCCGAACGTCACCGGTGTGAAGGCGTTGCGATACCGCGATGTGCCAAGGACGATCATCACCAGGGGCGCCGGCAGCAGCAGCAACGCGTTCGAGGTGTTGGAGAGGATGGCGTCGACCGGGCCTCTGAAGTAGGCGCCGAGCGCGGCAAAGGAAAGGGCAACGACGGCGGTGGTGAGCGCAGCGCTCACTGCAATCATCAGGGCCGGTCCGGCGCCGGCCAACAGCATGGCCAGGATGTCTCGCCCAGTCGGGTCGGTGCCAAGCAGGTGGGTCGTCCCGAATCCGGCTCCGACCCTCCCCGGTACCGTGTCGCCGAGCCGGATTGACGGGTCGCGTCGCGCGGCGAACGCCAACGCGACCTCCCGCTGCGCATCGACAACCTCGGCAACCACGACCTTGTTGACGATCACCAGGTCGAGGCCGAACTCCGGGTCGTAGAGATTCGGATCCCACACGGTCCTGGTCAGGATTGGATACGCGACGGCCATCAGCGTGAAGATGATGAGGAGAACCAGCCCAACCATTCCCGGGCGACTCCCATGAAAGCGCGCCAGGGCGGCAGTGCGGTGGCCGCTGGTCGCCCCGGTGCTGGTGGCAACGGCGGTTTCGCGTTCGGCGACGGCGGTCATGCTGCGTCCCTTCCGAACCGGATCCTCGGATCGAGCGTGGCGTGGGCGACGTCGAGCAGCAGTCGGAGGGTGAGCACGATCAGCCCGATGGCAAAAAGCCCGCCGACGACGACCGGCACGTCCCGCTGCTCGAGCGAGGTGAAGAGCATCGAGCTCAGGCCGGGAACGGTGAGGCCGAGCGTCCCGGCTTCGGGCCATCCGAACGACACCTCGACGATCATCAAGCCCGCCAAGACGAACGGGACGCTCACCGCCAGCTTGCTCAGCGTGGGCAGCAGCGCATACCGGGCGGCGTGGTGGTCGCGGATGTCCGCTTCTTGCACGCCCTTGGCCCGAGCCCCGATCACGAAGTCCTCCTGAGCGGCGGCCGCGGTCGTCGCCTTGGTGACGAGTACCACCTCACCGACCGCCAGCAGCGCAACGGCGGTGATCGGAAGGGCCAGGTACAACAGGACATCGAAGGCCGCGCCGGCCATCCCCATGGCCGCCCACGCCAGCACCGGGCCGATGACAAGCGCAGGAATCCACAGCCGTGTCGGCGCGCTCTTTTTCCGTCGGGAAAGGAGCAGCCCCATGGCGGAGACGGCGATCGCCACCACCGCGATGGTGCCGAGCATGCGCCACACCGTCTGCGAGGCCAGATCGCCGCTCAGGAAGAGCCGGTGCAGGCTGTTCATTCCTTCCCCGGAGGTGAGCTTGGCGGTGCCGATGGCCAGCACGAACACGAGCAACGGGGGAAAGGTCGTGTGCAGCGCGATCGAGCCCATCGTCAGGCCCGCCGAGCCCGTCGCGCCCGATTTCCATGCTGCCCGCTTTCCCATCCAGTACCCGGCCGGGAACGCGACTCCCATGGCGACGACAAGGATGAGCAGGGTCCATGGCAGCAATGCCCAGAGCAGGGACGACACCGACACTCCCCAGAACGACAGCCCGAGGTCGCCGGTGGCCAGCCCCTTCATGTACTCGACGTACCGCACCAGCAGCGGCCGGTCGATGCCAAGGTAGTTGCGCAGCTCTGCCATCTGGGCGTCGGTGAGGTCGTTGGTGAATCGGGTGACGAAGTCGCCCGGCATGAGCAGGTCCGTCATGAAGAACAAGATCGTGGCAAAGACCACGAGCGTGATCAGCCCGGCGGCCAGGCGTCCGACAAGATACTTGGTCATCGTTGGGCGGCCGATCGACGAATCTCGCCGCCGCGCATCACGATACCGGGTCACGCAGGCGCTCGCCGACCGGATGCAGTAGCGTCCCGGCCGTGCGAGTCGGCATCCCAAAAGAAAACGCGGCACATGAGCAGCGGATCGCTGCGGTGCCCTCATCGGTGAAGGTCTTTGCCGGGTGGGACTGGGAGGTGGTGGTCGAGACCGGCGCCGGCGTTGCCGCGGGGTTCCCCGACGAGGCGTTTGTCGAGGCCGGAGCGTCGATCGTCCCGGATGCGGCGGCAGCCCACGACGCGGACCTCGTGCTACGGGTGGGGCCGCCGACCCACGACGAAATCGCACTGCTGCGGCCCGGATCCGTGCTGTCTGGTTTCCTCGACCCCTTTGTGGCGACCGCCCTCATCGATGCCCTCGCCGAGCGCAACGTCACCGCCGTCGCCGTCGAGGCGATCCCGCGCATCACCGTTGCTCAGTCGATGGATGCGCTTTCGTCTCAGCAGAACATCGCCGGATACGCGGCTGCGCTGCTCGCTGCGTCGGAGTCTCCAAAGTTCCTCCCCATGCTGGTGACCGCCGCCGGCACGATTCCGCCGGCCAGGGCCCTGGTGCTCGGCGTGGGAGTGGCGGGGCTCCAGGCGATCGCCACCTTCCGGCGGCTTGGGGCCGTCGTGCACGCCTACGACATCCGGCCCGAAACCAAAGAACAGGTCGAGAGCCTTGGCGCCTCCTTCGTCGATGCGCCGACCCAGGCTGCCGATGAGGGCGGCTACGCCACCGAGGTGGATGAAGACACCGCGGCGCGCCAGCAGGAAATTCTCGCCAAGTTCGTCGCCGACTCCGACGTCATCGTCACCACCGCGCAGATCCCGGGACGCGCCGCCCCTCGCCTCGTCACCGAAGAGATGGTCGCCGCCATGCGCCCCGGCTCGGTGATCGTCGACATGGCGGCTTCGACCGGTGGCAATGTCGCCGGATCGGAAACGGATGTAGTCGTTGGCGTCGATGGGGTGGCGATCTACGGCCCGTCGGACCTCGCCAGCCAGACCGCAACCGACGCCAGCCGGATGTATGCACGCAACCTCCAGGAGATCGCCGATCGGATGCGGACCGACGATGGCATCGCCGTCGACCTCGAAGACGACGTGATCGGGCCCGCCACGATCACTCATCAGGGCGAGATCGTGCACCCGAGGACCCGCTCGGCGATGGGGCTCGACGAGGAGGCATCGTGAGCGAATTGTTCGTCCAGGGCATCGTGGTGTTCGTCCTCGCCGCCTTCGTCGGCTTCGAAGTGATCTCCAAGGTGCCACAGACGCTGCACACACCTCTGATGTCCGGGGCGAACGCGATCTCTGGCATCACCATCGTCGGTGCCATCCTTGCCTCGGCCTTCGCCGATGGCGCCGCCGCCACCATCCTCGCCCTGCTCGCAGTGGTTTTCGCCACCATCAACGTCGTCGGTGGGTTCCTCGTCACCGACCGGATGCTGGAGATGTTCAAGAGGAAGCCGGCGAAGAAGGAATGACCACCACCACGCTGCTGTACCTGCTCGCCGGCGTTCTCTTCATCATCGGGCTACGCGGCCTCGGCAGCCCGCGCACCGCACGGCGTGGCAACCTCATCGCTGCGGTGGGCATGCTGGTCGCGGTGCTGGTGACCGTCGCCAGCATCATCGACGACACCGGCGTGATGTGGTGGACGATCGGCGCCGGGCTGATCATCGGCGGCGCCATCGGCGCCGTATTCGCGGTCCGGGTGCAGATGACCGGGATGCCACAACTGGTGGCCGCGTTCAACGGCTTTGGTGGCGGTGCCTCGGCACTGGTTGCCGCCACCGAGATCCTCGCCACCGACGGCGACTTTGCCACCGAGACCGGGGTGACGGTGGCGCTGTCCATCGCCATCGGTGTCGTTACCTTCTCCGGAAGCTTCATCGCCTACGGCAAGTTGCAGGGCCTGATCACCGGCCGTCCCATGTCGCTGCCGGGCGGCCCCTGGTTCAACGCAGTGCTGGCGGCAATATCACTCGGCGTCGGAATCTGGGCGGTTTGGTCCGGAGATCCCACCGCCTATTGGATTCTCGCCGGCGTGACCTTCGTGCTTGGCATCACCGCGGTGGTGGCGATCGGCGGCGCCGACATGCCGGTCGTCATCTCCCTGCTCAACTCCTTCTCCGGCGTTGCTGCGGCCATGGCTGGATTCGTCATCGGCAACCAGGCACTGATCATCGGGGGTGCCCTGGTCGGTGCGGCAGGGCTCATCCTCACGATCCAGATGTCGGAGGCGATGAACCGCTCCCTGGCCAATGTCCTCTTCGCCGGCTTCGGCACCGAGGGGGCCGCCGCATTCGACGCAGGAGATCGGCCGGTGAACCGCGCCTCTCCCGACGATGTGGCGATTTCTCTGGCGTACGCTCAGAACGTGATGGTGGTTCCGGGCTACGGGCTCGCCGTCGCGCAGGCCCAGCACGCGGTGCGCGACCTGGCGACGGCGCTGGAGGAGCGCGGGATCAACGTCGAATACGCCATCCACCCGGTAGCCGGGCGCATGCCGGGCCACATGAACGTGCTGCTTGCCGAGGCCGACGTTCCCTACGAACAGCTCCTCGACCTCGACCACTCCAACCCGAGGATGGCGAACACCGACGTCGTGCTGGTCGTCGGAGCCAACGACGTCGTCAACCCGTCGGCAAGGGACGACGCTTCGAGTCCGATCTACGGCATGCCCATCCTCGAGGTGGACACGGCCAGGACCGCGGTGGTGGTCAAGCGGAGCCTGTCGCCGGGGTTTGCCGGCATCGACAACCCCCTGTTTTATGAGGAATCCACCATGATGCTGTTCTCCGACGCAAAGGCCGGCCTCGAAGAGGTCATCGCCGCGCTCAAGGAGCTGTAGTGGAGTTCGGCGAGGTGGTCCGGCGGCGGCGCATGGTGCGCAACTACACCGACGAGCCCGTCGCTCCCGACGTGCTCGATCGGATCCTCGAAGCCGGGTTCCATATCCCTTCGGCCGGCTTCTCTCAGGGCGTGTTCCTGGTGTCGGTCACCGACGCCGCGATCCGCAAGGAGATCGCCATGCTGGCGGGCGAAGAGGACTATGTCGCGATGGGCATGGACCCCTGGATCTCGAAGGCACCGGTCCATGTGCTCGTCTGCGTGTCCTCCCGGGTGTATGCCGACCGCTACGCGGAGCAGGACAAGGGCGGCCCGGACAGCCCGCTGGCCAACGCCGAGAACTGGCCGGTTCCCTACTGGTGGGTCGACGGCGGCGCTGCGATGCAGAACATGCTGCTCGCTGCGGTCGACGAGGAGCTCGCCGCCGGGTTCCTCGGCTCACACAGGATGCCGGAGATCAGGGACCTGCTCGGCATCCCCGACGACGTCACCCCGATCGGGATCGTGACCATCGGGCACCCTGCACCGGACCGCAAGTCCGGTTCGCTCAAACGCGGCCGCCGAGACGACATCATCCACCGCGAACGCTGGTAGCGGGCGGCCCGCCGGCCCTGAGATCCCGGACACAGCCGATCCGTGAAGACGGTGAGGCCTGTACGATTCCCGTGCCGGCCACACGGGGGACCCATGAACCTATCGATCAATCAGCGCTCGCAATACGACCCGCCGGTCGAGTTCGTCGAGCGCAAGGGCACCGGACACCCCGACACCATCTGCGATCACCTCGCCGAGGAGTTGGCTCGCGACCTGGCGGCCACGTACCTGGAGAAGACGGGCCGGGTACAGCCGTTCAACGTGGACAAGGCCGTACTTGCCGCCGGCTCGGTCGACATCGGGTTCGGTGGCGGAAGCCATACCAGACCGTCGCGACTGGTGATGGTCGGCAAGGCCGACGCCTCATCAGACTGGGAGCCAAACCCGGACGACCTGGCCGTCGATACCAAGCGCCGACTGTTGGAGATTCTGCCAGACGCCTCTGCGGAGGCATTCAACGTCGAGGTGTGGCTCAACCCGTCATCGATCGACCTCGCCGATGTCGTCACTCAAGGCGACGACACCGACGCGCCGCTCGCCAACGACACCTCATTTGCTGCGGTATCCCTCCCCCGCTCTCCGCTCGAAGACGCGGTGTGGAGGTTGGAGCGGTACTTGAACTCTGACAGCTACCGCACCTCGGTTCCGATCGGGCGCGACATCAAGGTGATGGGCGCCCGCGCCGGTTCCGAGGTGACGATGACGGTGGCGGTGCCGATCATGGCCACCGCTGTCGCCAACCGTGCGGCGTACGACGACGTCGTCGAACGGGTGCGGGTCGATGCGTTGGCTCTGGTCAGAGACGTTTTCGGCGATGGCGCGGCGGTGATGGTGAACGAGGCCGACAGCGCCAACGCCCAGTACCTCACGCTCACCGGTACGTCGGCCGAGGCCGGCGATGACGGCCAGGTCGGCCGTGGCAATCGCTTCGGCGGACTCATCACGCCGTACCGCCCCATGAGCCTCGAGGCGGCAGCCGGAAAGAACCCGGCAGCGCACGTGGGCAAGACCTATCACGCCCTGGCCCACGATATTGCAATCCGGGTCACCGCCGAGACCGACGCCACCGAAGCAACGGTGCGGATGTTGTCGGCGATCGGCCACTCGGTGACCGAACCCCAGGCAATCCACGTCGAGGTCGCCGGAGCACTCGACGATGCCGCGGTGAAGGTGATCGTCGCTGATTCTCTTGCGGATTGGGACGGGGTCCGCGACCGGCTCATCGCTGGCGAGTACGAGCTGTATTGAGGTCTACGCGCCGGCCTTGAAGACCATCGCCCAGATCACGGTGAGCAAGAGCACGAGCACAGCGCCGTTCACCACGACCACTTGCTGAAGATGCCCGGTCACGGTTTGTGAGTCCGGCCCTTCGTTGTCGATGGCGGCCTCGATCGCGGCGGCCTTT
>Ga0255057_10000080_pt1 | contig 50405 bp, 51 predicted proteins | sample Cases_109_6_MG_FD_189022 | JGI IMG/M metagenome (GOLD analysis project Ga0255057, IMG submission 189022) | Seawater microbial communities from Amundsen Gulf, Northwest Territories, Canada - Cases_109_6 | ecosystem: Environmental > Aquatic > Marine > Gulf | place: Canada: Northwest Territories... | reverse complement strand
GGCTTTCAATAGCGGAATTCCAAGAAAATGAAAAAATATTCTTTACTGGATTTATAAGAGATCTAACTTCCGAGAAAAGCTATTTTGAAAAAGCGGCTAGCTTAGAGCATATTTTGCAAAACTCAGCCAATGAAATTTATATCTTTAATGTCGATACTTTGCACTTTATACATGCAAACAAAAGAGCATTAGATAATTTACAATACAGCAGTGAAGAAATTCTAAAACTCACACCTGTAGATATTAAGCCAGAGTATGCACAAGAAGAATTCCAAAAAGTTATTAAACCATTGCGTTCGGGTAAACAAGATAAAATTGTGTTCATCAGCATACATCAACGTAAAGACGACAGCATCTACCCTGTTGAAGTGCACTTAGAGCTTTCTAAATATGAATCTAAGCCAGCCTTTGTTGCAATTATTTTGGATATTACGCAAAGAAAAATTGCTGAAGGAAAAGTACGCGTAAGCGAGGAAGAATTTCGGCTTATTTTTGAAAATGCACCAACTGGAGTTGCAATATTGGACTTAGATGGAAACTATACTAATGTAAATTCAGTTTTATGCGACATGCTTGGCTATTCAAAACCGGAATTTTTAACACTATCTTATAAAGACATTACACATCCAGATGATATCGAAAAGAGTAGCGAATATTTACACAAACTACTTAGAGAAGATTTTACTGGATTTAGTATAGAAAAGCGTTATATCCGCAAGGACAGAAAAATTATTAACGTTATTTTAAGTGTTGCATTAGCACATGATGCTGTCGGCACACCGGCATTATTGATTTCTCATATTGTAGATATTTCAGATGAAATTGAAGCTGAAGAAAAAGCTAAGGTGCAGCAAGCACAGCTAGCGCACATGGATCGTATAAGCATGATGGGTGAAATGGCAGCGGGCATGGCGCACGAAATTAATCAACCTCTTACTGCTATTGATACCTATGCGCAAGCCGCGCAAAGAAGAATTCAGGCTAACAATGTAGATTTTGAAAAGCTAAAAGAACTGCTTAAGAAGATATCTAAAGCCTCGCTACGTGCGGGTGATGTTATTTCTCGATTGCGTACGATGGTGAAACCTCAATCTAGGCAGCAATATAGTTATAGTATTAATAGCCTAATAGAAGATGCCTTAGAGATGGAGAAGGCGGATTCGAGAATAAATGAATTTAGAATAAAATTAGAGCTCGACAAAGGTTTACCAAATGTTATGGTCGATTCTGTCCAGATTCAACAAGTACTATTGAATCTTATTCGTAACGCCATGGATGCTGCAGAAAAAGAAGTCGATAAATATAAAAATATTATTATTCGTTCTTCCTTGTTGATTGAGGAGAATAGAATAAAAGTATCTGTGAAAGATTATGGCAGTGGGGTTGATGCTGACACTGCGGAACAATTATTTAATCCTTTTTATACCACTAAACAATCAGGGTTGGGTATGGGCTTGTCTATTTGTAAGTCTATTATCCAAACTCATGGTGGGGCCATATGGTTTTTGCCTAATGCAGGTAAGGGCACTACCTTTCATTTTATTTTACCAACAGCATTAGAAAAGAATGAGTGAAGATCAACAACTAGTATCTATCATCGATGATGATATGGATGTGCGTGATAGTCTAATTGAATTAATAGACTCCATTGGATTGCAGGCTAAAAGCTATGCGTCTGCAATTAACTTTCTAGATGAAGCAGATATCAATCAAGCGGGCTGTGTTCTTGCAGATGTGCGTATGCCAGGTATGAGTGGCATTGAGTTACAGCATAAATTAAAAGAATTAGGCGCTATTCAGCCTTTGATCATTATGACAGGACACGGTGATATCACTATGGCTTTGCAAGCGATGAAAAATGGTGCATTTGAGTTTTTACAAAAACCATTTCGAGATCAGGAATTATTGGATTGCATTACTAAAGCACTTGAACAAGATAGAGATAATCGAAAAGGACTTAAAACCCAGCTTATCACACAAGAAATGATAAATTCATTAACCATACGCGAACGTGAGGTTGTCGATAAAGTATTAGAAGGGAAAGTAAATAAAATAATTGCCAGTGAGCTTGAGATCAGTGATCGCACTGTGGAGATTCATCGCTCCCATGCTATGGAGAAGCTTGGTGCAAAGTCTGTTGCTGAGCTGGTTAAAGTTATGCTCCGCATTTAAACCTAGCTAATAGAGCTAACTTTTGTTTCTATGCCCGGCATTTGACTTAAAGTGTTTGGGTATTGTTATTCTTGGCCAAATTTTACTCTTAAAATTGATCGAGATCATTTTTCCCTTTGCGAGCTATGTCACTATTAACGACGTAGTAACTGCTCGCCCTTAAGGCGCTTATTAATCAGAATTTACACGCATTAACATTGGTCAATGATTTGGAATTCAGTAAAAAATAAACCTATTCATCTTATTGTTAGCAATAAAGATGTGCGTAATCAGCTTGTGAAATTATTAGGTAAATTACTATATGAAGTAAAAACCTTTGAAAATGCTGAGGACTTTATAAACGAACCTATTTCACAGACACCAGCTTGTTTAATTACCGAGATTAAATTAAATGATTCGGATGGAATTACTTTAATCAAGCAAATGCGAGAGCATGGCCTTTCTACGCCGGTTGTAGTAGTAGCTAATGGGGATCATGGTATAAATACAGTAGTTAAGGCAATTCAAGCTGGTGCAGTCGATTTTATAGAGCAGCCGATTGTAGAAAGAGAATTTCTCGAGCGCATGCAAGCTATTCTAAATTAATAGCTATCTGTTTATCATAGTGTTTTATCTAGATAATTCTCCAAAAAATATCTTTCAACTCACAATGAAGATATTTAGCCAAACACTCAAAACTCATTATTACATGACTTATATCAATAGCGATTTAACTAGAGTTATTAGTATATAACCACATGTTGTATACTCCTCTTATTAGCTGGGAGGGCTTTTAAAATTAAAACCCTCCCAGCTAATTATTTAGGGGAGTCCGTTGTATATCAAAAAACGATATAAAAAAGAGTCTAATCTAACAAAGGATTACGATGGCCGAGCACTGTCATATGGAACCTCAGCAGCACAGGGGCGGCTGTAATGCTAAAAAGGGACGGGCAGATTATTTGCTATGGGGTTCATTGCTAATCACGGTAGTTCTTTACGTTTTATATTGGCAATTTCCTAGTCAAATTGGCTCGATCACAGTGTTGGCCTCGATGAGTCAATCTACTTTTGATTTAATGAATACCATTTGGTGGGGCATAGCCATGGGTATACTAATGGTGGCGGTGTTAACCAAAGTACCTCGTGAATTTGTAGTGTCGTTATTAGGTACAGGCAATGGGTTGCGCGGTATTTTACGTGCCACTTTGGGTGGTGTATTGCTCGATTTGTGCAGTCACGGTATTTTGATGGTGGGTGCAAAATTATATGAACGAGGTGTGTCTACAGGGCAGGTGATGGCTTTTTTGGTCGCAAGCCCATGGAACTCCTTTTCTCTAACCCTTGTTTTAATTGCGCTAATTGGGTTGCAATGGACGTTAATATTTATTGCAGCTTCTATGTTGGTTGCAGTTATTACTGGGTTAATATTTGACAGATTAGTTACTGTAAAGGTATTACCAGCTAGTCCGCATCAAATTGATTTACCAAAAGATTTTCAATTTTGGCCTGAAGCAAAAGTGCGTTTTAACAATACAAAATTTACATCTATTTTCTTCTGGACGATGGTAAAGGATGGGATTGTAGAATCACGCATGGTCATACGGTGGATTTTATTTGGGGTTTTGCTTGCTAGCTTGGTGCGTACTTTTATGGATGCAGAAAGCTTTCAAACTTACTTTGGGCCTACATTGGCCGGGCTTTCTTTAACCTTGGTAGCAGCAACCATAATAGAAGTATGTTCTGAGGGATCTACACCGATAGCAGCAGATATATTGACCCGTGCGAATGCGCCAGGAAATGGTTTTGCTTTTCTTATGACAGGTGTGGCAACAGACTACACTGAGATTATGGTATTAAGAGATACCACTAAGTCATGGAAGATCGCATTATTCTTACCTTTAATTGCGGTACCTCAAGTAGTACTACTAGCTTGGCTAATGAATCTAACTACTGCAAGTAGTTGAATAACTGTTTTCAATAAGCTCTATTACCAATAATCGTTCTTCACTAGCATCATTCAAACGTATATTGAACTAGCTTAGTCATATAAACACTGCTCCATTAGTAACTAACTGTGAATTAGGACGAGTGCTTACTTTTTATGAATTGAATTCGTAAAGTAAAATATGCTACAAAATTTGATCATTTTTCCTACGATTTAGTTGCATTTACTAAAGCATATTGGTTCGTGGTGGGAGCTTATTATGTAGGTCTAGGGATTGTGTTTTGGTTAATGATTGTAGTCTTTAACTTTTAAAAGATAACTATAAAAATTTGAGTTATTATCAATATAAATTAATATAAAGCGATATATAGTTAATGACTCTTGTTTTTATCAGCACAACGGTTGCGATTGTGTTAGCAGTGGCACTTCACTATGAGGTGTTGACACATCTCGCAGAAAAGCACTTTAAACGCGCTTGGCCTTCAAGATTATTATTGCCCGTTGGCGTGATCATTGTGATTTTTACACATGTAGTAGAAGTGTGGATATTTGCGTTTTTGTATTATTTTTTGTTACTGTTTGGTGATGTCGGTGAAGTGGTAGGAGAGTTTAGTAATACCATTATGGACTGCGCATACTTCTCATTTGTGAACTATACGTCTCTTGGTTATGGTGACATTATTCCAATCGGACATATTAGATTTACGGCAGGCTCTGAAGCTTTAACGGGGTTGGTGTTAATTGCTTGGACCGCGTCATTTACTTATCTTCAAATGCAGAAACTTGTGAATAATAAATAAACATCCTTGCGTAGGTTTTGCTATGCATTATCTAAAGCAGCTTGAACCTCTTGCTTTAGTTCTTCAATAAGATTTTCATTTTTAATCGGCCATTTGGCAGATTCTTCCTTGCTAAGGATGTCTTCATTGTTAGCAATTAAGTCATTCAGCCAATTATGAGTGATAACTAAAGATATCCTGATGCCTTCTAAATCATAGTTTTGGTCTTTGTGGTGGTAAGGGTCTGGGAAGGAGATGAAGTTATTTTTTAGATCATTTACGCTTTTTCGAAACTCATACCAGCTTGCATAGGTATATCCCCCAGCAGCATAGAGTTTGTCAGTATATTCGTCCTGTTCAAGTGTAATTTCATTCCAGTGATCATGTTTAGCATTAGTACCAAATACTTCGTTCCAATTTATCAGCATAGTATAGAGCAATGTAAATTCAATGAAGTCCCAGCAATTGGTATTCTGTTTTTCTGAATTATGCCTATTTTTTATTTCAGTATAGTAGATAAAGCATTTTAAGGCTGTATAGAGTGCATCTAGTTGTCCAGCTGCTCTTCTTATATCATCTTTATCTATATGAATCATCGCCAATCACTTTTTATTGATTCTAGTAGTGTTTATATTTCATTATTCTAATTATTTAGAATATTTTAAAATTTATAGTCTAAAAAATAACTCAACAACTGGGTTATCAAAATGCCGTCGTAATTTTCTATTATGATAAGCAATGGAAACCACAATCCCACCCATGAGTATTAATAGCACTGCAACAATAATAGATAACAAAGGTGGGTAAACTGCTATAAGTATTCCTGCAATAATTAAGATTATTCCGCCTAACATTTATTACCTCTTTAATTATATATTTGTGATACCTATAGTGCCGGTTCTTGAATTGAATAGAGGTACATAAGTAATTCGAAAATACGTCCTCTAACTAAGGTGCTAGCATATTCAGGGCTCACAGAAGACCACGTTTCTTGGCTGTATCGATTGCCCCATATGGGCATTAAGCGTGTGCCATGGTATTTGATCATGTCGCGGCCATCAATGATTAGATAAGTCTCCAAGAAAGGAAAGTCTCCATCATTTTCGATGAGCAACTTTGTTAAATCGGCAGGCTTAAAAACTAATGCAAAAGAATATGGCCCATCACCTTTACCCTCTTCTCCATGACAGATAGCGCATCTTTCTTGAAATTCCTTTTGTCCTTCGATAACGAGGTCATCCGTTTCAGTTAATTTGCTTACCTCGTCAGCATGCGATGGACTGATGAAAGCAATGAAAAGTACTATTAGTGCTACTAAACTCTTTAATATCCTTTTTAAAATGCTCATAGCTACCTCATTCTGCTTAATGAATTAAGCTTAGAATAATAGATTCAGCGAATTTATTATTGATATAAATCAAGTGTATATGTCTAATCTGCTATATTATTTGTGCAGATCAGGCTTAGTTAAGAAACAGCAAAAATTTGTAAGGGTTATGAAAGACCCCATGCGCATAAGATGTTATACCAGTTCGTAATAGGTGCTTGCTTGCTAGTTGTAGCAATCTATTCAGCTATACATGCTTTAATTTATAAAAAAGACTCTAGAGCTGCATTCGGCTGGATTGCAGTTTGTATTTTCCTGCCTTTATTTGGGCCGTTACTTTATTTCATATTTGGAATAAATCGTGTGCATAAGCGTGCTCGCGAACTAACTGCCTCATTCTCAGAAGGATCAGTGCATAAGAAATATAGCGCTATTAATAATGAATTAATTAAGTACATTCCGGCCTCATTAGAAAATCTACAAAAAGTATCTAACCGCATAACCGAATTGCCATTAGTCGGTGGTAATAAAATAGAAAACTTATATTCGGGAGAACAAACTTACACAGAGATGTTAAATGCTATATATTCCGCAAAAGAATATATTTATCTATGCGTATATATTTTCAAAAGAGACAAAGTCGGGAAACAGTTTATTCAGGCGTTAATTGACGCAAAAAATCGTGGTGTACAGGTTTGTGTGTTGATTGATGGAATAGGTGAGCTTTATTCTTGGAGAAAGGTACGCAGAAAACTCATAAAGCATGGCATACAAGTACACCGCTTTTTGCCACCGAAACTTATACCTTTCAATTTTAGTATTAATCTACGAAATCATCGAAAGTTGTTGGTAATAGATGATGAGCTTGGTTTTATTGGGGGAATGAATATAGCAGTTGAGTATTTTCAAAAAGACGAGACTGAAAAGGAATCGTTAAAAGATATTCATTTTAAAATAACGGGTAACTTGCCGCAGCAATTGAGAACTGTTTTTGAGTTGGATTGGCAATTTGTGGGAGGTAAAATTAATACAAATTATAGTTTTGAAAGCAGTAATTCACCTACTCCTACAATATGTCGTACTATTATTGACGGCCCAGGGGAAAATTTAGATCATCTATCCATAATATTGTTGAGCGCAATTAATTCTGCAAACAATACAATCACTTTAATGACACCGTATTTTTTGCCTAGTAGAGAGCTCATAGGTGCATTACAAACTGCAGCCTTGCGAGGAGTTAAAATCACTATCATTCTTCCTGGTAAAAGTAATCTAAGCTACGTGCATTGGGCATCACGCCATATGCTTTGGGAATTGCTTGAAAATAGAGCTAATATTTTTTATCAGCCACCACCATTTTCGCACTCAAAGTTATTTGTTATCGATGATCAATATAGCTTGATTGGGTCTGCTAATATTGATCCGCGCAGTCTTAGACTTAATTATGAGGTAGGTGTAGAAGTATATTCGGCTGAGTTTGCAACTACATTAAGTAATTACGCTCAAAATATTCAACAAGTTTGCAGGCAGATCACTTTGGAAGAAGTGGATAACCGCCCATTGCCAATTAAAATTCGTGATGGCATAGCTTGGTTATTCTCACCATATTTGTAATATAAATAACAATTTATTTTTGATGAGATTATGACCAAAAAAACAAAAATATCGTTGGTTTTAGGAAGCGGTGCCGCTCGTGGATTAGCGCATATTGGCGTAATACATTGTTTGGAAGATCATAATTACGAAGTTCAATATATTTCAGGCTCCTCAATTGGTGCACTAATAGGGGGTATTTATGCTGCAGGAGAGCTTGATGTGTATGTTGAATGGGTAAAAGAATTGAAACGAAGAAATATCATTCGTCTGTTGGATATTTCATTTAGTAAAAAATCGTTATTTAAAGGTGAAAAGATAATCGAAGTACTTAATGAAATTATTAAAGATCGTACTATCGAAAATTTACCGATTGGCTACACTGCTGTTGCTACAGACATACTTGAGCAAAAAGAAGTATGGCTTACAAGCGGTTCTTTATTTGAAGCCATACGAGCTTCGATTGCTGTGCCGATGATATTTTCACCCGTGCAATTAGCGGGTAGAGTGCTTGTAGATGGAGGTATTATTAATCCTTTACCTATTGCGCCTACCTTAAACGATGATTCTGAGTTAACTATTGTGGTTGCGCTGAATGGTTCACCCGAAATATTTGATGTTGAGAATGAAGAAAACTTAAAAAACAATAATGAGAATGAAAGTAAAAGTAAGTATCAAATAGGTATTGAAAAGTTTATTGAAGGTTTATTGCAGAAAGATATAGCAAATAAAAACAAGCAAGATCTAGGAATATTTAACCTTGTTACTCAATCAATGGATACAATGCAAACATCAATCGCACGTTTTAAACTTGCAGCCAATCGACCTGACATTGTGATTGAGATACCGCGCAATATTTGTAGCTGGTTTGAGTTTGACCGGGCCAAAGAGTTAATAGATTTTGGCTATACGCGAGCTGAAGATACTCTTCAACAGTATGAAAAACTGCAAGAACGTAGGAAATAACTGTTTATTAGTCAAAGTCTAGTTTGCATTTTAGTTCAACATACAGCCTTAACTAGCTTAGTAACCGATTTTATTAGCTAATTTTACTATTGTGCCTTGTGTACCAAAAAAATGCCCTAATATATAACCTAGTGCAAAAATTTAGTTCTATATAGGCTAGCTTTTACAGATGGGTTGGCTTAGATTGAGTGATCTGGATTAATCAAATTAAAAACCTACAGAATATGGAAATCTCTTGCTGCAAAAAAGTCGATCAGTAACAACCGTTGATTCAAAAGCTTCTGAATTAGATGCAGCCTGCATTAATTTTCTATGCTGGAATATTAAAAAAGGCTTGAAGCCAAACTGGCAAGAGGATCTGTTAGATCTTGCGCGTGGCAAAGATTTAGTCGTAATTCAAGAGGCTGTATTGCATTCCGATTTAACTGAGGTCTTTGATGAGTCTTTACACTGGTCATTTGCTAAGGGTTACAAGACAAAAAAACGTACAACAGGTGTTATGACGATTAGTAAGCATGAGCCTGTTAAGCGACATCATCTGACCTGTTGGGAGCCATGGTTAGCTACACCTAAGTGTACGAATATTACTGAGTATGCTTTATCGGATACTGAAGAAACACTTATAGTAGTTAATATTCACGCTATTAATTTCACTCTTGGTGTTAAACAATTTCGTAAGCAGATCGACAAAGTACGGAAAGTGTTAGCTAAACACAATGGTCCAATAATTCTTTCTGGTGATTTTAATACTTGGCGTAAAAAACGCATGAAAATATTGGAAGCATTAGCCATGGAGCATGACCTCGATGCCTTGTCATTTCAAGAAGATCATCGTAAGACTATGTTTGGCCAACTTTTAGATCATATTTACGTGCGCTCATTAACGCCTGAGAGTACTGACACGCACCATGTTAAGTCTTCAGACCATAATCCACTTTCTGCGGAGTTAAGACTTAGCTGGTCGCTTGCCTAACTTTCTTTGCAATGTTTTTCTGTGCATACCTAAGGCTCGTGCAGTAGCCGAGAGGTTTCCTTTATTTTCATTTAACATCTTTTAGATGTATTCCCACTCTAACCGCTTAACTGTATGGGGTAGTTATTTGTGGAAACCATGGATAAGCACTTCGACACGACTTACTGGCCAAACCATCGATAAGATTGACGGCCAAGACCCCGGCATTGTTGCCCCTGCTCAAACTGCAGATCCTGATAACCAGGGTGGCGAACGAGTAGACTTAATATTAAGTGTGAATTTGATTGGCCAAACTGAGGCTATAGCAGATCACCTAGTAGCCTTTTAATACAGCGTGAAACTGATTTAGAAATACAACCACTTAATAGTTATTCGCTGTGTCTGTCGGCTTTTTGCTACACGTTAGTACGCATAGCTTGACCCCAAGTCACCCTGCATAAATAATTGAATTTCAAATGAATAATAATTATTCAATAAATTCAAAGAGTAAGTATTCAGGGAAGTATTAGTGTCAGTACTTGAGACCATAATTGGTAAAAGAAAACCAAACTTTGATTCCTATGAATTAGTTATAGACTTGTTGCAAAAGTTTATGATCGAAAGTAAGTCACAAGCATCTGTGCGCGAGGTTACGCCACCACAACAAGCTGTAATGACCATGTATGCTTATGGCGCGATGGCGTTTTTAGCAGAGGCGCATGAAGTGCCTGAGCAAGAATTAATTTTATTGTTAGGTTTTTATTTACAAAGACAAGGTTTATCTGATAAACAGTCTGTAATGGAAGCAAAAAATATTGTTGAGCAAACTAAAGATCCAAATATGCATTGGGGTATGGAAATTGGCTACAACTCTTCGATGTATTGGTATAAGGGCGAAGATGTGAATGCAACAAAAGCGCTTGCGCGTTTGCTGAAGACGACTAGATAGATAAAGAATTAAGTCATGAGATGAGGCATGAGCAATAATTACCTCAACTATTATGTACCCTAGGCTAAGTGATAATCTAACAGAATCTCGAAGCCGCGTTTTCCTGGTGAAAGTATACGAGAAGAATCGTCTTGGTATGCAATAGTTTGACCATTATAGGTTCGCTTAAACAACTTTATCGATATTTTAATATTCTTTATAAGTATTAAGCTACTTTAGTTCTATAATGGCAACTAATAACTAGTCTTTTTTATCCACCGCTTCTTATCGAAAGATTTTACACAGCATTTCTAAGTTCATCTGCATATGAATTTATTGCGCTGCGTTTAATTAAAGTCACACACGGGCCAGTTTGCTTGCCATAACATTCATGGTTAATGAATATTGTAATAACTTTAAATAATTATTAAACGATAAGGCTCAGTATAATCATCGGTTTACTGTGTATTTATATAGCGCTTGGCCCAACAAGCAATATACTCTGCGATATATTCTGCATCGCGTTTTTTTGAAATTAAATGATCAGTGTGATCTAAAGATATAAAGCTCTTGGGGTGTTTTGCTTCCATGAATATTTTTGCGGCTTCATCAATCGAAACGATATCGTCGAATGGCGAATGAAAAACCAGTATTGGTTTATTTAGTTTTCTAATGAAATGGCGTTCATCGTAATCTTTAAGATCCAGAATATACTCTTTAGTGAGTTTAAACGAGCGATCAAATACCATCACATCATCAAAACCATTTTTTAGAATTTTAGGTATATGTTGCTCGAAGTGGTCTAGTATATGTGCTGGGCGGCTAGGCGCTGCAATGGTGGCTACCGCTTGAATATTTTCTAATTCACACGCTGCAGCCACGGCAGCTATACCACCGAGACTATGTCCTATTAACAGTTGTGGTGCTGCATTAATGTCAGTTAAAAAATTAACTGCAGCTTTAATATCATCAATGTTGCTGGAAAAGTCTGTAATAGAAAAATCGCCTTCACTTTTCCCAAGTCCGACGAAGTCAAAACGTAATACCTGAATGCCTTGATCAGCGAGTGCTTTGCATATGCGATAACTTGCGGCATGATCTTTAGAGCAGGTGAAGCAATGTGAGAAAACGGCTTGTGCAATAGGATTTTCCACCCGATCAATAACACCTGCTAATTTTACTCCTCGTTTGTTTTTGAAAGTCACATCCATAATTATTTATTATTACTCTCAGGTGGGTGCTTTATCCCAAAGATCACTATCTATTTTCAAAGAAGCTTCCTACTATTAAAATACTACATACAGGTCAGGTAAAGTCTACGGCTAAGCTATAGATTTTGCCAAGTCTGGGGCTTTCTTCTATAGTCGCACTCAATTCTATGCCCATTAATAATGAGTATGTGTATTTGTTTGATCTGATATTGAAGTTTTAATTAAAAAATAATAGCAACTGGAGGGTGGGAATGAGCAAACTATCAGTAGTAATGGTGATAATTTTTATACTTTCACCAGCAAATGCTGCGGTATATCATTTTTTTAATGGTGAAAAGTTGATTGAAGCGGCATTGGAATGGGAGAAATCTCAAACTCATCCAAAAGATTCTGATTTGTTATTAGTAACAGAATTTGCAGGATACGTAGGTGCAATGTTTGATCATCTGTCTGAAAAGCAGCGTATTTGCATTCCGGAAGAAATAACAAAGAACGAAGTACTTGGGGTCGTAACGGAGTTCTTGAAAAGAAAAAGGAAAGGTTTGAAATATTCTGGCTCTGTTTTAGTCGAGGATGCTTTATACAAAAAGTATTCATGCAGATGAAGATTTGTGGAAACGTTTGCAAGCATTATTTGAACAGGGTTTTCATTGATCTGCCTAAGTCTGAAAAGTCTTTATGCGTCTAATAAATGCATTCAATGTAATTAAAATAATGTCATAAAGGTCTCTTTAAGTAACTGAGTATTTTTTATATAAAATTGGAGGTCGTCATGAAATATATACTGATAACGGTAATGACGCTTTTTTTAACTACACAATTTGCTATGGCAAATGGAGGACCATCCTTCGACCAACTATATCAGGCATCTCATCAAGGTAAACCAGTTATTAAATTAATTGATCAGACGTCTAACAAGAAACAGAAGCAATTTTGTTTAACAAATATTGCTCAGAATAAAGTCAAAGAAAAAGCTTGTTAATAAAGGAATGCATCAACATAGCAGGGATGCATAAAAAAAGCCCCGTGAGTTTCCGCTCGCAGGGCTTTTGATTTTTAGCTAATTGAGAATTTTATGCAGCTTTAGCTTTCGTATCTAATGCTACAGAAATTTTAGCTAACTCATTTTTCATGGCTTGCGGCATACGGGCACCATACTCATTTAAGTACTCGCCAATCGCTGTAATTTCATCTTGCCACTGATCTACGTCAACACCAAGTAAAGCTTGCATAGTTTCATTAGAAACATCTAAGCCTTCAATATCGATGTCAGAAACATTTGGTAAGAAACCAATTGGTGTTTCTCTAGCATCAATCTTGCCTTCGACACGATCAACAATCCAAGCAAGAACACGCATGTTTTCACCAAAGCCAGGCCACATGAATTTGCCTTCTTGGTCTTTGCGGAACCAGTTTACGTGGAACATCTTAGGTAGCTTGTCTGACTTCCCTTGGAAGGTTAGCCAGTGCGCAAAATAATCTGCAAAGTTATAACCACAGAATGGTTTCATCGCCATAGGGTCGCGTCGTACTGTACCAGCGCCACTACTAGCTGCTGCGGTCATTTCTGATGCACAGGAAGCGCCAACTAACACACCATGTGCCCAGTCTTTTGCTTCATATACAAGTGGTGCTAATTCTCTACGGCGACCGCCAAAAACGATTGCAGAAATCGGTACACCATTTGGATCATCTGCCATTGGCGAATATACAGGGTTGTTCTTAGCCGATACTGTGAAACGCGAGTTTGGATGCGCTGCAGGACCTACGTCTGCATCGTAAGGGTTGCCTTTCCAATCTGTAGCAGGCTCCATGCCATCATCTTTTTCTTCCCACCAAGGTTGGTTGTCTGCTGTGGTTCCAACATTGGTAAAGATGGCATCTGATTTTAAGCATTCATAAGCGTTTTTGTTAGACCATTCATTAGTACCAGGTACAACGCCAAAGTAGCCCGCTTCTGGGTTAATCGCCCATAAACGACCGTCTTCACGTAAATGTAACCAACAAATGTCATCACCGACTGTTGTAACTTTCCAGCCTTTGTACTGCTCAGGTGGAATTAACATAGCGAGGTTGGTTTTGCCACATGCTGAAGGAAATGCGCAGGCAATATAGTGAGTTTCCCCTTGTGGGCTTTCTAAGCCAACAATAAGCATGTGTTCTGCAAGCCAACCTTCGGTACGTGCTTGCCAACTTGCAATGCGAAGCGCGTGACACTTCTTACCAAGTAATGCATTGCCACCATAACCAGAACCAATACTTTTAATTGAGAGTTCTTCAGGGAAATGCATAATGAAACGTCTTTCTGGATCTAAGTCACCAGTTGAGTGTAAACCTTTAACAAACGTTCTATCTTTCTCGATGCGCTTTAGTGCAGGGGTGCCGATACGTGCCATGATTTTCATGTTGGCAACAACATATGGGCTATCGGTAATTTCAACACCGTTACGAGAAAGAGGAGAATCAATAGGGCCCATGCAATACGGGATTACATACATGGTGCGGCCTTTCATGCAGCCTTCAAATAAAGCATCAATTTTTTTATGCGCTTCAAGAGGATCCATCCAGTGATTATTTGGTCCTGCATCATCTTCATTCTTTGAGCAAACAAAAGTTAAGTGCTCAACACGTGCAACGTCAGAAGGATCCGAACGGTGTAAGTAACAATTAGGGTTAGTTTCTTCGTTAAGTTTAGTCAGCGTGCCAGTTTCTAACATCTGATCGACCATGCGGTCGTATTCTTCATCACTACCATCACACCATACAATGCTGTCGGGTTGTGTTAGTGCCGCTACTTCTTCTACCCATTGTTCCAGGGCATCATTTGTCGTACTCATTTGCAATTCCTTAGTTTTATATATGAATGTTATGACGCTCGAATTTATTATTTTTATCTATTCGAGCACTAAAAAATGGAGTTCTCGATTATACATAGGGAAGTTATAGTTTTAAGCCTAATTAAGAGTATTTATTACGAGAGTTCTGATAGAGTTATCCCTTATGAGATATAAAATTAATGTACATTCTTAAAAACAGGGTCCAACTTTATTCAAAATATTGCCTAGTTTGGGTTTACTAATAAAATTAATAATCCAACTGCTTAAGACGTTGATGCTGTTCTTGTAGCATAATTATTGTATTCGATTGAAAGATTGAAAGATTGAATTAGCACATTCATTTATTAACTGTTCGCTTACATTCAATCCACTTTCTTTAGCTATAGTCATTCCATTGTTTAGAAGCTGTTTATTTCTATTTGCATTTTTATCTTACCCTTGGTGAGTGATACAAAATGGCATGTTGAATTTTAATCCAGCTTGGTTATCGTTTTTAAGTAATAATTCGTTTGAGCTTACTGTGGTTAAAGTTTGATTTACAGTAACTGAAATTTCAACTGATGCAGTGGATTGAGTCCAAATTATCCTTGGCCGATGCGGTATTCTCTTTTAAACGGCCCCAGGGTTGAGTTCCCATGTTCAGATTAGATTATAGGGTGCTATGCAGAACAACTTTATTTCGACCGTCTTGTTTAGCTTGATAAAGAGCTTTATCTGCTTTACGAAGCAACTCTCGACCGAGATCAAAAGTATTTTGATTTGTGCTTGGCTTTTCAATGGTAGAGACGCCAATGGAAACAGTTAAAGAGCAATTCTCGCCGCTAACAAAAGTTGTTTCTTCGATGCTTTGTTGAATACGTTCAGCTACTTCTTCAGCCCAATCCTGACCAGATTGTTCTAGTAGCACTGCAAATTCTTCTCCACCGTATCGTGCTACGACATCGATGTTTCGTAATTGCGCACGAATCAGCTCAGCTACTTTAGTTAACACACTGTCACCGGTTTCGTGTCCAAAGCTATCATTCACTACTTTGAAATGATCAATATCAATGAACAAACAACTTACGGATGATTGTAGACGTTGTGCGCGTGAAATTTCTTCATTAAGGCGTTGATCAAAGAATCTGCGATTATTTACACCTGTTAGTGCATCAGTTAAGCCTGCTTGCTTAAGTTTTTCTTGTGCAATAGTAGTATCGAGACAGGTGGCTAATACGGCTGCAAGATGTTCAAGGAAATCGGTAGCATCGTGCTTATTAAATCTACCCGCTTGAAAGCTGCCTAAGTTAAGGCTGCCAAGTAATTTATTTTTACGAAAAAGTGGCAGTAACGCTACGCTACGAGGGAACTTTCTATCCGTTAAAAATAAATCTTTATGTAGATAGCCATCAAAAGATCCTAGTAGTGGTTTTTTGGAACGGCCGTAAAATTTTTTGAGTTGCAATATATCGCTAGTAAAAATTAGTTCTGGATAACGGCTAGTATCCTCACCCACATCACGTAACAATCTTTTTATATCTTGATGCTCATCGTGCAATATAATTGTTAATACATCCCAGCCAAAAGTAGACTTGCTTTTATGGGCGATAAGTTGCATTAGTTCAGCAAGTGAGCTGCAACTTAGTAATCTTAATTCTAAGCTTTGAAATTTTCGTAAAGTGACTTCATTTTTGCGGGCATCATGTACCAACGACTCTAATTTGTTGCGTAGAGCATCAACTTCTGTAATCTTTTCTTCAATGTGTGGTGCGGTAGGCATGATTTAACTTAGCCGCTTTAAGCCTTCAATAGGAACTGGAGGGCCCATTGCAAACCCTTGAGCATAGTCAACACCGAGTTCGCGTAGCATCTCGACTACTTCTTCACTTTCAGCACACTCAGCAATGGTACCTATACCCATAATGTGACCCAGCTGGTTGATCACTTCAACCATGGCGTGATCAATATTGTCATCAATCATGTCATGCACAAAGCTGCCATCGATTTTTAAATAATCAACTGGTAAATTCTTTAAGTAGGTAAATGACGATAGACCACTGCCAAAATCATCTAAAGCAAATCGACAGCCAATTCTTTTAAGCTCTAGTATAAGCTGGCTCACTTGGTCTAAATTACTGATTGCAGCGGTTTCAGTAATCTCAAAACAAACATTTGTAGGGTCAACTTCGGTTTTAGTGAACTCACCTTTTACAAAATCTAATAGTGAGTCATCATTTAACGAATTGCCTGATAAATTAATTGCAATTTGAACGCCAGACTCACTACCAAATGTATCATCATAACTATTGAAAGCAGTGCTGATCATCCAACGATCAAGACTAGTCATTAACCCATATCGTTCTGCTGCTGGTATGAAACTAGCAGGCATAATTAAATCGCCTTGAGGGTCGGTCAAACGAATCAGTAATTCGTAATGTAAAGACTCTGCCTTCTTAGGGGACAATGCTACTATGGGTTGACAATAAATACGAAAACGATCTTCTTGCAAAGCGCCGGTCACACCTGCGGCACGCATCATTTCGGTATGCCGACGTGTTAGCTCATCATCTTCTTTTCGGTGAATGTGTAATTTATTTCGACCGTGATCTTTAGCAGTGAAACACGCAAGTTCTGCGCGCGTCAACATATGCGCAGGGTCTTGAGAATGTTTATCTATAGTAATGAGCCCAATGCTAATACCAATTTCAAAATGCTGATCGCGCCACTTAAATGTTGAGTTGCGGATTGTATTAATTAGATTTTGAGCAAGTACTTTTGCTTGATCCGCTGTGGTATTAATTAGGAGTAGTGCAAATTCATCACCACCCAAGCGGGCGAAAACATCTATGCTACGCATATGCTTCTTCATATGCTCTGCGGCTTGTTTAAGAACTATGTCTCCAGCAGTATGCCCGGCTTGTGCATTAATAATTTTGAATTGATTAAGATCCAAGTAGCATAAAACATGTTCTACATCATGGGTTGCGGCACTGGAGATTGCACCATCCAATCGTAATTCAAACTCTCGTCTGTTGAGTAAACCAGTTAATGCATCATGTGAAGCTTGATGACTAATTTCTTGCGTAAGTCGATTCGTTTCAGATGCATCTTTAAATATTAATACCAAACCGCCAGTCTCGATATTTAATGAACTGCTTGGCGTTATAGATAACTCAATGGGATGTTCGTTGTTAAAGCGGTCTAGTAAAACAAGGTTGCTTCTCGATTCTATGGATTTTCCCGTGTCTAAACAGCTTTTACATAAGTTGGTAATGCGTTCTCTTGTGTTGCCGCCAATCAACTTAAGGATGCTGTCAATGTGGTTACCTTTTGCTTCATAGCTTGGCCAGCCGGTTAAACCTTCTGCAACAGGGTTCATTGATTCGACCTGACATTTCATGTCAGTTGCGATCACGCCATCCTTAAGTAATTTCAAGGTGATGCGGTTTCGTTGTTTCTCTTGCTCAAGTTTATTTTCTGCAATCAAGGTTTCAGTAATGTCTTGCAGGATTAAACTAAAAACTGTTTGGTCATTATCATTATCATTATCATTATCATTATCATTGAATGCGGATACTCGAAAGAACTTGATTGAATCATCTAAGCCAATGTATTTTATTTCTGGAATGATTTCTTCTGAATCATTATCGCAGGTATTAATAATATGATGCAGTTTGATAATTTCTGATTTCTTGAAAATTAACGACAGAGGGGTACCTAAAGAGTCTTGCTCATCAAGGTTTAGCATCTGTGCTGCCGCAGTATTCAACTCAGCGATAGTATCTTCTTCATCAATACTAAGAAGCCCGATTGCCGCAGCTTCTAAAATAGTATTAAGCTTACTGTCAAAATTTAGCTCGGAGCTTATCGGAATAAGCTCGGGTTCGGTTTCAGGAGAAGTATCAAACTCAATTAGATTGTCCTGATCTATACTGGAATTGTCTAAGGAACTTTTTAGCGCAGCAGGCAGGTCCTTAATGTTAGCGGTTGACCAAACTTCCACATCTTTTGCGAGCGTGACTGATGCTTGGATAGTTTGATCCATAAGATCAAAGTCCATGGGTTTGCGAAGCAAAAATATTTTAATTATTGCATCACGCTCAAGAATCCAATTAATTACTGGTAATGGTTCTTTTATATGATGGCCGAGCACAATTACTTTACTATCAATATGACCATCATGAAGAATGTCAGAGAGTTGTTGCTCACTTGCGAGATTAGAAATTGCAAGTGGTGGCGGTGTATGGCGACAAAGATAGGTCCAAAGATCTTTGCCAACATTAACCAACGATACTTTTATAGCCATGTTCGAATACTGGCTAGTACTGCTAGCACCATGTGCGTGATTTGCGCTCATTTTATTTTTGAAGCGTTTGTCGATTGTTCGAATCACGTGTTAAATAAATCTTGTTGAGAACTAGCTTTTATATATTGCCTAATCCATTGCCTTACTAGGCGTGAAGCACTATCGTCCTCATCTTTAACCTGGCGCATAAATTCATCACGTAGATCACGAGATATCCTTACTTGCAATAGGGCTGAATTTTGGGGCTTTTTCTCTTCTGGTGGTGTCATATCTTTATCATTCGAATATCATGATAATAGTATGACAAATTTCACATAACTATACAAAAAAAGTGGTTTGAAAAGTTCTCGGAACATACTGAAATATATAGAAGCATTTCCGGAAGTCAGCTGAATCTTCTCTTTGCTCATACTAAGGCTGATGTTTGAATTTATTTAGTCTTAGAAAGGGTGAGATTTTGGAATTTTTGAGGATGTATTACAAATAATAATAATATTATAAATAACTAATATACTAAATAATAACAAGCCCTTAATATAAAGCTCATTAAATTAATGGAAAATCTACTGCGTTTACTCAATATCATGCAGAAGCTGCGGGATCCTGAGGATGGTTGCCCTTGGGATCTCCAGCAGACGTTTGCTTCCATTGTGCCCTACACGATTGAAGAGGTATATGAGGTTGCCGATGCCATCGATAATCAAGATTTTGTGCAACTTAAGGATGAGCTTGGGGATTTATTGCTACAGCTTGTTTATTACACGCAGATGGCTAGAGAGCAGAATTTGTTTGATTTAGAAGATATTGCAGCAACAATTTGTGACAAGTTGATGCGTCGTCATCCACATGTGTTCGATAAACAATGTGTTGATGAAAATAAAAGTTGGGAGAAGATCAAACAGCAAGAGCGTAGCGAAAAAGCAGGAACCTCTTCCGTTAGTTTATTAGACGATATTCCAAGCTCTATGCCGCAACTACTACGCGCAAAAAAAATACAGAAGCGCGCTGCCAGTGTTGGTTTTGATTGGCAAGAAATTGCAGAGGTAATTGAAAAAGTAGAAGAAGAATTAAATGAACTAAAAGAAGTTATCAATACTGATAACAAACAAGATGCTTTAGAAGAAGAGTTGGGGGATTTATTGTTTTCTGTGGTTAATCTAAGTAGACATATAAATGTTAATGCTGAAAATGCTCTACGCAAAGGTAATAAAAAATTTATAAAACGGTTTCAATATTTAGAAAAAAGAATTAGGCATGAAGGGAAAGAACTTGCTGACTGTTCTATAGAAGAGTTAGAGCAGTTTTGGCAACTAGCAAAAAAAGTTACTCAGTCTCAAAGCGCATAGAAAAATCTACAGCTTGCACATGCTTGGTGATTGCGCCAATAGAAATGTAGTCCACGCCTGTTTTTGCTACTTCGCGAATGTTTTCTAGCGTCATGTTTCCCGAAGCCTCAAGTTTCTTTTTGCCATCCGTTAGTGTGACTGCAGCTTCTAATCTAGATAAAGAGAAATTATCGAGCAAGATCACATCGGTTTGAGTGTTTAGCGCTTCTTTGAGTTGCTCTTCGTTTTCTACTTCAATTTCTAGTTTAATCGTCGGGTATTGTTGTTTTGCTTGGCTGACTGCTTGGGATACAGATCCCGCGGTAGTAATATGATTTTCTTTAATGAGGATTGCGTCGTATAAACCCATGCGATGATTTTTACCGCCTCCACAGCGCACCGCGTATTTTTGCGCATAGCGCATTCCAGGGATTGTTTTTCGTGTATCTAATATATGTGCATTGGTTCCTTCGATGCGATCAACATAGAGCTTAGTTTTTGTGGCTGTTCCGGATAAGGTTTGTAAAAAATTCAATGCCGTGCGTTCACCTGTTAAAATAGCTTGTGCGTTACCGCTCAAGGTGCATACCATAGCGCCTTTTTCTAGGTTATCACCGTCATTTAATTCCCAGTCGATGACAATATCAGGATTGAGTTTGTGGAAAGCTAGCTCGAACCATTGTTGTCCGCATAAAACTGCTTCTTCACGACTGAATACTTTAGCTAAAGCAGTTTCATTGTCACTGAATGATGCGGCTGTAACATCGCCAGTGCTGCCTATGTCTTCTTCGAGTGCACTATTTACGGCACGGTTGATTACTTTTAAAGCATCCTTGCTATGACTGGCTAAATTCATTCCGTATTATTTTTAGAGGTTAAAAGACTAGTTTTTATTTAAGTAGTCTTTGGTTACTTTGAAGATAACTGGGCTTAATACCGCGAGTGCAATTAAGTTTGGAATGGCCATGAAACCATTCATGACATCTGCGAGCAACCAAACTAAATTAAGTTTAATTAATGCTCCTGTCATTACTGCAACAACCCATACAATTCGATAGGGGATAATGATTGCGGCACCAAAAATAAATTCTGCACAACGCTCTCCGTAATAACTCCAGCCGATTAAAGTGGTAAATGCAAAAATTACTAATCCGATGGTAACAATATAATTACCGCCACTAATTCCCTGCCCATAGGCTAGTGTCGATAAAGAAGCACCAGTTTCGCCACTGGTCCAAGCGCCGGTTAATAAAATTACCAATGCCGTCATAGTGCAAATAACAATGGTGTCAATAAAAGTGCCTAACATTGCAATCATCCCTTGGCGTACAGGATCATTAGTTTGGGCAGCAGCATGTGCAATCGGGGCGCTACCGAGACCTGCTTCGTTAGAAAAAACACCTCGTGCAACACCAAAACGAATTGCCGCCATAACAGCTGCGCCTGCAAAGCCACCTGTAGCAGCAGTGCCGCTGAACGCGCTGGAGAAGATTAAGTTGAAAGCATTTCCAACTTCTCCAAAGTTTGCAAAGATTACAATTAATGATCCCGCTATATAGGCAATGGCCATTACAGGTACAAGTTTTCCAGCAACTTCACCGATGCGTGTTACACCGCCAATGATAACCAGCCCCACAAGTATTGCTAACACAATACCTGTAATCAGTGGATCAATATTAAAGTTTGAGTTGAGTGCATCGGCTACCGAATTCGATTGCACCATATTTCCAATACCAAATGCGGCAATCGTTCCAAACAAAGCGAAAAGAAAACCAAGCCATTGCCAATTTTTGCCTAAGCCATTTTTAATGTAATACATCGGTCCGCCCTGACGCTTACCACGCGAGTCTACTTCGCGATACTTCACCGCTAATACGGCTTCACCATATTTCGTAGCCATACCAAATAGTGCGGTAATCCACATCCAAAATATTGCGCCTGGCCCACCTAAAAATATTGCTGTGGCAACGCCAGCAATGTTTCCTGTGCCAATGGTTGCGGAGAGAGCAGTCATTAATGCTTGAAAGGGACTAATGTCACCTTGATCTTTATCGGCTTTGCCTGAGAATAGTAATTTGAAGCCATAGCCAATCTTTCGCCATGGCATCAGTTTCAAACCTAATGTCAAGTAAATACCTACACCGAGCAATAAGGCCAACATAATTGGGCCCCAAATGAAATTACTGAGCGTATTTAAAAGGTCTGTTACTATTTTCATTAAGCACTCCCTCAAAAAATTATTCTAGTTGATTATTATTTAATTAAGATGTTTAAAGTTGTATAAAAGCGAAGGTTGTAATTCTAATTTTTGTTTCGCTTTTATTAATTGTGCTGTAATTGCAGTAAGTGTGTTTATGTATCTCAGCTGCCAATTAGACAGTTACATGATGCAATGCTACCCTGATTTTAAAGTGATATCTAATGGATTTGTCTCTGCCAAGCAAACGCTTTCATATAAAGGAATTGCCCTCTAAAGCTTCATCTGAAGCGCTGCGAGTGGATGTCCAGGAGGGTTTGTTTGCATGTCCTCGCAGTCTCCCGCCAAAGTATTTCTATGACGATAAAGGCTCTAAGCTTTTTGATACGATCTGCAAGACTCAAGACTATTACCCTACGAGAACAGAATCAGCATTGTTGCAAAAGAATGCTGCGCAAATAATTGATATTGTAAAACCAAATACTTGTGCTGAGCTTGGCGCAGGCACGTCTGCTAAGACAGAAATACTATTATCCAAGTCCTGCTCAAGTTTAGACGCTTTTACTTATCTTAGTATTGATGTTTGTCTAGAGGTGCTAATTGAGTCTGCGCATCGTTTGCTACAAAAATATGAAAATTTAAGAGTTGAATCCGTTGCTGGAGAATATATCCCTGCGATAAAAAATGCGCCAAAGCTTGTGGGTCCTACGCTTTATGCATTCATCGGTAGTTCAATTGGAAATTTTACTGAACAGGGCTCGATTGAGCTTTTGTCTGAAGTTGCAAATAGAATGACAACTGAAGATTATTTTTTAATAGGAATGGATCGCGTAAAAGACAAAGAAATTCTTGACCGCGCTTATAATGATTGTGATGGGGTAACTGCAAAATTCAATTTAAATGTTCTAAATGTGTTGAATTATGAGTTGGGCTCTAATTTTGATTTGGCTAATTTCTCACATCATGCGCTTTATAATGAACAGCAGCAGCAAATTGAGATGTATTTGATATCGAAATGCAATCAAGAGGTAAGTTTCCCAACATTTAATGAAAAGATTATGTTGAAGGAGAACGAAAAAATACTAACCGAAGTAAGTCGAAAATACACTAAAGCATCTATCAAAAATCTTCTTGAGAAGAGTGGTTTGCAAGAGGTAGTGCATTTTGAACCAAGCAATCAGTACTTTTCTTTGGTATTGGCTAAGGCTCAATAGCAGGCAAGACTGCTACTTGGCTAGGACAAAAGATTTTCCATTAATGCTTTCTGTGCATGCAAGCGATTTTCTGCCTCATCCCAAACTACGCTTTTTGGCCCATCTATGACTTCTGCGGTTACTTCCTCGCCTCGATGCGCAGGCAAACAATGCATAAATATTGCATCTTTATTTGCGAGAGAAAGTAATGATTTGTTTACTTGGAAAGATTGAAATACTTTCTGTCTGTCGTCTTGTTCTTTTTCTTGTCCCATGCTGGCCCATACGTCTGTCACGATAAGGTCAGCGTTTTTTACTGCTTCGCTAGCATTATGAGTAATCATAATATTTTCTTTTGCTTGGTTAACGATGTCAATGTTGGGGCTATGTATTGCAGGGCAGGCAATATTTAACTGGAAATCAAGCTGTGTTGCTGCATTAATGTATGAGTGACACATGTTATTACCATCTCCTATCCAAGCAACCGTTGCACCTTTTATGTCACCTCGATGTTCAAACCAGGTTTGCATATCGGCTAATAACTGACATGGATGAAATAAATCTGTAAGTCCATTAATTACAGGTACAGAAGAATGAGCAGCAAATTTTTCTACATCACCATGCTCAAAAGTTCTAATCATTATTCCATCTACCATTCGAGATAATACACGCGCGCTATCTTCAATTGGTTCGCCGCGTCCGAATTGTGTATCTTTAGGTGAGAGAAAGAGTGCGTGCCCACCAAGTTGCGTCATGCCGGTCTCAAATGACACCCGGGTACGGGTAGAAGACTTTTCAAAAATCATCGCCAAGGTTTTATTTTGCAAAGGCGCATGAGGAATACCACGTTTAAGTAATTCTTTTAATTCGATTGCACGCGCTAGTAATTTCCTTAGTTCATCAGGCTTGTAATCAATCAAGGTTAAAAAGTGACGAGTGCTCATATTTTATTGCTAATATGGGATTACGTTTGGGCCACAGAAAATTCTTCAATACAATTGACTAATATCTTAATCATGTTATCTGCATTGGACTGATCAAATATTAATGGTGGCAATAATCGTATAACACGTTCTGCGGTTACATTTATCAATAACTTCTGCTTAAGACAGTTATCAACTAATTCGCCGCAAGCCACATTCATTTCTATACCAATCATTAAACCTTTGCCTCGCACTTCTTTAACTAGTGAGTTTAATGAGAGCTTTTCTTGGAGCTTGTTAACGATATAGTTTCCTATTTTTGTAGCGTTAGCGATTAAATTATCATTTTCTATAACTCCAAGTGTGGCCAGCGCAGCCCGGCATGCTAGTGGATTACCGCCAAAGGTAGAGCCATGTGAGCCTGGTACAAATAAATCTGCAACCTGTTTTTTTGCTAAACATACTCCAATAGGTACACCATTACCAAGTCCTTTAGCGGTTACTAGAACATCGGGCTGTATATTTTCGTGTTGAAAACAAAACCATTTTCCAGTTCTGCCATTGCCAGTTTGTACTTCATCGAGCATTAATAAGATTTCGTATTGTTCGCATAGGTTTTTTAGCTCAGACAAGTACCCTAGTTTAGGAATATTGATTCCACCTTCGCCTTGTATGGGCTCAACTAAAATTGCTGAGATGTTGGCATTGTTATTTAGAATATTTTCAACAGCGTCAACATCATTGTAGGGAGCTCTTACAAAACCCGGCACAAGTGGTTCAAATCCAGCGTGTGCTTTTCGATTTCCGGTCGCAGTAAGTGTTGCCATAGTGCGGCCATGGAAACTATTTTCCATCACAATGATTGCTGGCTCTTTAATATTTTTATAATGGCCATAAATGCGCGCTAATTTAATTGCAGCTTCATTCGCTTCAGCGCCTGAGTTACCAAAAAAAGCAGCATCCATGCCTGATAGCTGGCAAAGTTTGCGGCCTAGCTTCTCTTGTAATTCGATTCGATAGATATTTGAAGTGTGCGTCAAAGTTGCAGCTTGTTCTGCTATAGCTTTAGTTAAATATGGATGTGCATGTCCTAATCCACAGACTGCAATACCTGATAAGGCATCAAGGTATTTATCTTGTTTATCTGATATCAGCCACACACCTTCGCCGCTAATAAACGTTACTTGTTTGCGGGCATAAGTCGACATCAAATTATTTTCATTCGCAGACATATAGATTTACATACTTTTTTGGGTCAAAAATTAAAAACGGCAGCCTTATAAGCTGCCGGAGGCGGAATTATACTGCTGATTAAATAATTAGCAAAAAATAAGCCCGGTCTTGGCTAGACAAGACCGGGCTTATTGGTTTAGGCAGTTTTTTTAGTAAAATAGGCCACCGTGACCGGCAGATACCATGCAGGCAAGCATTGGAATAGACAATAAAGTGTTAGTTCGGGATGCGATAAATGCAATTTTCTTTGCTTTAGCTTTTTCGTCATCGCTAGCTTGTTTTAAACCAAGTACTTTTTTCTGATTAGGCCAAATTAAGCCCCATACATTAAAAAGCATGATGGTACCTAACCACGCACCAATACCAATAGCAGTAACTCCATTTGTGAAGAAGAAGTTCTCCATGATGCCGCCAACATAATGTAATGCCGCTGCGCCTGTTAGCCAAGTCGCAAGTGCCCCCCAACGAAACCATGCAAGTGCACGAGGTGCCACATATTTACCAATCGCAGCAGGCCCAGGCCCACTGCTGTCTGCTGCAGCTTCTCCTAATGCAGGTACTTGCACGAAATGGAAGTAGTACAACAGGCCAATCCATGTGATACCCGCCAGAACGTGGAACCATACTATAAGCGAAGGTATTCTAAGCACATTTTCATCGATAGCTAACGCAATTGCGATAGCGAGAATAAAGCCCGCAATAATGGTACCGAGAATAGAATTTAATGGATTCATGAGATACGTCCCTCTAGACTGAATGTAGTTATTATTAGCATTGTTATCATTGAATAGGTCGTTTTGACTTATTCTTGTTCAGCAAGATTATAACCAACCCTATCTATAAACTTAACTATTATTATAAGTGTATGAATTCTATGCAATTAACCCCGTTCGTTGTCAGCCAGGGAAACTAGTACTTTGCCCAGGTTAGCGGTTTTAGCACTCAATCAATTTGAGAATACTTAAATGTGCGGCATATGTGGCGAATTTCGATTTGATGAAAATGCAGTAGATACTCAATCCTTGCAGCGTATGCTTGTGCCCTTACAAAGTCGCGGACCAGATAACGAGGGTATATACGTATCAAAGGCTATTGGATTAGGGCACCGTCGTTTATCCATTATTGATTTGTCAGCCAATGCGAATCAACCGATGCAAGATAACAATACAAAACTAAGCATCGTCTTCAATGGCACTATTTATAATTATCCTCAGTTGCGTGAGCAACTTATTCAGAAAGGGCACTCTTTTGTATCGACTGGTGATACCGAAGTTATCCTTAAGGCGTATGCGCAGTGGGGTAAAGATTGTGTTGCAAAGCTGGTTGGAATGTTTGCTTTTGCAATTTGGGATGAGTCAAAACAGGAGTTATTTTTAGCGCGTGATCGATTAGGTATTAAGCCGCTTTACTATAGTCAATCTGAAAAACATTTTCGTTTTGCATCAAACTCACAAGCTTTACTTGCTGCGGGGGGTGTGAATACTGAATTTGATGCCATCGGTTTACACTATCATTTGTCTTTGCATGCGGTAGTACCGGCGCCTACTACAATTCTAAAAGGCTTGCGTAAAGTACCTCCCGCTCATTACATGTTAATTAATAAAAATGGCAAGGTGATTACCGCTCGCTACTGGAAACTTCGTGCTGATAACATAGATATAAAGCGAAATGAGCAAGAATGGTTGCATGATATCCATGCGGCGTTGAGTTTAGCGGTTGAGCGACGACTTAATATTTCTGATGTGCCTGTAGGTGTATTGCTTTCCGGTGGTTTGGACTCAAGTTTGTTGGTTGGCTTGTTAGCTGAGTCTGGTGTTGAAAATATGCAAACCTATTCTGTTGGATTTGAAGATCAACCAGAAGAGCAGGGTAATGAGTTTGAGTATTCCGATGCAGTAGTAGAAAAATTTTCAACTCAACACCATAAGTTCTACATTCAAAACGATGAGGTATTACAGAGACTTCCTCAAGCTATAGAGCACATGGCAGAACCCATGGTGGGACAAGATGCAGTGGCATTTTATTTGCTTGCGGAACAAGTTAGCCAACACATTTCTGTAGTGCAGTCTGGCCAAGGTGCGGATGAGGTATTTGGAGGTTATTTTTGGTATCCATTGATGCAAGCCGAAAAGAATTTTTCAGTGGAAAGTTTTGCTAAACATTATTTTGATCGCAACCATGCAGAGATGGCTGAAACTTTGCATCCAGATTTAATTACAAAAGATTTTACTTCTAAAAAAGTTTCACAATTACTAGGAGAAGCGAATACAGATAACTTTTTAGATGCGGTGTTGCATATGGATGTTACTACTTTAATTGTAGATGACCCGGTTAAGCGTGTAGATAATATGACCATGGCATATGGTTTAGAAGCGCGCGTACCATTCTTGGATCACGAATTAGTTGAGTTGGCAATGCGTGCACCAACACAATATAAAACCAAAGATGCTGGGAAATTTTTGCTTAAAAGTATAGCCCGTGGTTTATTGCCTGAAAAGGTTATTGATCGTAAAAAAGGCTATTTTCCTGTACCAGCATTGAAATATGTGAGAGGGGGGTTTCTGGAGTTTATGCAAGAAATATTAAAATCGGATGCGTGCCGACAGAGAGGCCTTTATCAAACTAGTTATGTGGATAGGCTATTAAATAAGCCTGAAGAATATATGACTCCATTGCGGGGTAGTAAACTTTGGCATTTGGCCTTACTAGAGCTGTGGTTGCAGCGCAATGTGGATACAGCTATTGCCAGTTAAACTAAGCACAGTAAAATATTGTTTAGGTTAAACAGGCAATATTGGAGCTATGTGAAATGGACGTATTAGAACGCATCAAAGAACAAGTAGAATCAAACTCAGTAGTTCTTTTTATGAAGGGCACACCGCAAATGCCACAGTGCGGTTTTTCTAGCCGCACTGCGGAAGCTCTTAAATCGTGTGGCCATGAATTTGCGTATGTGAATGTGTTAATGGACCCAGAAATTTTTGAAAACTTGCCAAGGTTCGCAGATTGGCCAACTTTTCCCCAATTATATATTAATGGCGAACTCGTAGGTGGATGTGATATTACTATTGAGTTGCATGAGAAAGGTGAGTTGCAAACAATGGTTAGTGAAGCAGTAGCTAAATAAAACTAGCTATTTTTTATAGTTTGTAACTGATTGCGCATATTCATTATTTTGCAAAATACATCAGCGGTTTTCTCTGCATCGTAAACTGCCGAATGCGCGCTATTGTTGTCCCATTCGATCTCTGCAGCTTCTACTATTCTAGATAGTACTGTTTGCCCATATGCTAATGCGCCAAGGCTAACTGTGTCTAAACAACTAAAAGGGTGGAAAGGACTATTTTTGATGTTGGTGCGTGTAGCAGCAGCATTGACAAACCCCAGGTCAAAAAAAGCATTGTGACCGACTAGGATTGCACGAGTGCATTTATTTTCTTTTACATGCTTGCGCACTGGTTTGAAAATTATTGGCAGCGCTTGTTTCTCATCTAAAGCTAGTCGCAGTGGGTGGTCAGGATTGATGCCATTCACTTCTAGAGATGCAGGTTCTAGATTTGCACCTACAAAAGGTTTTACGTGGGTAGAGAGAGTTTCTTTTCTGACTAATTCGCCATCTTGATTAATACTTATTAATACTGCGGCAATCTCTAATAATGCATCCGTGCTGGAATTAAAGCCCCCGGTTTCGACATCAACGACAACCGGGCAAAAGCCGCGCAATAGATTGCCGAAAGGGATAAATTCTTGGGCTTTTTCTTCGCTCACCTAGTTTTTTTCTCCCATATATTTTTCACTTGGGGCCTTGTCATGTTAATGTTTAACTTCGAGTTATAATTTAGCATTCATAAAAAAACGTGCATTAAGCGCATCTATTAAATACATACTATGTCATCAGTTCGTAAAGTTGTACTCGCCTATTCGGGTGGTCTGGATACGTCGGTAATTCTTAAGTGGCTGCAAGAGGTCTATGGCTGTGAAGTTGTGACTTTCACCGCCGATATCGGTCAAGGAGAAGAAGTTGAGCCAGCACGTGTCAAGGCGCAATCTCTAGGAATTAAAGAGATCTATATTGAAGATCTGACAGAAGAGTTTGTTGGGAACTATGTTTTCCCTATGTTTCGCGCAAACACTATCTATGAGGGTGAGTATTTATTAGGTACGTCTATAGCTAGGCCGTTAATTGCAAAACGTTTAGTAGAGATTGCGGCTGAGACCGGTTCCGATGCGGTATCTCACGGTGCAACGGGTAAGGGTAATGATCAGGTGCGCTTTGAGTTGGGAGCCTATGCGTTAAATCCTGATATTAAGATAATTGCGCCATGGAGAGAATGGGATCTTAACTCCAGAGAAAAATTATTGGCGTACGCGGACAAACACAATATAGCAGTGGAGCAAAAACGCGGTAAAAAATCACCTTATTCGATGGATGCCAATCTTTTGCATGTTTCATATGAGGGTGGGCCACTGGAAGATCCCTGGTGTGAGCCTGAGAAAGATATGTGGAAATTAAGCTGCTCGCCGGAGAACGCGCCAAACAATCCAGTCTATATAGAAGTTGATTTCGAACAAGGTGATGCACAAGGTATCAACGGCAAAGAGCAAACCCCCGCACAATTGCTTACTTCTTTAAATAACATTGCCTGTCAGCATGGAGTTGGTCGACAAGATATTGTCGAGAATCGTTATGTGGGAATGAAATCGCGTGGCTGTTATGAAACGCCGGGTGGTACGGTTTTATTAAAAGCTCATCGCGCGATGGAGTCGCTTACTATGGATCGCGAGCTCGCGCATTTAAAAGATGAGCTTATGCCACGTTATGCCAAGTTAATTTATAATGGTTATTGGTGGAGTCCTGAGCGGCTTGCAATGCAGCAATGTATAGATGCCACACAAGTAAATGTTACGGGTACGGTGCGCATCAAATTGTACAAAGGTAATGTAAGTGTAGTAGGGCGCAAGTCTGAACAGCATAGCCTGTTTGATGCCAAAATCGCTACCTTTGAGGACGATGAAGGTGCTTATAATCAGAAAGATGCAGAAGGTTTTATTAAGTTAAATGCCTTGCGTATGCGTATCGCAGCAAAATGTTCTAGACATCGCGGCTAAATCAATTTAAAACTTCAACTATTCTTATTTTAATGTAAGTCATTATGGCCAAATATTTTACTTTTTTGATTCTAATAGCATTACTCTCTTCTGGTTGCGCAACTTCGCCAGATTATACAGCGGATACTAGAGATCCATGGCAAGGTTTTAATCGCAAAGTGTATAGTTTTAATGATGCTCTTGATCGGGCCTTTTTAGTGCCGGTTGCTACTGGGTATCGTGCCGTAACACCTGATATTGCTGAAAAGGGGGTGTCCAATTTCTTTTCAAACCTTAATGATTTTGTTGTAGCTTTTAATAATACACTGCAATTAAAGTTTCTTGATGCGTCTTCTGATGTGGGCCGAATAGTGGTTAACTCAACCATTGGGCTCTTAGGGTTTATCGACGTTGCAAGTGGTATGGGGTTGAAAAAGCATAACGAAGACTTCGGTCAAACACTCGGATACTGGGGGGCGGGTACGGGTCCTTATGTAGTACTACCATTTTTAGGTCCCAGCAATGTACGTGATGGTCCAGCTAGAGTGGTCGATTTTCTTGTCTATCCTCCTAATTGGGCAGATATAAAAAACTCAGAGCGTAATATTTTGTTTGCGATAAACGTAGTCAATACACGAGCAGAGTTAATGGTGCTCGAAGAAAAAACTGAAGAGTTAAGTCGAGATCGATACGTGTTTATACGTGACGCTTATTTAGATAATAGAGAGTTTTTAGTTAACGATGGCCAGCTACCGATTGATGAAGGACTCTATGATGAATTGGAAGACGAATAACTTATCCTTAATTACAATTTACTAGCATAGTATGTATTGTGGGTAAGTGTGTTGTTTGTAGTAAATCTGCCGGTCCGTTTTACTCGCTGCACAAGTCTTGTCTCTCGGTATATCAAGATGTGCGGAAATGTCTACATGATGCATTCTTTGATTGTATTGATTCTGCTGAAGATTTATCTGATCCAGCTGACACTATACGGTCATGCAAGCCCTCCAAACAATTTTCAGAATCTCAATTTAAAGAGTTAGTAATAAAGGCTTGGAAAAAACAAGCAGAGCATGTAGTTAAAGATGCATTAGCTGATCTCGCAGCAGCAAAAATTTTATTACACATAGCAGATGGGTTTGATATTAATAACGAAGATGTAGAGGACTATTTACTCGCGCGTTTGTCTAATGTCAAATACTTTGATCGTATTCGGAATAATCAACCCGTTGATAAACACTTTGAACGCGTCCCAGAAGGTATCGAGCTTGAGCAGTATGAATCTGTTATTTGGGAATTTAGTGATGTTTCAAAAGCTGAACAACAAAGATTTCCGCAAGAGAAACAGTGGACGGTATTAAGCTCTTTGTTAAATATTATATTGATGAAAAAACGCTATAAGGAACTTGCAATAAAAACGCAAAAGTCAGGATTATTACTTATAACTAATCAAGGACTTTATTATAAAAATAACGAAACTATTACGCAGACTAAATTTTCAGAAATCCACTCAGTAACACCTATGAAAAATGGTGTTAGGATTCAAGCAAATCTTAGTGGCGCTATGCCAGACACCTATATTACTGGTGATGGTCGTTTTACTTATGCCTTGCTGCAATACGCGCAAGGTTTAAATGGTTAGTGTGTTAACCGCCAAATAGACGTTTTAGCCAATGCATAAATCCGCCGCTGTTTTGTGATGGTTTGTTTTGGCTTCTCTTGCCATGTGAGGCTTCATAGTGTCGACGAAGAACAGAGTCTGTAGGTATTGCATCATTCATTGTCATTATACCCTTTATGTTTGAGTCGCAATCAGTATAGTAGTTGAGGTTATTAGTGCATGCAACGATTCTGGATCATTTTCTGCCTTCGAGAGTAGTGGGTCGACGAATAAACAGTTTCCTCTAAAAATAAAGCGTTTATATTGCATCAGGAGTGTGTTTTAACTGGTCAGCAATAAACTGGTATTTATTATAAAAGCACATAAAATAGTTAGTCATTTTACGATCTTTAAGGAATGCGCAGGATGAATAGGAAAACCTTAGAAGTACTTGCCGGCGGCAGATATTTCGAAGACACCATAGTTGTAAATGACGATAACCGAGATGCAGAGCTTGAAGGCCATGTGCGTGAAATGCTGCAGCTAATTGGTGAAGATCCTGACCGTGAGGGATTATTGGATACTCCTAAACGTGTGTCTAAAGCGATGCATTTTCTTACTGGTGGATATCAGCTTGGTGTACAGGATGTCGTACGCGATGCGCTATTTGAAGAACAATGTGAAGAAATGGTGATCGTTAAAGACGTTGAGTTTTATTCACTATGCGAACATCATATGCTGCCATTTTTTGGACGTGCGCATATTGGATATTTGCCGCAGGGCAAACTAATTGGTTTAAGTAAAATTGCACGCGTGGTTGACGTATTTGCTAGACGTTTGCAAGTACAAGAAAGGCTCACTACACAAATTGCGAGAGGACTGATTGAAGTGTTAGATGCTCATGGTGTTGCAGTGGTGCTTGAAGCTAGTCACTTCTGTATGGTTATGCGTGGTGTGCAAAAACAAAACAGTAAAACAGTGACTAGCTCCATGCTAGGTGCGTTTCGTGAAGACTCGCGTTCTAGATCCGAGTTTATGGAACTGATCCGCGACTAGAGTCTAACTATCAGCAGCTTCGGTCTCATTAGTTTCGTCTGAACGAGTAATGGTTGCTTTACCTTCAAGCTCGCCTACATAATCTTCAATGATTTTGCGTGTTAAGCTTTGTTGAGCGTTTTGTTTAACATCTTCAAACGCAGGTTGCTCTGTTGTGCGTTTGTCTTCTAATAAAATAACGTGCCAACCAAAGCGTGTGTTTACGCCTTCTGTAGAATAAGAGCCTTTTTCCATTTTACTTACAGCTTCAGCAAATGCAGGCACCATAGTTTCAGCTTTGAACCAGCCCAGGTCGCCACCATTTGGTGCCGATGGACCTTGCGATTTAGCTTTGGCAAGCTCTTCAAAATTTGCTCCCTCTTTTAGTTCTTCTATTACTACCATTGCTTCTTCTTCTGTCGGTAATAAAATATGACGTGCTTTATATTCGCTTGCATCATTTAGTCCTATTAATAGATCATATTCTGTTTTGAGTTCATCTTCGGTAAATTTCAAATCTCCAAATTTTTCTGTCATAAGCGTGTTAATTAAAATATTGCTTTCTTGGCGTTTAATTTGCTCTATGATTTCAGGGCGCTTAGAAATTCCGACATTAATTGCTTCTTGATGTAAAACCTCAGTAGCAATCATTTCATTTGTAATAGCCTCATCAGTGAAATTCGTTTCGGGTTGAGAAGCGCGTTTGCCTTTTGAAAACTCGGCAAAGTCATTGACACTAATAACGACATCATTAACGCGCGCATGCTCACCACTTTCATCAGTTGTGACAGACATTGTAGGGGCTTCTTCACCTTTGCATCCAAATAAAAGGCAAAAGCAAAGTGTTGTTACTGCTATGGTAGAGAATGTTTGTTTAAACATTTAAAATTCCTTAATAATATGGGAGTAAAAAATAATAGATCTAATTATTATGGTAAGACGAGCTTAAAAGGTTTTACGACGACTTTTTTGTATACGCCTGCTTTAATATAAGGGTCGTCATCTGACCAAGCTTGCGCAGCCTTTAGTGATTCAAATTCCGCAACAATTAAGCTGCCAGTAAAACCCGCATCACTCGGATCAGGGCTGTCAATCGCAGGATGTGGGCCTGCAATAATGAGTCGACCTTCATCCTTTAAGGCATTTAATCGTGCAATGTGTTGGTCGCGTACCGATAGACGTTTTTCAAGACTGTTTTTAATGTCCTGGCTAATAAAGGCATATAACATAGTAAATAGTATTATTAAGATTTATTGTTTTTTTATTTAAAGCGGTCTATGTCCGCTGAACTTAATGTAATGACGGTGCGGAGTATAGCAATAAATAGACAATAACAGCTAAGAACAAGCTTAGCAGTAGGCCAGACCAACTATAATGATAAATAAATTCTCATGAGCCAGTACTTTGTAATTCATTCTGTTACGCCACAAAAGCGTTTAATCCACCGCGCAGTAGAAATTATTGAACAAGGGGGCTTGATCGTTTATCCAACCGACTCTTGTTATGCCTTGGGTTGTCATATTGGTGATAAGCAAGCGATGCAAAGAATTCGCAAAATCCGCAAAGCAGATGACAAGCATCATTTTACTTTGATGTGTAAAGACTTGTCAGAGTTATCTACTTACGCGGTTGTCGAGAATAGTGCGTATCGTTTAATGAAAAATTGTACACCTGGGCCATACACTTTCTTATTAAAAGCTACTCATGAAGTGCCTCGTCGTTTGCAAACTCCAAAACGTAAAACTATAGGCTTACGGGTCCCTGATCACCCGATTGCGCAACAATTATGTACAGAGCTTGGGCAACCCTTGATGAGTAGTACGCTCATTCTACCAAAGCAAAAGGAACCACTTTCTGATCCTCAGGAGATGAGGGAACTGCTCGAGCATGAAGTCGATCTAGTCATCGATGGAGGTTATTGCGGCATAGAAACAAGCACGGTTATTGATTTTGTCGGTTCCAGTCCAACCATACTGCGACAAGGCAAGGGAGATGCTAGTTGGCTAACTCAATGAAAGGTTAAAGGTTGGTCAATAAAGTTAATTCGAGCTTACAACTTTATATCTTCGCTGCGTATAATGGGCACAATTAATGAACGCCATTCGAACGATCATAATTTGGGCTCTTCCAGTGCTATTCGCTATTACCCTACATGAAGTTGCCCATGGTTGGGTGGCTAAAAAGTTTGGAGATACCACTGCGCAGTCACTAGGGCGCTTGAGTTTTAACCCTATTAAACACATAGACCCAATTGGTACTATTTTAGTGCCGATTGTTTTAATCATTGTTACTGGATTTGGCTTTGGTTGGGCAAAGCCTGTGCCAGTAAATTTCAATCGTCTTCTTAATCCAAAGAGAGATATGATTTGGGTAGCTGCTGCGGGGCCATTTTCTAATCTTTTTATGGCTTTGGGGTGGGCCGCCATAATGAAGTTCGGGTTTGTTTTGTCTGGTCAGTCGGAATGGATTTCTGAACCGATGATATTGATGGGGAAGGCAGGGATTATAGTGAACTTGGTTTTATTCTTATTAAATCTTATACCAATTCCACCTTTGGATGGCGGTAGAATCTTATTGGGTCTGGTGCCCATAAGATTTTCAGACATCTTATCCAGAATTGAGCCGATTGGAATGTTTCTTGTATTTGGCTTATTAGCTATGGGTGTCTTAAGTTTAGTTTTGAATCCTCCACTTCAGTTTTTAGTTTCCTTAATTGGTAAGATATATGGACTTCCTATTTAATTTTAAATGAATAAACATTCTTCTCAGAACAATCGTGTGCTATCAGGTATGCGTCCTACGGGTAAATTACATATTGGTCATTTGCATGGTGTGTTGCATAACTGGTTAGATTTACAGCATACACATGAGTGTTTTTTCTTTGTTGCAGATTGGCATGCGTTAACAACAGAGTATGACAACACAAAAATTATTTCCGAAAGCTCGACAGAGATGGTGATTGATTGGTTATCAGCTGGAGTAAGCCCTAGTGCTGCGACATTGTTTATTCAATCGCATATTCCTGAGCATGCTGAGTTACATTTATTGCTTTCCATGATAACGCCATTAGGTTGGTTGGAGCGTGTACCCAGCTATAAAGACCAACAGGAAAAATTAAAAAAGAAAGATTTAACTACCTATGGTTTTCTAGGTTATCCCTTATTACAAAGTGCAGATATTTTGGCCTACAAAGCAGGTAATGTTCCTGTGGGTGAAGATCAGGTAGCTCATGTTGAGTTAACCCGTGAAGTCGCTCGAAGATTTAACTTTTTGTATGGCAAAGAACCAGACTTTGAAGAAAAGGCAAAGTTAGCTATTAGTAAGATGGGCAAAAAAAATGCCAAGTTGTATCGCGAGCATCGTACGCGTTATCAAGAGCAAGGCGAACCTGAGGCACTTGAAGTTGCGCAGGCATTATTGGAGTCCCAGCAAAACATCTCAATTGGAGATAAAGAGCGTCTGTTTGGATATTTGGAAGGTGAGGGCAAGATTATTTTGCCAGAGCCACAGGCTTTATTAACTAAGGCATCAAAGATGCCGGGCTTAGATGGACAAAAGATGTCCAAGTCATATAACAATACTATTTCTTTGCGTGAAGAAGCGGAATCTGTTGAGAAGAAAATACGCACCATGCCAACGGACCCTGCTCGTGTGAAACGAATGGATCCTGGTAATCCTGAAAAATGTCCAGTATGGCAATTTCATGAGATATATTCTTCAGAAGGTACTCGAAGTTGGGCGAAAGAGGGATGCACCACAGCAGGTATTGGATGTATTGAGTGTAAGCAACCTGTCATTGATGCGGTTGAGTTAGAATTACAACCCATACGTGAGCGTGCGAATGAATATCTTGAAGATGAAGCAACCGTCCAAAGTATAATCAAAGAAGGTTGTGAAGAGGCAAGAGATGTTGCGCGTGATACACTAGACGACGTCAGAGAAGCTATTGGCTTAAATTGATTTCTTATGTCGGACACTAAAAACATATCGCAAGGCAACCTTCAAGGCGAGTTACCTTTTGCAGTAGTAAAAGGTGAGCCGATGACGGTACCTCCAGAGGACTTATATATACCGCCGGATGCATTAGAAATATTTCTTGATGCCTTTGAAGGTCCGCTAGATTTGCTTTTATATTTAATTAAACGTCAAAACTTAGATATTTTGTCGTTACCTGTTTTTCAAATCACTCAGCAATACATGAACTATATTGAGCTGATGACTGAAATGCGTTTAGAACTTGCAGCCGAATATCTTGTGATGGCAGCAATGCTGGCAGAAATAAAATCACGTTTATTATTACCGCGACCGGTTGAAGATGACGACGAAGACGATCCTCGTGCAGAACTAATTCGTCGTTTGCAAGAATATGAACGATTTAAAAAAGTTGCAGAAGACATTAACGAAATCCCTCACATGCATCGAGATATCTTTGGTGTATCGATCATTCAAGCTGAATATGAGCATGAACGACCACAACCAGCTGTGGATCTAAATGATGTTATCGAGGCGTTTCAGGAAGTTATGCAACGTGCGCAAATGTTTGCTAGTCACCACATTGGTCGAGAGCCACTATCGGTTAGAGAAAGAATGTCTCGCATACTTGCGATGTTAAATGTAGAAGACTTTGTAGAGTTCAATCGTTTTTATGATGTGGAAGAAGGTCGCGGTGGGGTAATTGTTACTTTCTTGGCGATGCTTGAGTTGATTAAGGGTCATGTGATTGAGCTAGTTCAGTCTGAACCATTTGCGCCTATTTATATTAAGCCGAAAGTAAAAGGTCTTGTGGAAGAAAATGATTTACTTGATGATGAAATTAATTAATATACAGAAGATATTTTATGAAAGATGATCAATTAAAAAATATTGTTGAAGCGGCACTAATGGCAGCAGGTTCCGCGCTTAATATCGATCGCATTTCGCAATTATTTGAGCATAATGAAGACAGGCCAACGCGAGATCAAATTAAAGAAGCGCTAACCAGGTTACAAGATGAATGTGAAGGGCGAGGCGTAGAGTTGAAACGTATTGCAAGTGGTTTCCGCTATCAAACGCGTACTGATGTGCAGCCTTGGGTGGCGCGCTTATGGCAAGAAAAGCCGCCACGTTATACCCGCGCATTGCTAGAGACTTTGGCATTAATTGTTTATCGCCAACCGGTTACTCGTGGTGAAATTGAAGAAGTCCGTGGTGTAAGTGTAAGCAGTACTATCATTAAAACCTTGCTAGAAAGAGAATGGATAAAGGTGATGGGTCATAAAGAGGTTCCTGGTCGTCCCGCATTATATGGCAGCACCAAACAATTTCTTGATCACTTTAATTTGAAAACCCTCAATGAACTACCTAGTCTTGCGGAGTTAGCGGATTTAGGTCAAGAACATCCTGAGCTAGATCTAGGAGCACCTGAGGGTGTTAATGCACAAGCAAAATTAGGTGTAGTTTCGGATTCGGGTGAAATTGAGGTAGTAGGCCCGAATCAAACACGGCACTAGTGTTAGTTTTGTAACAGTCTTTCTCTTATTTTTAAGCATTTATTCTTTACCCAAGCCTCGTTTCATGGCGTGGCGTAATGCGGTAATAAGAGTTTCTGCTGAGTGGGAATACTGTTTGCTAGCGATCCGAATTAAATATTCAAATAAATAAAACCTATTTGGATAAAATCAACGGGGTATAATTTTAAGGTTCGATGAGACTGACTAACTGTGGATCTGCGTCAGCTACCTCATTTTCGTGTGTAACTTCATTTTCATGTGTAACTTTAGTTTGTATAATTCCCATTAGTATACCTGTGATAAATAAACCAACTACTATCAGATCTGTAATTTTTAAAGCCTTCATTTCTAGGCCTCCTGATACTCATAAATAACCATTGGTCTGATAATCCTCTATACTCTGATTGAATTTTGTGAACTAGGTCACTATTAATTAATCACGAGTGCAATTCTTGCTTGAATGACCGTTATTAGCCGAAGCAGACATTCATGATTTGTTTAATTTTTGCACATCCATGTGCGCAGCATTAATTGTAAGTAGACTTAACGCATAAAGTAAGAATCAATGCCAGAAAGAATACAAAAATACCTTGCCAATCAAGGCATCGCTTCGCGCCGTGAGATCGAGCGTTGGATTAAAGCAGGCGATATCTTAGTTAATGGAGAACTTTGTATTTTGGGCCAATGCATTTCTGGTATTGAGCGTATCGAGATACGTGGTGAGTTAGTTAATTTAAAATCAAATATACATAATCGAGTCATCATGTATCACAAGCCGTGTGGTGAAATTGTTTCTAGATCTGATCCTGATAATCGACCCACTGTATTTCACTCTTTACCTAATCTAAAAACCGGTCGTTGGGTGTCTGTGGGGCGTTTGGATATTAACACCTCAGGATTGTTACTGCTAACAACAGATGGAAAATTAGCGAATGATTTAATGCATCCTAGTAATCAAGTTGAGCGTGAATATCAAGTTCGAATACAGGGGAAGATTACAAACGAAGTTATGTCGAATATTCAAAATGGTGTTCAGTTGGAAGATGGTTTAGCCAAGTTAAAAATACTTGAAGTGAAAGAAGGTGAGGGGGTAAACACTTGGTGTCGAGTGGTGTTACAAGAGGGCCGAAATAGAGAAGTTCGTAGAATTTGGGAGTCGCAAGATTTGCGTGTTAGCCGTTTGATCCGCACTCGATATGGTTCGATAGAGTTGCCTTCCGATATGAGATTAGGGAAATATCTAGATCTCACTCCGAGTCAATTTCATAGCCTGCAAAAGCTAGTAGCAACTCCAAAATTCAAATAGAAGCTCGAGCAGTTTATCAACCAATAAAATCTGGGTTGATCTTGTAGTTAGTACCCGTAATACCTTTGCTGTCTGGCCCAATAAAGTAAAGATAAGGTGCAATTACATCCACAGGCGCAGCAAAATCTTCTGGATTGATTCCAGGAAAATTAGCTAGTCTAAGTTTCGTTCTTACAGGCGCCGGATCAATACCATTGACTCTAATTGGTTTGTCTCCATCTAATTCATTAGCAAGAATTTTCATCATGCCAAGTTGCGCAGACTTGGCGACACCATATGCACCCCAATACGCTTTATTGCAATCATGGGTAGTAAATACAATGCTCGGATCTGCAGACCTTTCTAGTAAAGGGATACAGCATTTCGATAACATAAAAGGCGCGTGTTGATTTACTGTGATGGTGCGCAACCAAAGCTCTAGTTGATAGTTGCGCATACCTTGTAATGCTTCTATGTAACCGGCATTAAGAATAAGTGAATCAATAGGTTTTTTTTTATTTGCAACATACTCGGCAAACTTTATGTATTCAGCTTCTCCAGCTATGCTGAAATCTATTGGATAAAATTGATGCTCAGCTTTAGATATTTTTGATAATTCTTTGGTCAGAAGGGCTAGTTTTTTTTCATTTTTTGCTAGTAACAAGAGCTCAGCATCAAATAGAGAGCATGCTGATGCTAATGCTTTGCCAATTCCATCTGTAGCGCCAGTGATGACAATGAACCTGTTTGAGAGTAAACCTTCCCCGGGTTCATACGTATTTAAGTTTGGGAAGTCATGTGACGATCTAGGCATTAAATAGAACTTTGTTCTATGAGAAAACAGATTTTATATTATAAATTGAATCTAGAAAAAATTTATGGTTTATTTTCTTGCGCTAATAAATACGCCTCTTCGGAATAAATAACCTAGTACTTGATTCGTGCATTCCTCTAAAGTATTGGTTCCAGTGTCAACAATTAAATCTGCATTTTCTGGCTCTTCATATGGAGAAGAAATGCCAGTGAAGTCAGAAATTTTTCCTTCACGTGCTTTTTTGTAAAGACCTTTTACATCTCTTCCTTCACAAATTGTTAACGGGCATTTGCAGTAAACTTCGATGAAATCTTTATCACCAATTAATGATCTAGCGTCCTTTCGGTCTTCTTGAACTGGTGAGATAAACGCTGTGAAAGTAATCACCCCTGCGTCGGCAGTAAGTTTGCACATCTCAGATATACGACGCAGATTTTCTTTTCGATCTTCAAGTGAGAATCCTAAGTCTCCACATAATCCATGTCTGACATTATCTCCATCAAAAACATAAGTAAGACAGTTTCTGTTATGCAGCTCTTCCTCTACTGCGTGCGCTAAGGTTGATTTCCCGGCTCCAGATAATCCGGTGAACCAAAGCACAGCACCACTGTGGCCAAGTATTTTTTCTCTTCTTGTTCTGGTAACTGTAGCTTGATGATATACAACGTCAGGGCTAATTTTTTTTGCTGTGCTTGTCATGGTTATTATTGAAATTTATAGTTAAAAGTGTATTTATTATTCTACAAATTATATTAGTAAAATGTTAAATCTGTTTAGGTTTTAGAGAATTAACTCGATTAACTTAAATTAATGTAACTTAATGATTTATTAAGACTTAGTAGTGTTTTCAATAATTTTTAAGTCTGGGATAGATTTATTCTTCTCTATGCCGAGTTCGGTAAATTTCCTGGCGCCGCTTAATACTTGACGATCTAGAGAACCCATGGCTTTGTTGTACTGCTCAACGCTGGTGTCTAAATGTTTGCCTAGTTTTTGTAAGTGCTCTGCAAACGTGGCGAGACGGTGATAGAGATTTTCGCCGAGTTCGCGAATCATTTCAGCATTTTTCGCTACGGCTATTTGTCGCCAACCGAATGCCACTGCTCGCAGTAAAGCGACAATGCTAGTAGGTGTAGCTAGGATAACTTTGTTTTTCAAAGCGTCTTCTAATAGTTGAGGGTCTTGCTCTAATGCTGCAGATAAGAATTGTTCGCCAGGAATAAATAATACTACAAAATCAGGGGAGTTTTTAAATTGACTCCAATAGGCTTTGCTTGAAAGTTCGCGCATTCTTTCTCGTACATTACGAGCATGTCTGACTAGAGATTGTTCGCGAATTTCTGGATCTGTTGCTTGTGTTGCATTCAGGTACGCATCTAATGGTGTCTTGGCATCAATAATCAGTTCGCGTTGATCTGGCATACGAACGATCATGTCTGGACGAATACGTGACTCACTATCTTCGCTTTGCATTTGTTCATAAAAGTCGCAATGATCGACCATGCCAGCAAGCTCGGCAATGCGTTTTAAGGTTAACTCGCCCCATTGTCCTCGTACTTCAGGGCGACGTAAGGCTTGAACTAAGTTTTGCGTTTCTAGTCGTAAATCTGCTTGAGATTCATTAATAATTTTTAAATGTTGTGAAAGTGAGCCAAAAGATTCTTTGCGTTCTTTTTCAATTGATTGAATTTGAGCTTCGGTTTGTTTTAGAGCGGAATGTATGGGTTGCAAGAGTGTTTCAATTGATTTTTCTTTTTTGTCTAGATTGGCTTCGGCTTGAATTTGGAATTGAGAAAGCTTTTCTTTTGCAAGCGTGAGAAAGCTTTCGTTATTTAGTTTTAATGCTTGCTGAGAAAGTATAGAGAAAGAATGTTCTAATTGTTTGCGGGATTCTTCAATAGTTTCAAGTTTTTCAAGATAACGTTCTTTCTCCAATTGAAGCTGCATGGATAACTGTTGTGCCATGGATTCCAATTTTTTATGTTCTCTATGCGCGAGACTTCGCATTATGAGTGCGGCTAATGCGGCGCTTAATAGACAAAGGCTTGCGCATAAAAGCACAAATTGCCATGCGTTTTGGAGTTCTACACTGATCATGAAGATATTGTCGATCAGCTGTCGTTAAAAAGCCAATTCTTAAGGTTTAAGGCTTCTTGGAAGACTACATCCGCATCCCAAGTGTGTGGGTCATGCTTATCTTGAATGTAACCATAGGCCGCTACGGCGGTTTTCATACCAGCGGCCTTGCCAGCTTCCACATCTCTTGGGTCATCTCCCATGTAGAGGGTGTCTTGTACCTTAATACCTAGCATGTTGGCAGCGTGATGCAACTGGTCTGGATCTGGTTTTCTACGTGCTAAAGTATCACCACTCACCATGCAAACGGCATTAAAAGCAATACCAAGTTTCTGTACCAAGGGCTCTGCAAGGTTGCCAGGTTTGTTGGTTACAATGCCCCAAGGGATATCTGAATCATCCAAAGATTCTAGTAATTCTGAAACGCCAGGGAATAATTGAGTTCGGTTGCATAAATTTTCAGCATATATTTGTAAAAACTCATCACGAAGTTGATAGCTATGTTTTTCTTCTAAAAGTTGTTCAAAGCCTAGTTGAATCATGGCAATACTGCCGCGTGAAGTATTTTTACGTACAAACTCGTAATCTAGAGTCTGCTTGCCATGTTTTGTGAGTAGTTTGTTGAGCGCGTCCGTCATGTCTGGCGAGGTGTCAGCCAGGGTGCCGTCTAAATCAAATAGAACAGCTTTAACTCGGGAGTTATTGGACATTAAACTATAAAATCTTTATTTACTTTTTTTGTTAAATATTTTGGGAATGTACAATGTAGTTAACGCTTGTGTCGGAAGATAACTTATACGTCTTGTGTAGGGGATTGTAATTCATGCCAATAATTTCATTGGTATGTAGTGAAGCTTGGCGAATCCAACGGTCTAGCTCTGATGGCCGGATTAATTTTTCGTAATGGTGGGTACCTTTAGGTAAAAGATTTAGCACGTATTCCGCACCCACAATAGCAAATAAAAACGATTTTGGATTTCGGTTGATTGTAGAAAAAAATACATGACCGCCTGGCTTAACTAAATTTGCGCATGCGGTTACGATTGCTGCTGGGTCCGGAACGTGTTCTAGCATTTCCATGCATGTTACGATGTCGTACGAGCAAGGTTCTTGCTGTGCAATATCTTCGGCGGCTATAGTTTGATATTCAACATCTAAGTTTTCTTCTTTAGCATGAATTTTTGCAACAGCTAAAGGTGCTTCTCCAAGATCAATGCCTTTTACTTTGGCGCCACGTTTAGCCATGGACTCCGATAGGATTCCTCCTCCGCAGCCGATATCGAGAACTTTTTTACCTGTAAGATTAACGTGCTTTTCAATAAAACCTAGACGAAGTGGGTTAGTCTCATGCAGAGGCTTGAATTCGCTTTCAGTGTCCCACCATCGAAATGCTAATGCTTCAAATTTTGCAATTTCTTGCTGGTCAACATTATTATTAGTTTGTTTTTGCGTGTTTGTCATGTTTAACAAGCTAATTGTTGATTTTCTGATTCCATTCTTTGGTTTTAGCTAAAATTTCGTTTTGATCTAATGTTAGTAGTTCTCGATTACTCAAGAGTTGTTTTCCTGCAACCCAAACATCAGATACTTGATTGCGTTGGGTTGCATAGACCACATGCCCGATAGGATCATACATCGGTTGTGCTTCAAGTGTATCTATATCAATGATAGATAGATCAGCAGATTTTCCAACCTCTAAAGAACCGGTGTCTTGGTCTATGCCTAAAGCAATGGCAGCATTAATAGTTGCGCAGCGAAGGGTGTCGTAAGCAGGCAGGGCTGCTGCATTATTCGCTACTCCTTTAGCAAGCAAGGCAGCGCTATGCATCTCGCTTAACATGTCTTGATCATCATTACTTGCACAGCTATCTGTGCCCAGTGCAACATTGATTTTTTTGTCTCTAAGGCTTTGAATAGGGCAAAATCCACTCGCTAATTTTAAATTAGATTGAGGGCAATGCACTACATTTGCATTGGTTTCTGCTAGTAGATTAATTTCCTGTTCTTCAATATGTGTCATATGTACAGCTAGTAACCCGCTATTCACTAAGCCAAAATCATGTAGGCGTCGCAGGGGACGAATTTTATATTGTTCGATACTCTGAGCGATTTCATTTTGAGTTTCATGAACGTGCATATGAACAGGTAGCTCTAGCTCATTCGCTAACATGGCAACACGTTCTAGGGATGCATTGGACACAGTGTATGGTGCATGTGGAGCAAATGTGAATTTGACTAGCGGATGTGCTTTGAATTGGTCATGTAGCGCAAGACCCTTAGAAAAATACTCATCTGCGTCATTTGCATATTGAGTAGGGAAATCGAGCAATATCATACCGATATGGGCACGTATACCTGACTTGGTTGCAACCTGTGCAGTCGTTTCCGCAAAGAAGTACATATCATTAAAACAGGTCACGCCACCTCGTAACAATTCTGCTATCGCAAGCTGCGTGCCGAGTTGCACAAAGTCTTCATTTACCCACTTTAGTTCGGCAGGCCAGATATGTTTTTCTAACCACTCCATCAGGTGTAAGTCATGAGCTAAGCCGCGAAACAATGACATCGCAGCATGTGTATGTGCGTTAATGAGCCCAGGAATGATTATGTGATGGTCATAGTCGAAGTTCGACTCGCTTGAATATTTTTTTGTAGCTTCTGAGGTTGGTAACACATCTAGGATGCATCCATCTTGAATGGCGATACTGCAATTCGTTAATATGCGTTTATGGTCGTTCCTTTCGTTTTTCGCATGATCACTCATAGGGATGATCGTTTTACCATGAATGAGTGTTTGCACCGTTTCCATCGTATGGCCTGGTTATTAAAGTTTTGATCTTGACTTTAACAGATTGTCCTTAACTGCAATATATAAAGAAATAATTATAGATTAAATATAAGTATTCACTTTTAAGTAAGATGTGCCTAGTCTTGTAGCTTTCTAGAATAAGGATAAGTTAGTTGGATAAGAACATGAGCTCGTTAGCAGATCAAGCCATAGCATGGCAAGACAACCATTTAGTACTACTAGATCAACGCAAGTTGCCGAGTGATGTTGAGTTTATGGATTGTCATGAGGTAACGGAAGTTATTCATGCCATCAAAGATATGGTAGTGCGTGGTGCGCCTGCGATAGGTGTCACCGCTGCATTTGGTGTGGTGTTAGCGGCAAGAGCGCGCTATAAGCAATTCGCAGAAAACTGGCGGAAAGAGGTTGAGCAAGACTTGCATGACATGTCGCTTGCGAGACCGACCGCAGTGAATTTGAAATGGGCAATAGAAAGAATGCGTAGTGAAATGGAAAGTTTGCCAGACGGTGATCCAGTACCAAGTCTATTGTGTGCCGCACAATCAATTCAGCAAGAAGATATTCAAGCGAATAAAACCTTGGGCAATTTTGGTGCAACATTAATAAAACACCAGTCCGCAGTGTTGACTCATTGTAATGCGGGTGCTCTGGCAACAGGTGGGTATGGAACTGCATTGGGAGTAATTCGTAGTGCTTATGCGCAAGAAAAAATAACAGCAATCTATGCGGATGAAACACGTCCTTGGTTTCAAGGGACCAGACTTACCGCGTGGGAGTTATTGCAAGATAATATTCCAGTGACCTTAATTTGTGATAGTGCTGCGGCAAGTTTGATGCGCCAAAAACAATTAGCATGGGTAATTGTTGGGGCTGATCGTGTGGCAAGTAATGGTGATGTGGCGAATAAAATTGGTACCTATTCATTAGCAGTGGTGGCGCGTCAGCATAATGTTAACTTTATGGTGGCTGCGCCTACGAGCACTATCGATATGCAAATTAGCAGCGGTGACAACATCGAGATTGAAGAACGTGCAGACAGTGAAATTACTTGTGTGCGAGACCAGTCTATAGGGCCAGATCAGGCAGGTGTTTGGAACCCAGTTTTTGATATTACGCCTGCAGACTTTGTGACCGCATTGGTGACTGAAAAAGGTGTTATTGAGGCCCCCAATACTAGTAAAATTCAGGCACTGATGAATTCCTAGTTTTTTTGCAGTTTCTTGTACTGGCCGAGTTAAATATAAGGCTTATAAATCTATTAAATCAAATTTTAAGGCAGTCAGTTCGATTTTAAATGCTTTTTGTTATAACCCACTCTCCTAGACTTGTGTTATAATTTCACGCATTAGAGCGAATATAAATCACCTTCTACAAAGCATATAAATGGCTGCTATCGCCAAAGAAATACTATCAGTAAATCTCGAAGACGAGATGCGTAAATCGTATCTTGATTACGCGATGAGCGTGATCGTTGGGCGTGCGTTGCCTGATGTGCGAGATGGACTAAAACCAGTACATCGTCGCGCTTTATATGCCATGAGTGTTTTGGGTAACGATTGGAACAAACCGTATAAGAAATCGGCTCGTGTGGTTGGTGATGTAATTGGTAAATATCATCCGCATGGCGACACAGCTGTATACGACACTATTGTCCGTATGGCCCAGCCATTTTCTATGCGTTATATGTTAGTCGATGGTCAAGGTAACTTTGGTTCAGTGGATGGTGATGCGCCAGCTGCAATGCGTTATACCGAAATTCGTATGGCGAAGATCGCACATGAAATTGTTGCAGATCTTGAAAAAGACACGGTCAATTTTGTTCCCAATTATAACGACGAGGAAACTGAACCCTCAGTATTCCCCACGCGCATTCCAAATTTATTGGCAAATGGTTCTTCAGGAATTGCAGTGGGAATGGCTACAAATATTCCGCCACATAATTTGACTGAAGTCATTAATGCCACGATTGCGTTGATTGAAAATCCTGAGGCGGGCTATAAAGAATTAATGGAGAGCATGCCTGGCCCAGATTTTCCAACAGCAGCATTAATTAATGGTCGAGCAGGAATTATTGAAGCATATCGCACTGGGCGTGGGCGTGTGCACATGAGAGCACGTACGCACATCGAGCAAGATGAAAAGAGCGGCCGTGAACGAATAGTGGTCTCAGAGCTTCCATATCAGGTTAATAAAGCCAACTTGATAATTAAGATTGCAGATTTAGTAAAAGAAAAACGTATTGAAGGTATTGCTGGAGACGGCTTACGTGATGAGTCTGATAAAGATGGTATGCGCATTGTTGTTGAATTGCGCCGAGGTGAAGTAAGCGAGGTTATTCTTAACAATCTTTACAAGCATACTGCAATGCAAAGTGTGTTTGGTATCAATATGGTGGCTTTGGTTGACGGTCAGCCACGTTTATTAAATCTTAAACAGATACTACAAGCCTTTATCCGTCATCGTCGCGATGTCGTTACGCGTCGCACTATATTTGCATTACGAAAAGCTCGAGAGCGTGCGCATATTTTAGAAGGTCAAGCAATTGCGTTGACTAATATAGATGAAATTATCGCGTTGATTAAAAAATCTGAGAGTCCTGCAGTTGCCAAGGAAAAATTAACGACAAAGTCTTGGAAGCCAGGTGTGGTGATTAAAATGCTGGATCGTGTAGGCGCGGATTCATCACGGCCCGATAATCTTGATGCAAAATATGGCATGTATAAAGGTGAATATCATCTTTCACCTACACAAGCCCAAGCTATTTTGGATTTGCGTCTACATCGTCTTACAGGTTTAGAGCAAGACAAAATTGTTAACGACTATGCTGATCTTTTAGAAAAGATCACTGATCTTTTGGATATTCTTCAAAATCCAGAGCGTTTATTGAAAGTTATACGTGAGGAGCTAGAAGAAGTTCGAGCTCAATATGGCGATGAGCGTCGTACTGAGATAACTGATGCGCAAGCTGATCTCACCATGGAAGACCTGATACCGGAAGAGACGGTAGTAGTTACATTGTCACATGCAGGTTATGCAAAGTCACAGCCATTAGACACCTATCGTGCGCAGCGCCGAGGTGGACGGGGCAAAGCTGCTACATCCGTTAAAGCAGAAGATTTTGTTGATCAACTATTTGTGGCCAATACGCATGACACGATTTTATGCTTTTCAAGTCGCGGTAAAGTGTACTGGCTAAAAGTCTATGCATTGCCGCAGGCAGGACGCACTGCACGAGGCAAGCCTATAGTTAATCTTCTGCCTCTGCAAGAAGATGAGCGCATCAATGTTGTATTGCCCGTTAAAGAATACAGTGAAGATGCATACGTAGTGATGGTTGCAAGCAGTGGTACGGTTAAGAAAACCAAATTAACTGAATTCTCTAGACCACGTGCCAGTGGTATTTTGGCAGTAGACTTGCGTGAGAATGATCGCCTAATTGGTGTTGAAGTTACAGATGGTAATACAGATATTTTGCTAGTGGGCGATACAGGTAAGGCAATTCGCTTCAAAGAAGATGGTGTGCGCGCCATGGGCAGGAATGCAACCGGTGTCCGAGGTATTAAATTAGCAGAGGGTCAGCAAGTCGTTTCATTAATAACTATTAAAGAAAGCATGAGCTCAACCGATGTTCTAGTTGCAACTGAGAACGGTTATGGGAAACGCACAGTCATGAGCGAGTACCCGGTACAGAAACGTGGTGGCCAAGGTGTTATCGCAATCCAAACTTCAGGTCGCAATGGTAATGTTGTTGGTGCGGTTGCAGTATCTGATAATGATGAAATCATGTTAATTACTGATAGTGGAACATTAGTTAGAACGCCAGTTAAAGATGTTTCGCAAATGGGGCGTAATACACAAGGTGTACGACTGATTCGTCTCTCTGAGGAAGAGCGTCTAGTGGAAGTTGAGAGAATTGAAAATTTGTCTCAGGAAGATGCTCAGATTGAAGAGTTATCAGAAGAAGATAAGTAGTTTTTAGATTTACGTTTGTTTAGAACTTCTTTCTAAACATATTTCTACTTAAGAAAAAAATTTCCTACATAATCATTCGCAAAAAATAGCTTTTTGTCTTTACTATGCTAGAAACCTTTTACTTTGGTGCAGGCCCGGCAACTTTGCCGACAACCATATTAGATAAAATTAAAAATGAGCTGGTAGATCATCGCGGCACGGGTTTGTCAGTGCTTGAGTTATCTCATCGAAGTGAAGAATTTATGGAAATGCTTGATCGGGCAGAAAACCTATTGCGAGAGTTAATGGGAGTGTCTAATGAATATGCAGTGCTGTTATTGCATGGAGGTGCTACTGCACAATATTCAATGTTGCCGCTAAATTTTTTACATCAAGGTGATAGTGCTGAT
>Ga0255057_10000079_pt1 | contig 50437 bp, 51 predicted proteins | sample Cases_109_6_MG_FD_189022 | JGI IMG/M metagenome (GOLD analysis project Ga0255057, IMG submission 189022) | Seawater microbial communities from Amundsen Gulf, Northwest Territories, Canada - Cases_109_6 | ecosystem: Environmental > Aquatic > Marine > Gulf | place: Canada: Northwest Territories... | reverse complement strand
CATAAAGACTCGAATGGGCTCACCGCAGGCGGTTCGACCCATAGTTCACCTACTCGGCTCACCGCAGGCGGTTCGACCCATAGTTCACCTACTCGGCTCACCGCAGGCGGTTCGACCCATGACTTACCTCCTGGGGGTTCGACAGGCTCACCCTAAAGCTCACCGCTGGGGATTCGACTGAGCTCACCCTACACGGTTCGACCCATGACTTACCTCACGGTTCGATTAGACTCACCGCAGGACCGCAGCGAATTGATCGGCCGGCAGGATTTCGGCCCGGCCCACGAACGGCTTTTCCTGCCGAAAAATGAGGCCCTGCCCTGAGGTTCTCGAAGCGCCTTGCCCTGAGCTCGTCGAAGGGTCGACCCGCATGCTTCGTGACGCCACGTCTAGCCAAGGCACGTGAAGGTTCCTTCGCCCGGATTCGACGGGCGCATCCGCCGCGGTCACCAGGACCTTGCATCCCTGTTCGGCCTGCCGTTTTATCTCGACCGCGATCTTGCGAAGCAGCAAGTTTGCCTCTTTGAGAGGGACATTGGCATCGGCAAAGAGCGAGGTCGCCCCGGAAAGGATCACCAGACCCGGGGCGCGTTTCTGGATGAAGGGTTCCAGTCTGCGAAAGGCCAAGGCCGCGAGCTGGTGGACGGTAAAGGTGCGGATGATGTGGATCCGGGACAGGACCGGCTGGGGATCGCGTCTTGCGGCCAGGGCCAGGCGAGAGACGATGTAGGGATCGGTGCTGTTGCCCGCATCAACCAGGAGGACCCTCTGCCCCTTGAGGGCGTAGAGCCCCGCGGCAAAGGTCGCCAGGGAGAGGACCACGTTGGATCCTCGGAGCAGCGCGACAACACCTGCCGGTGGAGATTGGACCAGGGCCTGAATGAGTGCCGGCAACCGCTGGTCCTGGGAATCCGCACTGGCCACTCCATCGTCAGGGACACCTTTGGCGAGCGAAGCAAGAGTGCGCATGATAGAGACTCCTGCCGGGAAGGACTTCCTGAAGGTCTGATCTTAGACCCGCTGAAACTGTTCTCTTGATGTAGTCGAGCCGTTGAATCGGCGAAGCAAACCGACGACCTTGCCGAGGATCTGGATGCCCCTCCCCCGCGGAAACCCCAGCGGAGTGTAGGCCGGGTTATCCGAGGTGAGGAAGATTGTATCGCTCTCACGCTCGAAACGCTTCAGAACCGCTTCGTCCTCGATCAGGGCCACCACGATCTCGCCAGGCATCGCCACCTGCTGCCAGCGCACAATGGCGATATCGCCGGCAGCCACGGTGGGGGCCATGCTGTCGGTGAGGACCCGGACGGCAAAGCCATCGCCGCCGCCCAGCCAGAAGGCCGGCACCGGGATATAATCCACTACCTCGTCCCGGGCGAGCACGGGCGGCCCGGCGGTCACGCGATCGTATACGGGGAGGTATCCGACCTGCTCTTCGGGGGGGAGCGGGTTACCGGCTGGATCTTTCAGGACTTGGATGCCGCGGGGACCCGGCAGGCGGCGGATGTACCCCTTTTGCTCGAGCGCCCGGACATGACGAAAGGCACCGAACCGGCTCTTGACCCCGATCGCCTCGGCGATCTCTTCTAAAATAGGAGGCATCCCCCGCTGCCGGAGCGAGCGGAGGATCTCTTCGAGCACCTGTCGTTGCTTTGGACTGAGCCCTTTCATGAGGCCACCTCCTGGTGGGACCCTATGGATAACCTCTGTTATCTATCCCCTGTCAAGCAGAAAATATCGGTGGGTCGAATTGGGTTCGAAAAGGAAGGAAGAGCCGTCAGATTATGTGCGCCAAAAACTCTAATTCTTTTTCGAGGAAATATACAATAACTAGCTGATATAAAAATGCTTTAATCCTAGAATGGCCACATGTCTAGACTGTAGCATGACCTACCAGAAAATTCCAGTCCGACCCCAATTCCATTAAGACCGCGCCCTATCCCTGTGCCAAAAATTGGAGGAGTGCGGGCACGATCTCCTCGTGCGCGTCCTCTTGCAGATAGTGGCCCGCATCAGGGAGCCGAAGCACCTGGGCATTTGGGAAGTCGGGAATCCAGAGATCTTCGAGATAGGTGGGCAAGAAGGCGATGTCCTTCATCGCCCAAGCGATGAAAGTGGGCTTCGAACGGAGTTGGATGAGTCCCTCGTGGACTGTGTCGAGGAACTCGCTGACATTGCCCTCGGGTCCCGCCGGGATTTCTCGGGGAAAGACCAAGATCCCGGTACGCGAGGACCACGTGGGATGGGGGGCGAGGTAGGCCGCCCGTTCATTCGGACCGAGGCGCTCGGGATGGCGCAGGCCCGCCCGGAACAAGAAGCCCCGAACGAAGGCGTGGGCGCCCTTGACAAGGATCTCGCCCACACCGGGAGTACGGAATAGGCGGAGTGGAAGGGGGAGCGCCACATCTCCGAGGGGCCGATGAGCGATCGTGTTCAGGATCGCGAGGGAGTGAATCCGCGTGGGGTGCTTGCCCGCCCACGCGAGCCCGATGGGCCCACCCCAGTCTTGAGGCACGACTGTGGTCTCACGCAGATCAAGTGACTCGAGCAGCTGCTCGAACCGGGCTGCATGGCGCGGGATTCGGTACAGCGAGGGATCATCGGGTTTGTCGGACCGACCGAACCCGAGATGATCGGGAACGATCACGCGGAAGCCGGCGCCCACGAGCGGAGGGATGAAGTTGCGCCAGAGGTACCCCCACGTCGGGTTCCCGTGCACGAGAACGAGGGGCCGTCCGTCCCGTGCACCCTCATCGACATAGTGGAGCCGCCCCTCCGGGGTTTGGAACCAGCGGGGTTCATACGGCCACGTGCCACCGAATGTCCAGTCCACGCTGGACGCCATCGCTCATCCTCGCGGTTCTGCAGTGCGGCCTAACGCCTGTACGAAATTCGGGGACGTCATACAGATTTAAATTTAGTTCTGCGACCCCAATTCAAGCACAAAATTTGGGAAGGTGGAAAGGGAAATGGGGCTCCGGAGAACCTTGACAAGATATCTGGAGACCGGCTAGGATCGCCGCATCCCTCGGTTGGCGATTCTAGAGGTCACGCGTGCATCTTGGCTCTACCGTGGTACGATGCACGTCCGCTATCGCTATAGTCCCTCGCCTAAGAGAAGGAGCAGATATCGCCATGTTAAAAACGCAACGCCAGGAAAAGATGTGGTTAGTCACCCAGCCAGATCACGCACAGGTCTCAGGATATCTGGCCGCCCACTGGGGGAATGAGGAGTTTGCACGCCCGGGGTACTTCGCCGACTCAGCAGATCCCGAGCGACTTCGCGCCGAAATGGTTTTCGCCATCGCTGAGCACGACAACGGCTGGTGGGAATGGGAGGCGGACCCGCCGCTGTCCGCTGAAGACGGGCTGCCGCAAGGTTTGGGCGAGGTGTTGAAGAACCCGGTGGCGGGCATGGAACGATGGCGGCTGGGCATTCCGCGGCTGGCCGAACGGCATCCGTATGCCAGCCTGCTGATCGGCGATCACGCTTATTGGCTCTACGCAGCGCAGTTCGATCCCGATCCTCCGCCGGAGTTCACCCACCACCTGCATCGCGGCCGGTCGCTGTATCCGAAGGAGCTGGAGACGGAGGCGCGGCGGTTTCTGGCCGACGTGCGCGAGATGCAGGAAGCGTTCCGGCGTCGGCTCGAGGAGGACAGGTTCTGGCGGGCTGCGCTCGAGCCGGAACACCGGAACCCCCATGTGCGCCTGTTACAGACTTCCGACGTGCTCTCGCTTGCGCTGTGCTCCGCCGTCATCGCGCCGGTGGAGGGCGAAGCGAAGGGGCTCGGGGAGGACCATGTTGTGTTCCACGAGGTGCCGCGGCGAAGCTGGGAGGACCGAGTTTCGATCGCACTCAAACCCCTCGGTGACCGGCGGATCGCATGCGACCCATACCCCTTTGACCAGGACCCTCTGCAGATCGTGGTCCGCGCTCGCATCTTTGACCTGCCGGCGGACCACTCAACCCAGTTCCAGACCTGGTGGCATTCAGAGCCCCCACAACTGATCCGGTTCGAGTACTGCTCTTCCTAGCGCAGATTATTCCGTAGCCGTCTCAGGGTCTTCATTCACCTAACCCCCTGGTGGGATCCCATGGATAACCCCTCCCTTGCCAAGCACAAAATTAGGGAGGCTGAAAAGGTGAGAAAGGAGCAGATTACGGTTGACCAGAAAAGCGATCTGTCTCCTTATTTTATCCCTTTGCTTCCACGGTTAATCATTCGCAATACAGCCGAGATGGTACTCAAATAGAAGTAGAACATCCAATCCAACCATATCTCCGGGTCGTAGTCGCTCTTTTGCTGCGGATTATGATGTCGAAGGGCAAAATTGTTGGCTATGTTAAACAGGTCCGACTCATCCCTGGACGCGAATTTCTCCTTCATTTGAGGTCTCAAGTATTCGAGAACATCTACAAGATCCCGGACTGCCTCACGACGGTCTTCCAGCAAAGCACGACGATATCGAAACTTCTTCACAGCAGCCTTCACTCGACCTTCAACATTTTCCGGATCATATTCCGGAAGTTCCTGCTCTACCAAGGACTCGAATCCGGACTCTGCGACGGCAAGCACTTCGCCGCCCTTAGAAAGCTCAAAGCCAGTTGAGTATTGACGAAGAATCTCGTTCACTTCTCTCTGAAACTCTTCCTGCCCAACCTCTTTTTCAAACTTACTGTAGTGATAACCACAGTTGTAATAGCTGTGGTACCCACCTTCGAGAGGCTTGCCCACGCAGTCGAACATGAACTCGATAAGGTCAAATAGGTCATCTTCCGAATACCCAGCCTCTGCTCTTGGTGGCCACAACTCTGCCTTTCCTGCTTTCCGTAGTAGGTAAGCATTAACGTCCTTTCCGACGCGACCGCCCACGTGACCCTCATCGACACAGTGATAGCCGAAGCCCTCTTGAAAGTAGTGCTGCGCATCGAATTGCGAATATACGCTGATGATGGCGCTTGCCAAATGGTCAAGCTCCATCCGCGGCGGCGCGTGATTCGGGCCGCGAGTTCGGACCGATTAGTATACTTTCCTTCGCATTCTTTCGACCCTTCCGCCTCGGTGAGAATGGGGTTTAGGTGCAGTTTCGGGGCTTACCGGTCGAATCCTTCTAGGCCATCCCCGCGATTCACCCACCATACGGTTTCCCAGTATACAACATTGGTCGGCCGGATGAAATTTTCGGGGCCTGCCCCTCGGCCACCCCCCTTTCCTGGGTCTCAGTGCCCTTCCCACGCACTGGTCTGTTAATCAAGCGGGATGCGGCTCTTGTTTTGGGCGAGCCACGCGTCAAAGGTTTGCAGCGAGGGGTTGAGGGCACGCGCGACCTCGAGGTTGCGTGCGCCGCAGAAGTCTTGATTGAAGTCGCGCTTAAACTGGAACATGTTGCCGAGATCCTCGGCGCCCGGGAAACCGAAGCTGCGATACACCTCGGGTGGCACGTCGTTGTAGCGCACCTCTTGATTCATCGCCTTGGTGAGCGCGGCGGCCATCTGCGCGCCGGTCAAGTGCTCGCCGGCGACGCCGACGGTCTTGCCGATGAACTCGCGGCCCTTCTTGAAGATGCCGAGGGCGCACTTACCGATATCCTCGGCGGCGATGCCCGGAAGCTTCTTGTCGCCCATGGGATACGTAATAGCTAGCTTGCCGTCCGGGCCCTTCTTGGGGCCCATGCCGAAGTAGATCAGGTTCTCCCAGTAGAACGAGGTCAGGAGGAACGTGGTCGGCACGCCAAGCTCGGTGAACACCTGATCGGCTTCGCCCTTGGCGTCTAAGTGCGGCACCTTGTAATTGCCCATGAGGGTAGGCATGCGGCTGTCGCTGAGCGGCACCCACTTGCGTGTGTCTTCGAGGGTGGACCATATGACATGCTTCAGACCGGTGTGCTTCGCCGCCGTGGCCATGGCCTTTGCTTGGGCAAACTCCTTCTCGGGCGAAAAGTGCGCCCAGAAGAACGTGACGCAAAAAACCCCGTAGGCGCCTTGGAATGCCTTTTTGAGACTCTCCAGGTCGAAGACGTCGGTTGCGACAACCTCGGCGCCCAGCTTGGCCAGCTCTTTCGCCGTATCAGAGGTGACGTCTCTCGTAATCGCGCGTGCGGCGAAGCCGCTACTCGCATCGCTTAAGATGGCGCGGACCAAGCCGCCGCCCTGCGCACCGGTTGCACCTACTACCGCGATGATCTTCTTTTCGGCCATGATGATCCCCCTTGTTGAGTTGGGCGTCTTGGATGGGGTCAAGTCTTTTGTTGACTAATTCTGCTTTCTCGGACTCCTATGCCTTCTCGGCATCCGGATCATAGCTCAAGTTCGGTCGGAGCCACTGCTCGACCGTTCGCAGGTCCATCCGCTTCCTGGTCCCGTAATCCATGGCTTGATCGCGGTTGATCTTGCCCACCGAGAAATAGGCGGCCTGTGGGTGCGCAAAGTAGAGGCCGCTCACTGAGGCCGCCGGGTACATTGCAAAGGTCTCCGTGAGAGAGATCCCCGCGCTCTTCTCGCCCTGCAGCAGATCGAAGATCAGGCCTTTCTCCGTATGATCCGGACAGGCCGGATAGCCCGGCGCCGGCCGGATCCCCCGGTATCGTTCCCGGATCAGGTCTTCGCTCGCCAGCTTTTCCGCTTCTCCGTATCCCCACTCCGCCCGGACCCACTCGTGCAACCATTCCGCGAAGGCCTCCGCCAACCGATCGGCCAGCGCCTTGGTCATGATGGAGTTGTAGTCGTCATGCTCCCGTTCAAACCGCTCGCAAAGGGCCTCCACCCCGATCCCGGCGGTCACGGCAAAGGCGCCAATGTGATCGGGCAGCCCGGTTGACTTGGGAGCCACGAAGTCCGCCAGCGCGAAGTTGGGTTGTCCCTCGGCCTTGGGCATCTGCTGGCGGAGCGTATGGAGCATCAGCCGCACAGCGGAACGCGATGCATCCGTGTACAGCTCGATGTCTTCGCCGACGCTGTTGGCAGGAAAGAACCCGTATACCCCACGCGCCGTCAGCAGCCTGTCCTTGACGATCTCCCGCAGCAAGGCCTGAGCGTCCATAAAGAGTTCCTTGGCCCGCGGGCCGATGGTGGGGTCCTCGAGGATCTTCGGGTAACGCCCCTTCAATTCCCAGGCATGGAAAAACGGGGACCAGTCGATGTAGGGCGCAAGCTGCCCCAGCTCGAGTGTATCGAGCACTCGGACGCCGATGAACGACGGCGCGGGAATGTCCTCGACCGCCCAGGCGATTGGCACCCTTCGCTCCCGCGCCTCCTGCAACGTGAGCAACCGTTTGGGCTCCCGCTCCTCACGGGCAGAGCGGATCTGCTCCTGGTCCAGGCGGTTCTTCTCGACGAACTGAGCCCGCTGGTCGGCCCTCACGAGCTGGCCCACGACACCGACCGAGCGCGAGGCGTCCAGCACGTGCACCACCCCCGCGCTGTAGGCGGGCGCGATCTTGACCGCCGTGTGTGTCTTGCTGGTCGTGGCCCCGCCGATCAGTAGGGGGACGGTAAAGCCCTCTCGGGTCATCTGCCGCGCGACGTGCACCATTTCATCGAGCGAGGGGGTGATGAGTCCGCTGAGCCCGATCATATCCACGCCATGTTCCCGGGCCGTCCGGAGGATCGTCTCGCAGGGTACCATCACTCCGAGATCGATCACGTCGTAGTTGTTGCACCCGAGGACCACTCCGACGATATTCTTGCCGATGTCGTGCACATCGCCCTTGACCGTGGCGAGCAAGACCTTTCTCTGCGCCTTCTGGATCCCACCGGCTAGTTTCTCCGCCTCCATGAACGGCGTCAGATACGCCACCGCCTTTTTCATGACGCGGGCGCTCTTGACGACTTGGGGCAGGAACATCTTGCCCGAGCCGAAGAGGTCCCCGACGATGTTCATACCGTCCATCAGGGGACCCTCGATGACCCGCAGGGGCGATTGATACTTCTGCCTGGCCTCCTCCACATCAGCATCGATAAAGTCCACAATCCCTTTGACGAGTGCGTGAGACAGCCGTTCCTCGACGGGGCACCGGCGCCAGGCATCCTCTTCCGCGACCGCCTTGTCCTGCTGCTTGACCGTTTCCGCGAAGGCCACTAAGCGCTCGGTGCCGTCCGGGCGACGATTCAGCAGGACGTCTTCCACCAGCTCCAGGAGGTCCTTGGGGATCTCTTCATACACCGCCAACTGCCCTGCATTGACGATCCCCATGTCCAGTCCGGCCGTGATCGCGTGATAGAGAAACGCCGAATGCATGGCCTCCCGGACGGCGTTGTTACCACGGAAGGAAAAGGATATGTTGCTCACGCCCCCGCTAACCTTACACAGCGGCAGATGGGCTTTGATCCATCGCGTCGCTTCAATAAAGTTCACGCCGTAATTGTTATGCTCCTCAATCCCAGTCGCGACCGTCAGAATGTTGGGATCGAAAATGATGTCTTGCGGCGGAAAGCCGACTTCCTCCGTCAAGATCCGGTAGACGCGAGCGCAGATCTCGATTTTACGCTCCAGCGTATCGGCCTGTCCCGTCTCATCGAATGCCATCACGATCGCCGCCGCCCCGTATTTATTGATGAGGCGCGCCTGGGCCTTGAAAATGTCCTCTCCCTCTTTCAGGCTGATCGAATTCACAACCGATTTTCCGGGCACACGCTTGAGCCCCGCCTCGATCACCGACCATTTGGAGCTGTCGATTACGACCGGCACCCGCGCGATATCGGGCTCGGCCATGATCAGATTCAGGAACGTTGCCATGGCGGCTTCTGAATCCAGCATGGCTTCGTCCATATTCACGTCGATGAGCTGGGCGCCGTTTTCCACCTGTTGCTTGGCGATGGCGACGGCTTCGTCGAATTGTCCCGACAGCACCAATTTGGCGAATTGTGGTGAGCCGGTGACGTTCGTCCGCTCCCCGATGTTCACAAAATTGGTATCCGGCCGAATGACCAGCAGCTCGCAGCCGCTGAGTCTCGTGTAGGTATCTCCCTGCGGTACGCTTCTCGGAGAACAGTCTCGCACCGCCTCGGCGACTGCCTTGATATGGGCCGGCGTCGTCCCGCAGCACCCCCCAACGATATTCACCCACCCGTTGGCCGCCCATTCGCGCAGTTGCAGCGCAAAGGTATCGGGAGTTTCTGGAAACCCCGTGGGCAAGAGCGGATCCGGCAACCCGGCGTTGGGGTAACTACTCACACAGAGCAGTGCGATGCGTGACAGTTCCTCAATCATGGGCCACATTTCCGCAGGTCCCAATGAGCAGTTGATGCCGACGCTCAGCAAGGGTACGTGGGAGATTGATGCCAGAAAGGCGTCAAGCGTCTGGCCGATCATCGTGCGGTTGTTCCCTTTCTGAATAAAGGTCACGGAGGCCATGACCGGCACTCGGCGGCCAATTTCCTCAAAATGCTGCTCGATCGCAAAGAAGGCGGCTTTCGCGTTGAGGGTATCGAAAATGGTTTCCACGAGCAGGACATCCGCCCCACCGTCCATCAACCCACGAACCTGCTCAGCATAGGCGTGGACCAGTTGATCGAAGGTGACAGCTCTAAACCCGGGGTCATTCACATCGGTGGAGACGGACGCGATTCGGTTCGTCGGGCCAATCGCCCCAGCGACGAACCGCGGACGGCTTGGGTCTTTGGCCATCACGGCTTCGACTGCGCGCCGGGCGGCCTTTGCTCCGGCTACGTTCAGCTCGTACACCAGCGGCTCCAGTCGGTAGTCTGACATCGAGATCGAGGTGGAGTTGAACGTGTTGGTCTCGGTCAGGTCGGCGCCGGCTTCCAGATACTGTTGGTGAATCTCCTCCACGATATCCGGGCGGGTAATGTTGAGAAGATCATTACACCCCTTCACGTCACATGGATGATCCGCAAGCCGTTGACCGCGGAAGCCGACTTCATCCAGCTTGTACGTCTGGATCATCGTACCCATCGCCCCATCGAGGATGACGATGCGCGTCTTCAGAATTTCTTCGAGCGGGTGCGAAATGGTCATGTTATACCGGGTCAGGCCTTGATGTCTCAACAAGCTTTGGAGCGGGATTCGCAGTGACAGTATACAAGATTAGTCTTTCTTTTAGAATTTTCTGGGTCGGCCCTCAGACCAACCCCCTTTCCGTGGCATCAGCCCTCTTCCCAGGCACCTCTCCAGCCCCACAGCCCAGGTCTCCGTCCCTCGAGTGTACGAAAAAAGGCGGCCCGCCGGAAGCGGGCCGCCAGAGAGCGATGCGACAGACGCGGGCGCCTCAGCGGCGCTTGCCGAGCCTGTACCGCTTTACGAACGACCAGAGCTTTTTCGTCATGACCGAGGGGCCGATCGGCGCGCTCCCGAAGACCTTTTCAAGCGTCTCCGTGCGCCCTTTGAAGCTGACTGAATAGCCTCCGAACGGCTTCTTCGTCGTGGCCTTCTTTTTCGCCTTGACCTTTTTCTTCGCCTTCACCCTCTTCTTCGCCATTCGTGTCCTCCTCCTTTGTGTGGGTTGGTGAGGCTCCCGGGCCCCTTCGAACTCTGGGGGTATTACTACCACATCTAGGAGGGGGAGGCAACAAAAATACTACCCGTAGGGGTGGCCTCCCGTCGGGGAAATACCCTATGGGGTATCAAGCGAAAAATGCGGGGGCAAAGCCTTGTGGCTGGCGCTTGACACCCCTGGCTCAGTGGGTGATACTGAGGCCCTCTCAGGGGACGGAACTTTTTTAAGGATGGAGACTGCTATGGCTGAGGAAAAAGAAAAACCCCAGACGCCATTTCCAGACATGATGGCCTTTTGGGCAAATTGGCAAAAGATGATGTCGGAAAGCTTCGAAACGACGATGAAGGCCCCCGCCTTCGCCGCCGGATTGGGGAAAGCCTTTGAGGCCTCGACGGGCTTCCAGAACCAGATTCAAAAGAACATCCAAGCTGGTCTGAAGGCAATGAACCTGCCAACCAGCGAAGACCTCCGCCGGATCAACGAAGGTCTCTCCGCCATGCAGACCCAGCTCGAAGCAATGAAGGTCTACATGGAAACCGTCGAGACGACCATGAAGCTTCAGGAAGAGTGGCGGAAGACCGTCGACCAGACGATCCATCAACTTCTGTCCTTCCAAGAGGAAGGACAAAAGGCTTTCCAGGCATGGACAAAACAGGTGGAGAGCTTTCAGCGATTGTGGCAGGATGCGATAAAGCGCTGAGCAAAGGATCGATTGCGCATTAGCAAATGCAGACGCCCTCTCGGGTCACGTGGCATAACCCGGGAGGGCGTTTTGGTTTATCAACACGTTCACGCTTTACGATTTCTCAGGGTTCGGGCCGAACCAAAACAATAACGAATTCAACTGGGTCAGGGTCGGAAAATATCGATCGGCGGGATTTAATGTGCACAGTGATGCGCTCGCCGCGCGCACGAAACTGTTCATCAATTTCCGCAAGGCAACTCTGATCCGCCTGGAGACACACAATGGCGAGACCTTCTGTGCGCAAACGCTCTGCGGAAATCCAGGGGCTAATTCGAAAATCAAAGTTAATGAAAAGAGACGGATGGTCGGCCGAATAGAATGTGATGCTGTCTGCATAGGGTTTCGAACCAGCGACGATCCTCAGCGGTTTCTCGAACCGCTGGTGCCACACGTCCGATACGTAGGTGGCCAGCTCCTTGCGCGGGGAGGTCCAGGCCCTATTTTGTGACAGGTCCATACCCAAGGCAACAAGGGGAGATGCCGATAACATGAACAGCTGAAAAGCAAAAATGATGGCCACCCCTCGCCGCACTTGGGCAGTGATCAAGTCTATCCCCAAAAAGGTCAGCAGGCTTGCACCAATAAAAAACCACATGGGCAATGCCCACACACTCGACAGCTCGACTTGCAATACTAATGCGCCGCCGATCGTAAGCAAGAATGGGAAAAAGGTGATGCCGAATATCGTCACTCGCTTACTACCAGTGAGGTTGAGCTGTTGTGGTCGCCGAATGGCACGGACGCCAACGATAGCCACGAAGGCCAGTGCCAGGGGCAGTAAATAGAGGAGCTGAGCCACAGCAAACTTTGCTGTGTTTGTGATGATTCGAGATGGATCGCTGACAATGTGACCTGTGGCGTAGTGAACAGGTAAGAAGTCGACGTTGAAAAGCCAAAAAAGGTGTGGCGCCAAGACCACGAGAATTACGATAGCCGATACATAGGGTGAAAAACTCGTGTAATATTGCCTGCGTTCGTTACGCAGGATAGAAATCAGAAACAATGCTGCCAACAAGCACAATGAATAATACATTGACAAGATAGCAAGAGCGGCAAAAAAGCCGAACAAAACGCTTGGGACAGCTCGTCGTTTTGCATAGGCGTGGCAGAAAAACAACGTCGTCAATGGCCATAAAGAGAGCATGATCGAATGGGAATTAAACTTTATTGATAAAAAGGTGTAAAACGGGACAAGCTCTAGCAAGATAACTGCAATTAATGCATGACGGTCGGAAAGAAAAATCTTGACCAGAAACCAGATAGAGGCAAGTCCGATAATGACGTTAACTTGGGAAAGCAGGAAATAAGCCCAATCCACATTCGGGAAGACTTTGAACCATAGGGCAGTTATCCAAGCGAAAAGGGGTGGGTGCTTGTAGTATCCCAGTTGCCACTCTTGGCCCCACACAAAATTCTCTGCCATGTCACCCCACTTATCAAGATTGGCTCGGGTGACAGAGGAGTATACAGTCCATACCAGTAAGTGTGTGGCCAAGAAGAGACAAAACGTTTGGAAGCTCTTCTGCGGATCGGCCAAACGATCTAATATCGAATTCAGCCGCTGTCTCATCATTTCTTTATGTGCCAAATACTCATCATGTCACGATCTGGCTTCTTCGCCGAATAACTAGAATTCGACAGACTGGCGCACCCGGAATCTTATTCTTGCCTTGCCCGCCACCCGGGTCAAGCCAATTTTCTCGTCTGTCTCCCATGGGATGCAACTATTTTACTCATACGAAGTTCCCACTCCATCCTGATTAGCCCCTTGACACCTATCAACCTGTGCGCCAAGATGAGCTGCCGGGAACCCATTCTAACTATCTGAGGAAAGGATACGACACTTTCCTCACAAACATGGAATTAACATCACGAGGAAATGGATCATGCGGAGTGACATGCCACCTCATACCATCCGGGCTCCGGATTTTCCCCCGGGTCTCGAGTGGCTCAACACCGACCGACCTGTCAGCCTGAAGGCGCTGCGGGGGAAAGTAGTCCTCCTAGACTTCTGGACCTACTGCTGAATTAACTGCATGCACGTGCTACCGGAACTGGAAGCTCTGGAAAATACCTTTCCCACCGAGCTTGTCATCATCGGAGTCCATTCGGCCAAATTCCCGAACGAACGGGAAGCCGAGAACGTCCGGCAGGCCATCCTGCGCCACCAGCTGGGGCATCCCGTCGTGAACGACGATCAGTTCATGGTCTGGCGCAGCTATACGATCAAGGCCTGGCCAACCCTCGTCCTGATCGACCCCGAGGGTTACGTCGTGGCGATGGTGGCCGGCGAGGTCACCACCCTCCCGCTTTCCATCACAACTCACTAAGGCCCGAAGAGGGGTTGGGAAACCGTTAGCGGTATTCGGTAGCGAGTCTGGAGAAGGGAGGAAACCATGCAGTTCCGGAGATTGGGCCGGACAAACCTGGAGGTTTCGGAGATCGGCTTTGGCGCGTGGGGCATTGGGAAGGCATGGTGGGGCGAAACCGATGATCGCCTTTCCATCCGCGCTTTGCTCCGGGCCTTCGAGCGCGGGGTCAACTTCATCGACACCGCCTATGCCTATGGCGACGGCCACAGCGAGCGGCTCATCGCCAAGGCCTTTCAGGAGTATCGCGAGCGGGTGACCGTTGCCACCAAGATTCCTCTCAAGACCAGCGGCTGGCCGCCACAGCCCGGGACGCGGGCCAAAGAAGCCTTCCCCGGCGCCTGGATCATCGATCACACCGAAAAGAGTCTCCGCAACCTCGGGACGGATTGCATCGACGTACAACAACTCCACATCTGGCGGGATGAGTGGATACAGGAGACTGAGTGGCACGAGGCCGTGAAGCAACTCAAGCGAGAAGGCAAGATCCGCTTCTTTGGCGTCTCGCTGATCGACCATGCGCCCGAGACGGGGCTCGAGGCAGTCCGTTCAGGGATCTTCGATACCGTACAGGTCATCTATAACATCTTCGACCAGTCCCCGGTGAAGGAACTCTTCCCTCTCTGCCAGCAGGTGGATGTGGGAGTGCTCGCCCGTGTCCCGCTCGACGAAGGGGGTCTTAGTGGAAAGCTCCGCCCGGATATGCCACTTGACCCCGACACGTTCCCGGGCTACTACTTTCGAGGCGAGCGGCTGAAAGATACATGCACGCGTGCCGAGCAGCTCACGGCCTTTCTCCGCGACGGGGTGGAATCCCTCCCCAAGCTCGCCCTCAAATTCTGTCTCAGTCATCCTGCGGTCTCGACGGTCATTCCAGGTATGCGCCGGCCAGAGCATGTCGACGAGAACTGTGCCGTCCCGGATGCGCCGACGCTCACCTCGCAGGAGCTCCAAACCTTGAAAACCCACGCCTGGCCCCGCAACTTCTACGAGTAACCGATCCTCTTTTTCCCCGTTTTCTTGACCTTCTCCGACTCATGCGATAGGATACTTGCATGTAACTCCTCGATTTGTCTGTGCTCGAAGAAGATTTCGGCGGCTCACACCACATGGAAAACGTAACCAAACTCTTGATCGGAAAAACCTGTATGGTCACCGGTGCCAACGCCGGGATTGGTAGATTCATCGCCCTTGGGTTGGCGAAAATGGGTGCGACTGTGGTGATGGTCTGCCGTAACCGCGAGCGGGGTGAAGCGGCACTGACCGAGATCAAGCGAGAGAGCGGCAACGATGCGGTTTCCTTGCTGCTTGCCGATCTTTCCTCGCAAGCCGCGATCCAACAACTCGCCCAGGACTTCAAGGCCCGCTACCCCACCCTGCACGTCCTGATCAACAACGCCGGGATAGTCCTCAAGAAGCGCATCCTCACTGATGATAAGCTGGAGATCCAGTTCGCCGTCAATCACCTCGCCTATTTTCTCCTCACCAATCTGCTGCTCGACGATCTCAAAGCCAGCGCTCCAGCCCGGATTGTCAACGTCAGCTCCCAAGCCCACCAAGGAGTATCCATCGACTTCGATGATCTACAATCCGAGCGATCCTACCGCCGCACCCATGTCTATGCGTGGACCAAACTTGCCAATGTGCTGTTCACCTACGAATTGGCCCGCAGGCTCGAGGGAACCCAAGTGACTGCCAACTGCCTGCACCCCGGCTTGATTGCGACCAATCTCGTAGGTAATTACGTGCCGAGGCCGCTTCGATTCATGACAAAGATCGTCGGTGCCAGCCCCGAAAGAGGCGCACAAACACCCTTGTACCTCGCAACGTCGCGAGAAGTCGAAGGGGTGAGCGGCAAGTATTTCGTCGACCGAAAGGCAGTACCGTCATCCAACGCCTCTTATGACACCACGACTGCTAGCCGACTGTGGCGGGTGAGCGCAGAACTGACCGGGCTGCCGGCATACGGAGGGACACAATGAGTGCAGGTTTCGAGGGGCTGGATCGCGTCATTGAATCGATGCGCCAGCCGATCCAGCAATACGCCGAAGAGGTGCGCACGCTGGCTGGCGACAATGCACTGGCCTTAACGCTTTTTGGATCCATTGCCGCCGGTTCGTTCGATATGAAGAGACACACGGCACGTAATGTCCTCGTCCTTCAGTCGGTTGACTTGGAGTTGCTACGTGGCCTGGCCAAACATGGGAGCAAGCATGGAAAGGCCCGCATTGCCGCCCCCTTGATTATGACACCGGGTTACGTCACGGCTTCGCTCGACACCTTCCCCCTGGAACTGATCGAGATCCACCAGTGTCACATTTCCCTCTTTGGCCATGATTATTTTGCCACACTGGCTCTTAACGATGCGCACGTCCGACTGCAATGCGAACGGGAACTCAAAACCATCCTGATCGGGATGCGCCAGGGATTGTTAGCCGCGGCAGGGCGCGAGAAACTCATCGCTGCGATTGACGCCGACGTCGCTGAAAGCCTAGTTCGAACCCTTCGTGGCCTCTTATGGCTCAGGGGCCAGAAGGAGGCAAAGCCATCTGCTCACGTAGTTTCCGAAGTCGAAAAAATCATTGAGCAAGAATTACGGGGCGTACGAAACGTGCTCGGTGTATCGGGGCCCCACGGATGGGACGAGTTTCGAACCCTCTACGATGACGTCGAGGCAATGGGGAAAATGGTCGATGGGTGGTAGAGCGAGATTCTCTTTGTCCCTATTGACGGCACTGTGTGTGCTGCTGGTATTGCCTCGCCTGGTGACTGCAGAAATTGCCATTCGTGATCCAGGCACCTTCGTCGTGGATACGGCCGGGATTATTGACGATGCCGCTGAGCGCCGATTGGAGGGCTGGCTGCGAGAGCTCGAGCAGAAGACGACCGTTCAGGTCAAGGTGCTAACGGTTCAGACGACCGACGGCGAGGATTTCTTCGGCTTCGTTCAACGGCATGCCAAGCAGTGGAAACTTGGCCAGAAAGGCAAAGATAATGGTGCATTGATTGCATTAGCACTCAAGGAGCGTAAAGTCCGGATCCACACCGGGTACGGGTTGGAGAGCATCCTGCCGGATTCTTGGGGCGGGTCGGCCTCACGGGCCGTGGTGGACCAATACTTTCGAAAAGGGCAATACTCGGAAGGGCTCTACCGACTCACCGTGGCGGTGGCCAACAAGGTTGCAGATGCTGAAAATGTGCAACTGAGCGGTGTTCCGCAATATCGCTACCGGGTTGCCCGCCGACGTTCCCCATTCCTCTTGGGGAGTGGGCTCATCCCCTTTTTACTGTTCTTTTTCCTCCTCTCCTCCATGACCCGAAGACGGCGCTATTACAGCGCCTGGGGTGGCCGTGGAATGATGAGTGGTATGTTGTTAGGCGCCATGCTCGGTAGCACCCTGGGCGGACGTCGGTCTTATTGGGGGAGTGGCTATGGTGGTGGTTCTGGGGGCGGATTCGGCGGCGGGTTTGGAGGCGGATCATTCGGGGGAGGTGGAGGTTTCGGAGGCGGAGGAGGCGGTGCCAGTTGGTAACGGATATTATCGCATCCAATCGGGACGCGCCCCAATATGATGGGTAAGGAGGAACTGAGATGAAAGCAAGTCAGGTCATTTTGATCACTCTAGCGGTGATCGTCGGTGCGATCATGCTCGCCGGTGGTTGCGCCTACTCTGGATATAACCAGGCTGTCACACTCGATGAAGCGGTCAAAGGCCGATGGGCTCAAGTCGAAAATCAATTGCAACGGCGGTTCGAGCTGATTCCGAATCTGGTTCAAATCGTCAAGGGGGTCGCTGCGCAGGAAGAAAAGATCTTCCTGGGGGTGGCAGAGGCGCGCAAGGCATATTTCCAGGCAGGCACTATCAGGGAGAAAGCCCAAGCAGCCGGCACCTTTGAGTCCGCGCTGTCGCGCTTACTGGTGCTGCGGGAGGCCTATCCCCAACTCAAATCGAACGAGTCCTTCCTCAAGCTCCAAGACCAGCTCGAGGGTACCGAGAACCGACTGGCTGTTGAACGCAAGCGTTACAATGATGCCGTCAGGGAAGTCAACACCTTCAGACGAAAGCTGCTCGGACGAATCTATGCGGGCCTCGCTGGTGTGGATCATGCTGAATACTTTGAAGTCACAGAGGCAGCGCGGACTGTCCCAAAGGTAAAGTTCTAAACCTGTCCAACGAGAGTAAGCCGATTCATGCTAGTTCAGTCCCATACCAATCACTAAACCGATCGCAATACCCAGCCCAATAAATATAGACCCCACTACAATTCCCACAGCTATATTCTGTTCCGCTAACTGCTTCGACGTATCGAATGGGGTCATCTTGTCAAAGATCTTATAACCCATGATCATGAATCCCAGCGTTATAAAGGCGCCAACTATGGCGTACGCTAGATTCAACAATGTTATGAAAATTTCCATTACCTCAACACCCCCTTGATCGTATTGATTTTTGTAACATAGCCAATGGTTTCTTTACTGTGTCGGCCTGTGACGTGAGGCAAAGTCTGCTCTATAGACCCCCACAAGTTTCGGTTCAGCCCCTTCTTCTTTGCAACCCTTTGTGCCTTAATAATATTGCCTTTGCCAGCGTTGAAAGACGCGAACATGAAATTAATGCGGTCTTGCAATGGACGTTTGCCTTTCCACGCCTTCCACAGCGTCCTGTCATAATAAATACCTGCGGCGATGTTCCAACGGGGTTGTTCTCTCGTGCCTTTAATGCTTGGGTTCTTCCTCCGAATTTCTTCAAAAGTCTTGGGCATAATTTGCATAACACCTAGTGCACCCACGCGTGATCTGGCTTTTGCTTGCAATCTCGATTCTGCAACAGCTTGAGCCTTGAAGTACTTCCAATCAAAACCTGGGCCAAAAAATCTCTTTGAATATTTTGAGAAATATTTATCATAGGTGACTACCCTGTTATATCGCTTAAACGCGTGAGCGTGGTAGGGTATGAGCAGCAGTACAACGATGAGAACGAATCTTTTCACCACTGTTCTTTCTTCAGACGTTGTTCGCCTTCTGCCACCGAGCCGGTAGGGTCATACCCGTGCTCATCTCGTCTCTCCTCAAGATAGCTTTCGTTCATGCGACGGTCAAGGAGGAAGTTGCGGCAGATCAGTGTGCGGGGGTGAATCATGGTCGCGGGGTGTACGCAGACCGGTCGATTGGCTATAATAGACCCTCCTTGTGGGAGATCCAGGTGAGAAGGGTATGTAAGGATCTCACGGAAACAGGAGACAATACAGGAGGAGGATATGAATGAGCGAGGCACTCCCCCACTGATCCCACGTGAAGTCCTGTTCGGCAACCCGGACAAGGCCTCAGCCCAACTCAGTCCCAATGGGAATAAAATTGGCCACCTTGCCCCGTTAAATGGCGTGCTCAACGTTTGGGTCGGCCCTGCCCATGACCCCGCAGCGGCCAAACCGGTCACGAAGGATACCGGTCGCGGCATCCGCTTCTACGGCTGGGCCTTTACAAGCAACCACATCCTATACATCCAAGACAAGGACGGCGATGAGAACTGGCGACTCTACAGCGTGGACCTGAATACCGGCGAGACGAAGGATCTGACACCCATCGAAGGTGTACAGGCACGGGTCCAGGAGGTCAGTCCGAAATTCCCAGATGAGATCCTCGTCGGGATTAACGACCGCGTTCCTGAGCTTCACGACATATACCTCGTCAACATCGGCACTGGCGTAAAACGTCTCATCCAGGAGAATGAGGGATTCGTCGGCTTTGTTACCGACGACGAGTATAACATCCGGCTTGCGAAACGGATGACGCCTGATGGGGGGAGTGAAATTCTCAGGCCGACCGGAGAAGGAGGCTGGGAGCCGTTCATGACGGTTGCCATGGAGGACACGCTCACCACATCCCCTGTCGATTTCGACAAGACAGGTAAAATACTTTACATGATTAGCAGCCGCAACCGGAACACCGCTGCGCTGATTGCGCTGGACCTTGAAAGCGGGGTGCGAACCTTGGTGGCTGAGGATCCACAGGCAGACGTCAGCGGCATTATGGTTCATCCGACGGCAAAAAACGTGCAGGCCGCCGCGTTCACGTACGACCGCAAGCACTGGCAGATCCTTGACGCGTCCATTCTGGAAGACATGCGCTACCTGCGCACGGTTGCCGACGGTGACGTCGAGGTCGTGAGTCGGACCCTCGACGATCGGTACTGGATCGTCGCCTACGTCATGGACAATGGCCCCGTTCGCTACTACCGCTACGATCGCGAGGGACAGCAAGCACATTTCCTCTTCTCAAATCGTAAGGCGCTTGAGGGCATGCCCCTGGCCAAGATGTCCCCAGTCGTCATTGCATCACGTGATGGGCTAAACCTCGTCTGCTACTACACGTTGCCGGTGGGAAGTGACAGCAATGGCGACGGCCGCCCCGATAAGCCGCTGCCGATGGTTCTCGTAGTCCACGGTGGACCGTGGGCGCGAGATGTTTGGGGCTATAACGCCTGGCATCAGTGGCTGACCAACCGCGGCTATGCAGTGCTGAGTGTAAACTTTCGTGGTTCAACCGGATTCGGAAAGACGTTTATCAACAGGAGCACGCGGGAGTGGGGCGCAAAGATGCACGACGATCTTATTGACGCTGTCCATTGGGCCATTCAGCAAGGGATCGCCGACGCCGACCGCGTGGCGATCATGGGGGGGAGCTACGGCGGGTACGCAACTCTGGTTGGTCTGACGTTCACCCCGGAGATGTTTGCTTGTGGCGTAGACATCGTGGGCCCCTCGAACCTGGTAACCCTGATTGAGTCGATCCCCCCCTACTGGCAACCGCAGGTCGAGCTGTGGACGACGCGCGTAGGCGATCACAGAACCGAGGAAGGCCGAGCGTTTCTGACCAAGTGCTCTCCGCTCACCTATGTGGACCGGATCCAGCGCCCACTGCTGATCGGCCAGGGCGCTAACGACCCGCGCGTCAAGCAGACCGAGTCCGATCAGATCGTCCAAGCGATGCAGGAAAAGAACATCCCGGTAACATATGTGCTATTTCCGGACGAGGGACACGGATTTGCCAGGCCAGAGAACCGGCTATCGTTCAACGCCGTCGCTGAGGCGTTCCTCTCTGCGTGTCTTGGCGGGCGGTATGAACCCATCGATGATGATTTCAAAGGCTCGAGCATTACTGTTCCCATCGGAGCCGATGTGCTGCCTGGTTTGACAGAGGCTCTTCCTTCCCCATTTTGACTTTTTGTCAATTGCTCACCGCTTAAAAGGCCGCCGGAACGACCGGAAATTTTGCATGTACATTCAAATAATTACAGCCCTACTATAGCGCGCTAAATGTCGTGCACATGTTGCACTGCAACGATGTTGTGAGTGTCTTTTGCCTTGACAAATTCGTGTGAAAACTTTATTATAATAACTTCAAACCAATAGGAGGGAGGCTAATGATGCGAAAGAAGGTTTCCGTTGTTCTCGTAGGACTGGCCTTGGCAGGCCTGGCCGCGTGCACGAAGAGTCCGTACGGGATTCCGCCAGGCGGCCCCCACTTTGCCTCGGGGTCACATTTAGCGTACTCCACCCGGGGTGGGGAAAAACCGCAACTGACTAAGGCGGAATTTGAGAAGGCCCAACAGGAAGGTTGGTGGGGGACCGCGATTAGTTACAATATTGACGAGTTAGAATAAAAGTCTAAGGCCCTCAGCGTTCAGATATTGTTCATGCGCGTTGAGGGCCTTCGTCTTTCTAGAACCCTCCACTCCCTCGCTTTATTGCCACTTGAGAACTTCCGGCTGAACCAGCCTGCCAAACTGTCGCAAAATCGTCCGTTAAGAGGAAACTCCGATGCCAGCTAACTAGCTGATTCTGCCAGGCCTATCCCGCGATCCGCCTCGGCACAGAAACTGCAAAATTCCACGTGATGATCGACATCCACGGATCTGGGGTAGACGGATTTGAGAGCAGGACCAGCAGAAACCATGAAATCTAATGCGCTACGGCAGACCACTGCATCCCTATGGACATGGGTGATGTCGGCCGGCGTTCTGCTGCTTTTGACAGCCTGTGCGGCAAGCATCCAGGAACCGGGCCTCAAGTCAGTGGTCTCTGAGGAGCAGGAACGCGCACACGCCGCACAGCTTCAGCGAAAGGCCAAGCGGTTTCGGTGGGAGCAGCACACCCGGCTCGACACCATACTCATGCGCCTGCTACTCTCGATGCCAAACCCGCCACACGTGACCGCCAACGTGGTCGAGTCTGATGCGGTCAACGCGGTTGTGGACGGGGAAGGGAGAATCGGGGTGCCCCTCGGCATGTTGAGATTCGTGAAGAGTGACGATGAACTTGCAGTCGTCCTGGGCCACGAGTTGGGACACCTCCCGACCTCCAGGGCCCATGGTCTGGTGACGTGGACCCTGGGCTATCATGAGCGTGAGGCCGACATCCGGGGTCTCGTTTACGTCCACCGAGCCGGTTATGATATCCGAATGGGGGCTCGAGTCTTTGAGCGGATGGCGACCGAATTGGCCGTACCGCCCTGGGACGAGGAGAGAGGTTCCCACCCGAGCCATGCCGAACGGATAATCCTGGCTGAAAAGATCGCCAGTCTTCTCGAAGGAAACGGTGCGGAATTAGATCTGGAAATTTTAGTACAGCAACTCCCTTCGCTCTTAGGACCCTCCACAGATCTTCCCTGAGAATCCGGTCCCTCACGAAGTGCAAAACCTCACCTTCCCGTTTGTACACCTGAATCAAGACGCCCGGACGCTCCCCTAAACCTCGTCCCCCGCCTCATATCGAGCAAGCTATCCAGCCGAAATTATGGCCGCACGGGCGAGATCTTCCATCCGAATTTTGTCCACGTCAAACCGGTCTAAGGCGCGATGGAGCTTCTCGAAAGTCTCCTCGAAGCTTGGAACGATCTTTCGAGCCCGGGTCAAGGGGTTGCACCTGGCGAGGATAAAGCTCTTGACGTAGGGGTGGTTGATACCCCGCTTTTTAATTCCCGCGACGACGTCGCTCAGCACCGCATCGGCGGCCTCAACCTGCTCTGCCCGCCGCTGGCGTTCCTCATAGGCCTTAGCGAGCGGAGACCGGAGGAACTTGTCCACCCGGCGGAGGATTGGGGAGAAAGCGCCACCCGCAAATCGGGGATGACGTTCGTACATCAAGCCCAGTGTAATGTAGTATGGCTCTTCAAACTGGAAACTAAAGGCTTCCTCGGATTTGCCCCCTTCCTGGAGCTGCAGGGCCCGATACATACGAATCACCTCCAGGGATTTCTCCCGGAGGTTGTGGGCCTTCTCGGTGTTGAGGGCCAGGATCTGAAAGGCGACCTCCGCATCCGGAATGAGGATAGCGGAAACCCATTTGGCTTTGAGCTTTCGGAGGGCGGCTAATCGGTGGTGGCCGTTGGGGGTCCAATAGCTCCCGGGACTCTGCGCGACCACCACAATCGGATCGACGAAGCGATCAAGCTTCTTGATTACTTCTTGCAGGCGCTTGACGTGAGGTTTCGAAAGGTCGCGTTGATATGGTGTTGGCTCTACCTGCTCCAGAGGCAATAAACTGAAAAGTTGCCATCGCTCTCCCACTGGTTCGGTATAGATCGCCAGGACATGGCCGCCATGCTCCTCGATTTCACGCGCCAACGCGAGCGCGTGTGGGGGCGGCTTCCCCTTGGCCGGAAAGACTGTCCAACTTCCCTGCTGCTGCATGATTCTCTCTCCCGACACCACCATTCACGTCCCCCAAAACTGCCCCATCTTACAGCACAGGCCTGTCGAGGGCAAAGGGACGCCCCCGGTGGCGTCCCGGAGGCGTGTGAAAAGAAAACGCTATGTGGATAGGAATCGACAGCGCTTATTTTTTGGCAGGACTTGGGAGGGTACGAAACACCTGATAAACCCAGGAGTCTTCAGAGGCGATCCGTAGGGAGACAGAGCCCAGAACCACCGACTGCAGAACCGTAGCCGCATGGGACGGTACCGATCCGAGCCATTTCCGAAGCCGCTTTTCGGCTTCCTTATCGGTCACCTGAGGCTGTTGTATTTCGTCCAAGAGTGTCATAAATGCGTCTATCGTCTCTTTGTCCACCGCGGGGGTCGCCTGCAGAGCGGTTTTCAGCCGAGAGACGATACTCTTATCCAACCCGGTTGCCATCGCACCTCCTTATACGACCATAGCGGTAGGGCTCTACCGCAGCCGATCCGCCGTTACGCTAACAGTTTTCTCACCCGTGTCAAGGGCGGGATTACTCCTGGGAACCGCTTCCGATAACGCCTAGGTGAATTACAGACAGCTACGGCAGTCCTTGAAGAAGGTATCCTTATGAAGAACCGGAGGAAGGAAATGCCTTCGGAAAGAGCCGGCGGGCATTCGCACTCGTCACGCGAGCCACCTCCTCCACTGAGACATCTTTTGCCGAGGCAATGGCCTGACAGGAAATCACCACGTTTTTCGGTTCGTTCCTGCAGGCCGGATCGGGGCCGAGGACGGGTGAGTCGGTCTCGAGGAGAAGCCGGTCGAGCGGGAGATGGTGAATCAGCTTCTGCTTTTGTTGGGATCGCACCACCGAGGGCGGGATCGAAAAGTAGTAGCCAGCCTCTATCCCCTCCATTGCAGCCGAGGCCTTCCCATCAAAAGCGTGCATGAGTACCTTCTGCGCGCCCTGCTCCTGCAGGAACCGAACCGTATGCCTTCCGGCTGAACGGGAATGGACATTCAAAGGCAGATCCAACTCTTTGGACAAAGCGATAAACTTAGCAAATGTCTGTTCCTGGATCTCCCACTCTTCGGCTTCCTTAACGACCCAATGATCCAGCCCCACTTCGCCGATCCCCACCAACCGGTCACTGTGGGCACGGATAAAGCTTACCATGGCCTCGGCAACCTCGACATCCAGCGTGTCGGGATACAGCCCTGTACAGGGTTTGAGGCTGGGAAACCGCTCGGCAAGATCCAGAACCCTCTGGGCATCCTCCAGGTTTTCACTGACCGCCACAATCCCCTCCACCCCCACCTCAGCTGCTGCCTGAAGTACCGCCTCTAGATCGGTGGCAAAGGCCCCATCACTCATATGGGCATGGGCATCAATAAGGACCATTCCTGGACCCCGTTAAGAGTTGAGAGTTGAGGGTTTAGAGTTCAGGGTCCACAGGTCGTGTCCGACGTCCGATGTCCGATGTCGCCAAGAGCAAGGAGGGGGTGGGTTGTCGACGCCGCCGAGGAAAGTCCCTCCGCGCTCTCGGCTGTCGGTCGTCGGAATTCGGCGAGCTCAGTCGAGCCGTCATCGGTGACCGGCTAAGGCCCGGACGCGGTCTACCAGGGTCCTGATTTCGTCAAAGCCTTTCTGCCAGAAGCTGCGGTCGCGAAAGTCCACCCCGAGAGGTTTCAAAAGCCGTTCGGGGGCGTCCGAGCCTCCCCCCTCGAGCAGCTCTAGATACCTGGGCACGAAGGCCGCTCCCTGCTCCTTGTACGTCCGGTACAGGGCGAGGACGAGGAGCTGTCCAAAAACATAGCTGTAACAGTAAAAACGGGTGTGGATGAAGTGCGGGATATAAGACCACCCGAGCCGATACCCAGGGACCATTTCGACCGCGTCTCCGTAGTATTGTCCATTTGCCGCGAGCCACGCCTCCCCTAGATCTCCGGGCTTTAACCGGGCCCGCCCCCGCATCGCAAACACGGCTTGCTCGAAGCTTGTCAGGACGTTCTGTCGGAAGACGGTCGCAAACGCGTCCTCGATCTTGCCGCACAGTAAAGCCAGCTGAACCCGCGGATCCCCAGCTTTTGCAAGCATCTGGTCGAACACAAGAAACTCTGCAAAAACCGAGGCGGTTTCACAGGTGATCAGCGGGGGATCATAATTCAACGGCGTCTGCTTGTTGGCGAGTACGCCGTGCAGCCCGTGGCCGAGCTCGTGCGCGACCGTCATCACATCGCGGAGTGTATCCGTGTAGTTGCACAGAATGTACGGATGCACCGTAGGCGAGGGAGAAGCGCAAAAGGCGCCACCACGCTTCCCCTTCCGAATTTCCGCATCGATCCATCGCTGGAGAAAGAAGTCTCGTGCAACTTTACTGAATCGCGGCGAGAAAGCTTCAAAAGCCTCTAAGATCACCCTTCGGGCCTCGTCGAAGGTGCACGCTGGCAATTCCCCCCCAACCGGGGCGTACTGGTCGTACAGGGCAAGCCGATCTAGATCCAGGAGCTTTGCTTTCAAGCGAAAGTACTCCTGCGCGATCTCATAGTTGGCCGCTGTCACCTCCATCATTTGCTCAACCGACTGCGCGTCAATCTCGTTGGACAGGTGGCGTTCAGCCATCGGATCCCGATAATGCCGTAGCCGGTCCATCGTGAGGTGGTCCTGAATCAGGGTGTCGTAGCTCAAGGTGAGGACGAGCTCGTGCCGCCCGAGGACCTCAAAAATGGTCTCCATCGCCCGGGCGCGCATGGCGCGGTCGGGCCGGTGGAGTAACGACAGGACCTCGGCCAATGTCAATTCCTGCACGGTGCCCTCCCGCTCGATGGGGAAACTGAGGGCAGAGATCAACTCGGTAAAGAGACGCCCAAAGGCGCGCCGCCCTGTGTTATCCTTTTCATTGATGACTTGTTCCTCGGGCTCGCTTAGCTTGTGTGGTCGATACCGTTGTCCATGGGCGAGGTAATGGGCATAGCCGGCTAAGAGGGGGTCGGCAATCAGTCGTGCCGCTGCCGCCTCTTCGAGGTTGAGCCATTCCAGATTGAAAAAAAGGAGACGATTTCGGACAGCGGTAAGCCACTGCTCGACTCGCTGTTGCAGGGCCTGGTACTCGGGCCGGAGACTATCCGAGGCGTAAAGGAGACTTGCGTACGTCGCCACGCGGCTCATGTCGTCATCGATCGCCTCAAGCGCCCGCAGGGCCTCTAACAAATGTGAGGCCGCTGGTCCCCCGGAGACAGCAATGGTCCCGCGGTACTTTTGGGCAAAGGCCTCGGCCCGCTCCTTAATGGATTGTTGTACCTCTTCAATACGGGGATCGTCGTGGGCGGCGAACAGATCGCTGAGGTCCCAGACTACCCCGGCGGCGCTTGATGTAGTCACAGTCACGGTCATCTCCTCTCACATGTCAGAGGCAGCGGCACCAGGTCCGCATTATTGTACGGGAGCACACTGGGGAAGGCAACAGCAGAGGGCTTGCCGAAAGCCTCCTCTTCTCGGTATCCTTCCGAGGTGGCACGGCCTGCCAAAGAGGAGACAAGGATGACAGCGTTTCTGACCGCTGCCCTGCTCACTATTCCCCTGGTGGTTTTGGCAGGCTCCCTGGGACAGTGGAGGGCGGCGGCTCCTATGCCTAGCAAACGGACTGAGGTAACCGCAGCCGAACTCGACGGCAAGATTTATGTGATCGGCGGATTCGGCTATTTCTTCCTCGGAGGGGTATCGGATGCTGTCGAGGCCTATGATCCCAAAACTGATCAGTGGGAAAAGAGGGCCTCTCTGATACAGCCGCTCCACCATACGGCTGTTGCAGCGGTGAACGGTAAGTTATACCTTGTTGGCGGGTATCGAAGGATTTGGCCCTGGAGGGCGGTCAACACCGTGTGGGAATACGATCCAGCAGAGAACCGCTGGCAAAGGAAGGCCCCGATGCCGACGGCCCGCGGTGCCTTTGCGATCGGAGTGATCGATGGGAAGATCTATGCAGTCGGGGGAAAGGCGGGTCAGGAGGTCCTGCGAACGCTTGAAGTCTATAATCCCGTCACCGACACATGGCAATCGCTCTCTCCGATGCCGACCCCCCGGGACCACTTGGCGGCTGCTGTCGTAGACGGCCGGCTCTATGCCATCGGCGGACGGAAGGGGAAGATGAGCCGCAACGTTGCGGTCACCGAATCCTACGACCCCGGGCTGAACCGATGGAGCACGAAGGCTCCAATACCCACGACGCGGGGTGGCATTGCTGCTGCTGCCGTCGGCGGTCAGATTTACGTTTTTGGAGGCGAGAGCCCCGACCAGACCTTTGATAATACTGAGACCTACGACCCGGAAACGGATCGATGGTTCAAGTTCGACCCGATGCCCACGGCCCGCCACGGACTGGCAGCCGCCACTTGGGGCGGTCGCATCTATGTCATCGGCGGGGGCCCCGAGCCGGGTGGTTCCCGGAGCAATGTGAACGAGGTCTTTACGCCACCGCACTAAAATGCCGAGGACGCGGGGATGCTGGGATGCTCGGACGCCAGAACCTCAAACCTAAGAGCTTTCTAGCTTCCTAGCCTCCTAGCATGACGAGGACCATGGGCAACGGGGATACTGAAGTCTTAGGTCGAATACTGAAACGGGTGAGCCGAACCTTCTATCTCAGCCTGACGGTCCTGCCAAAAGACCTGAGGCGCCCGATCGGCCTGGCCTATCTCTTTGCCCGGGCCGCCGACACCATTGCCGACACCCGGCTGATCAGTCGCGAGAAACGCCTCGAGTACTTGGAGCTGTTTCGTGCCGAGGTCCGTGGGAATGGGGCGAGTCGGATCCGGGAAGTCAAAGAGGCCCTGACCGGACCCCAAAAGATCCCGGAGGAGCGGGAACTTCTGGATCGCCTCGAGGAGTGCTTTGCGATGTATCACGCCCTCGATGCTCCAGACCGGGACCGGGTTCGGGATCTCATCCTGACTATTACCCGAGGGATGCAGATGGATCTCATCACGTTTCCGGCCGAGGAAGAAGGCCGCCTGATTGCCTTGAAGACCAGGGATGATCTGGACCAGTACACCTATTTTGTGGCAGGATGCGTCGGCGAATTCTGGACCGAGATCACCATGGCCCACCGCCCTTCCCTCAAAGGCTGGGATATAGGAGAGATGAAAAATAGGGGCATCCGCTTCGGGAAAGGACTACAGATGACCAATATCCTTCGGGACGTCAGTAGGGACCTTCGCCTGGGGCGGTGCTACCTGCCGCAGGAAGATCTGGATGCCCTCGAACTGGCGCCCACGGACCTGCTGGAACCTCAGGCCATTGCGCGCGTAAAGCCCCTCCTGCAAGACCTCCTCGACGCGACGCTCAGCCATTACCAGGAAGGATGGAGCTACACGATGGCCATTCCCAGGCAGGAGGTTCGCATGCGGCTGGCTTGTGCCTGGCCGCTCCTCATTGGCCTCAAGACCCTAGCACTCGTGGCGCAATCCGAAAACCTTCTTGACCCGGCCGCGGCCGTCAAGATTTCGAGGGCGGAAGTGAACGGCATCCTGCTCCGCTCCCTGACCCTCATCGGTTCCAATCGCGCGCTGACCCGGTACTACGAGAACCTCCGACAGCGCATCGCTCTAGGGTGAGCAGATGAAGAAGCCGCTAATCGCCATCACCGTGCACAAGGTCCCCCATAAGGGGTTCTGCGGCGTGGTTATCCTTACCCGGGAATCGGATCGCTCCTGGAACGGTCGGTGCAGCAAATGTGGAGAGGTCTTTCGGATCGAGGGCGACCCGAAGTTCGAAGCCCGCGTTCTCGCAATGCGCAACTAAAGGTGCCGCGTCAATCCAGGTCGATGTCCCGCGGGGGCGGTGGTGTGTCGGGAGCATCTTTGGCCTTCTTGAGCAGCTCCTGAAACTTCCGATCGAGGACTTTCCCCTTATCTTTTTCCGCCTTCATGTGTTTCTTGAACCGAGCGTCTCGCTCGGCCGTTTCTGTCTTGAGGGCCTCCACCGCCTCTTTCAGATCAGTGACGCTGCTCGGTTTGGGCGGTGGCTCGTGGTGCAGAACCGCTCCAAGAGAGAGGTCAATAGTAAGACGAGCCTGGCAGCAAGGACAGGTCACCTCGGCCGAGGTCTGCGGGTTTTCCGTCATCGGTCCCCTCCTCCCCATCTCGCCAGATTCTAAAGAATCGGTACCGTATAGACCCGTAAAATAATTCTATCACTTTGCATCAGTCGCTGTCACGCTTCCGAACATCTTCCCCGGGGCAGGCTCATACCAGACAGCTCACTTACGGCCGCTGACACTCTCGGGGGCGATCACAAAAGTGCCAACCCACTTCTGCCTTATCATGGGTCACATGAATCACCCGAGTCGTCCCATCGGGGCATATAAGCTCGTATAGGTGCTTGAATCCGGGTCCGGTTGTCGGGTGTTCCGTTGGAATCGCGTACCTGCTGGTCGCGGGTTGGATCTTCGAACCCTCAGGGGCCTCTACAGAACAATTTCCACCAGCAAATCGAATCTCCATGCTCGGTCTCTCTATTGCTGCGAGAAACACTAGCCTACGCTGCCACGGAGGTCCACTATAATCTATGCGTCTGCGCTTCGTTCACCTTGACGCGAGCCGCTCGACGCGCTATGGTCCGTTCGGTATAACCTCTGGGGAGGAAAAAGATGCGTCAGATGCACGGGGTAATCCCGCCGGTCATAACGCCTTTCACCGCAGATGGCGGGATCGCTTACCCGAGCCTCGCCACCAACCTCGAGAAGTGGAATCGGACAGATCTCAGCGGGTATCTCATCCTGGGAAGCAATTCGGAATTTGTGTATCTGACCGAGGAGGAAAAAATCCGCGTGCTGGAGTTCGCCCGAGAGCGCATTCCCCGCGAGAAGGCGATGATCGCCGGCACCGGGTGCGAGGCGACCGCGGCCACCATCTCCCTGACCCGCCGGGCGGCAGCCATCGGCGCCGACTCCGTCATGGTGGTCACCCCTGCCTATTACAAGCCCCAGATGCGGGAGCGGGTCCTCATCGATCATTATCGGCGGGTGGCGGACACCTCCCCCGTCCCCGTGTTTCTGTATAACGTGCCACAATTTACCGGGGTGGTACTGAGCCCCCAGGTGGTCGCCCCTCTTGCGGAGCACCAGAACATCGTCGGTATGAAAGACAGTGCCGGTAACCTAAGCGTCTTTGCAGAGTATGTGAGGCAGACTCCACCTGAATTTCTGCTATTCGTCGGCTCAGCCCCGGTCTTTCTCCCCGCGCTCTCCATCGGAGCACGGGGCGGCATCCTGGCCCTAGCCAACTGCGCGCCAGAGGCCTGTCTTGCCGTATATTCTCTCTTCCAAGAGGAAAAACTGCACGAGGCACGGGAGCAGCAACTCAAGCTCCTCCCGGCAATCGAGGCCGTCACCTCGCGCTTCGGGATTGGCGGGCTGAAGGTGGCCATGGACATGCTGGGATACGAGGGGGGATGGCCTCGCCCGCCGCTCTTGCCCCCGATAGACAAGGAGCGCCGTGAAATCCGACACGCCCTCGATCGTGCCGGCCTCCTCAGTGCTCGCCCCAGGACGCGCTCAACATAGACCGACCACTGCTCCGGCGCCACGTAGCGGTCCGCTGTCAGCTATCACCTACACTTCCTGACCACTGTAAAAAGAGGCAACAGGGAGGGGGATCTTGCGGACTACCTCAGCGATGCTGTCCACCTCGGCATCGGAAAGTGGCGTGACATAGGGTTGGGCAGGCCGGCGCGCCACCGTATACACCTGAACCAGTTTAATATTTCCCCCTTTTGCCATGATTTCTCGAAGACGATTGCAGAAGGCCCCAATTTCCTTTTCGTCCGGCCCCGCGCCATGTACCCTCATGAACAGGCTCTGGATGACAATCGGGCGAACCCGGGCCGCCTCAACGATGTTGTCCAGAACCTGCTGAAACGGGATGGTGGTCACATCGACCAGGTGATAGTATTCCTCGGTCCCCGCGTCGAGTTTCGCCCAGATCTCTCCATTGTGCCGATCTAATAAAGCCAATGCATCTTTGACCTTTGGCTGATGAAACATGGTGACGTTGGTGACAATCACGATCTTCAGGTGGTCCAGTCCAATTTCGTGTTTCATTCGAATGGCAAGTTCCACGGTCTCTTTGAATCGAGGATAGGTCGTCGGCTCCCCGTCGCCGCTAAAGGCAATGTCCTTCACCTGTCGCAGCGTCTCGGGAATGCCGGAAAAGGGGGGGCGCTCGAAAAGCTGACCGCTTTTTGCCCTGGTCAGGATGTCCCTGAGTTCGTCTTCGAGGATTCTGAGGTCCACCCTGCGGTATCGCCCCGGCGTGGTCCGGTCCACCTGGCAGTAAATGCAGTCGAAGTTGCAGATCTTGTCAGGATTCAGGTTGATCCCGATGGAAACACCACCTGAGCGCCGGCTGAGAACTGCGTAGACGTAGCGGTTCTCATCGAGTTCTCGCCGATGGTCATGGACGGTCAGCGTTCGCCGTTTCATATCTTGTTACTCTAGCGCTTATGAAGCTCACCGCGCAAGGAATTCTGCCGGGATGTGAACGGGGGGAGGAATCATGAGAATGAACTGAAGCGATTTAATGCGTTACTTTAATAAAGGCCATGTAACTTGCTGACAACAAACGAATATTGTGAGAACAAAATATCTCAAGCGAAGGCAAGGGTCCAGCAGTAGAGGACCACCGCGAGCGTGGTCCCGCCGAGGACCCACTGAACGCGAAGCCCCGGTGGACGGGGCACGGCAAAGGCTACGAGGACCCCCATGACGCCGCCCACCAGGAAACCAAAGAGGTGAGCCCAAAGGTCGACGCGCTCTCCACCCATCCCCAACATCGCGAGCAATGCCAAACTGGCGACGATTGGCATCCATGCGAGGCGTCCGCGCGCCCCTTTCCTTCGCCGCCGCACGACGCCCAAGCCGCCCAGCACACCCACGGCCCCGAATACAGAGGTGGAGGCCCCCACCGAGACGTGGAAGGAGCCGTGGAAGAGGGCGTTGACGTAGTTTCCACCGGCGCCGGCGAGCAGCACGACGGCGCAGCCGAGCCCTGGACCCAGTCCGCGACACACAGCAGCCAGAAACACTGCGCCGGCGATAGCGTTGGCCAGTACGTGTCCGATGTCCGCGTGCAGGGTCAGCGCAGTCACGGTACGCCAGACCTCGCCGTAAAGGATGCGCTCGACATCGGCGCTGCCGCGCTGGAACCAGTGCACCATTGAATCCCCCGCGCCGGTGACGAAAAAAAACCCGATGAGCGCCCCCGCAACGGCGAGCGCCGTGACCACATGCGCGTATCCTGCCGCCTCGTCTCCTTCATGCGGTTCTACGGGGTTCTCGCGCTCGTAGGACGAAAGGATGGCCACCCCCCGCTCGGCCTCCTCGGCCGGCACGACGAGAACATATCCCTCGCTCGAGCGTCGCACGCTTGGCGACAGGCCCTCAGCGATGAGCACAAGCGCCCACTCCTCGGCGAGCTTGCGCTCTGCAGCAACCCGCAGGGGAATATCTGAGGTCTCGTTCATCTCACCTCACTCCCTTATCCCCAGCTTCACAAAGTGCAAAGCAGGACCATGAGATCCCTGAATTGTACACATAATCCCTTCGTGGCGAAACCTCCCGTTTGACGGAAGCCCTTGACACCCATGCCCGCTTGTTAGAAATATGATTGCATCCGAGCCGTCAGCCATTAACCCTCACAGTATGACGGTATAGAAAGGAGACTGCTATGGGCCAAAATTCGCTAAGAGTGATTGCGACAGTGAAGGCACGCTCAGAAAAGGTAGATGAGCTCAGGGCACTACTTATGGGGCTGATCGCACCGACCCGGCAGGAACCGGGCTGCATCACATATGAGATGCTTCAGAATAAAGAGGATGCAACAGAGTTTACCTTTGTAGAAGAGTGGACAGACGAAGCAGCCCTTGAGTCGCACTTTGGCACGAGCCACATTCAGGACGCCCTGAAGAGGTTGCCGAACCTCCTGGCCGAAGAGCTGGATCTCCGCCGGTACGTCCTGGTGGGCTAGTGACCTCGAAGAGGCACACGAGCGAATAGATCCTCCATAGCATCGTCTAAGGGTACGAGAAGGAAGGGGTGTCGTCATCGGGCCCGGGGGGGGCTTGACATTCACCCCCTACTGGAGTCTCCTTACTGCAGAGCCGTAAACCCTGCCCCGACCCAAGCGCTACCCCTCAAGAGGACAGGCCTTCATGCGAAGAAAACTCACGATCGCGGCGGTGATTCTGCTCATCCTGGGCGCTCTGGTCGCCTTTGCCGTCTTGAACCTGGGAAGGCTGGTCAAAAGCAATAAGGACTATATCCTCGCCCAGGCTGAGCAGGCGCTGGGACGGAAAGTCGCGGTAGAAGACATTGGCGTAACGGTCTGGGGAGGCATCGGGATACGCCTGAAAAACTTTGCCCTGGCCGATGACCGGGCGTTTTCCAAAAAGGACGCCCTCCGCGCAGCCGATCTTCAGGTAAATGTGGAGTTCTTTCCCTTGCTCTGGAAAGAGGTTCGCGTCACACGCCTGATCCTACGCGAGCCGGTGATTCGGGTGATCCGAAACAAGAAAGGGAAGTTAAACTTTGCCAGCCTCGGGCCTCCACGCCAGGAAAAGGCAAAAAAAGGCGCCCCCAGCGCCGGTCAACCTCCACCGGCCGCGGCCCTCCCCCTCCTTGTTTCGCGGATAAAGGTGGCTGACGGCGAGATCCACTACCTGGACAAAAAAGATGGTGTGGATCTTCGTGTGAGAAAGATCGACCTGACGGTCAAGGGCGTGGGTCTCGACCAACCAGTCTCCATCAAGCTAGCCGCAGCGGTCAACGCCGATCGTCAGAACCTCAAGGTCGAAGGGAAGGTTGGCCCGCTCCCCCCGACTGTTGCATCAGACGGCCTCAAAAACGTTCCCCTGAACGGCGACGTGACGCTTGGGCCAGTGACGCTGGCAGATCTACAGCGTTTCGCCCCCGGGACTCTGCCTAAAGACCTCAGGGTGGATGGGCCCCTCTCGCTCAGCACGCATGTGGATGGAACCCTGGAAAAGTTTGCGCTGAAAGGCAAGCTCGAGGCGACGCAAAGTGCCGTTCGCTTCGGAAATCACTTCCGCAAATCGAAAGGGATTCCATTAGTCATCTCCACTGACGCTCGGGTTACCAAGAAAAAGATCACCCTACAGAAAGCCAACATCACGCTGCATACCATGAAACTCACAGGCGCCGGAGCGATTACCCGAGGGAAGACGCCCGCGTTGCGCCTTACACTCGATTCGAGCCGAACGGACCTGGGCGGCTGGGAGAAAATCCTCCCAATCCTCAAGGGGTATGGCCTGTCTGGAAGTGTGGAGGCACACACCAAAATCCGGGGCCAGATGAAAAAAGGCCGGATCCCGGATATCAACGGCTCGCTCAAGTTCACGGGGCTGCGGGCTACCATGCCACAGCTGCCTCAGCCCGTGACGGCCAAAAGCGCCACCGTCACCTTCACCGGCAAGCGCGCAGTCCTGGCAGAAACCCCACTCCGCGTGGGGAAGTCGGAGATGCGCCTGACAGCCAATATCGAAAAGTTTGCCCCGCTTTCTTTGACCTACCGCCTGTCTTCGCCTGAAATTTGGCTGGCTGACGTCTGGAAAGGTACAGGGTCGAGCAAGAAACCGGAGGTCCTGCGCAATGTCAAGGACAACGGACGCATTCGGCAAGAGAAGGGATCGCTTTCGTATCAGGGACGATTCTCCTCCGGGCGGGGGACGATCGCGGACATAAACTATACCCAGCTTCAAGCGCGCGTCTCCATGGCTGGCCAGGTGGCCACGATCGAGAGCCTTACGCTCCGGGCCTACAACGGTACCTTGCAGGGAAGAGGACGGTATGACTTTCGTAAGACCCCTCCCCAATTTACCCTCACCTCGCAGTTCCGAAACATGGAACTCTCTCAGCTGTTCCATTCCGCGTCTGCCACCGCCACCAAGCACGTCCGGGGCGGGGCCAACCTCGACCTGAACCTTGCCGGCACCGGCAACCAATGGCAGGACATCCAGCGCACACTGACGGGACAGGGAAAGGCGGAAGTCGTGAAGGGCGCGTTACTGGATGTCAACATTGCCGAGGGCGCGCTCACCGGACTCACCGGGGTCCCCGGACTTTCAGTGTTCATCTCCCCCAACACCCGGCAGAAATATCCGGCGATCTTTGGGACCAAGAATACCGAGTTCGGGCAACTGAAAGGCTCGGTGAACATCAGGGGTGGAAAGGTGCACCTCGATGATCTCCTCATTACCGCCACTGATTGGGCGGCCGTCGGAAAGGGTTGGGTCACGCTTGATCAAAGGGTTGATTTGAGCGCGCAGCTCGTCCTGTCGCAGCAACTTTCGACGGACCTGATCAGGGAGGTGAAGTTACTCAAGTACCTCAGGGACCGGCAAGGGCGCCTCCTGATTCCCTTTCGGCTGGCCGGGACCCTGCCGAGGGCCACGCCACAACCCGACATGGACCACGTCGCGCGCCTTATGCAGCGAGGCTTGCTGGAGCAAGGCATCCAAGAAGGACTGAAGCAGCTCTTTAAGTAACCAAGAACCGTCGTCACGCGGGTGTACCAATGGATCCACCCCGGGTCCGCGGCCGTGGCGCCGCCGAGAACTTACCGAACCGTTTTGAGACCCTCTCGTATGTCCATGATCCCGAGGGTACCGACCCTGATGGTCCCGCCCCGAACACACAGTTCCTAAAGGATCCTTCCCGCTCGCTCATCGCGTATAACGAAAGCCCCGATGTGGGGTTCGAGGCCAGTATCAACCCATACCGGGGCTGCGAACACGGCTGTATCTACTGCTACGCCCGCCCGACCCACGAATACCTGGGACTGTCGGCCGGCCTCGATTTCGAGACCAAGATCCTCGTCAAGGAAGACGCCCCCGAGCTGCTGCGGCGTGAGTTGTCCTCACCCCGGTGGCAACCGCAACCCCTGGCGATCAGTGGGGTGACAGACCCGTATCAACCGGTTGAGCGACGCCTGAGGCTGACGCGCCAGTGTCTTGAGGTGCTTGCCGAATTCCAGAATCCCGTGGTGATCATCACGAAGAACCATCTGGTCACGCGAGACGTGGATCTCTTGGGCGAGCTGGCCCGCCACGACGCAGCCGCCGTCTATCTTTCCGTAACGACGCTGGACGCGTCTCTGGCCCGGACCATGGAGCCGCGGACCTCGCAGCCGGCGCGTCGCCTCGCTGCTATCGAATCGTTAGCCCGGGCCAGCGTGCCGACAGGAGTGATGGTTGCACCGGTCATCCCGGGACTCACCGATCACGAAATGCCCGCGATCATCGCGGCGGCCGCAAAGGCAGGGGCCCGGTTTGCAGGCTATATCCTGCTCCGGCTCCCCCACGCCGTCGCCCCGCTCTTCGAGGCGTGGCTTACACAGCACCGCAGAGCCAGAAAAAACAAGGTGCTGAACCGGATCCGGGCAATGCGGGGAGGAAGGCTGAACGATCCACGATTCGGCTCCCGGATGAAAGGGGAAGGGATTTTTGCCAAGCAGATTGCGGGACTTTTTTCCCTCGCGTGCCGGAAAGCGGGTATGGGCCCGCGCAACCTCCATCTCTCGACTGCCGCGTTCCGGCGACCGACCCCCGCCCAATCCTCTCTTTTCGAGTAAAGTATCCCGCCACGAGCAGGGACGACTGGCTCGTTCTCACCAGTCCCCAGTGCATCTCACTTCCCCCTCATCCCCCTCCTCGGGGCGGGAACGGAGGTTCGCCGAACCGAGGTCCGCTCGGGGCGGACGCGCGTGAGGCGAAGGCGGCGGGCGGCGACCCGGACCTGACTCAGATCCCGTTCCACGCCGATCCAGGGGCGACCCATTCGAGCGGCAACCACCCCGACGCTGCCGCTTCCGAAGAACGGGTCGAGGACCGTCCCCTCGGCAGAGAGCGCGATGAGCGCCCGGAGGACCGGCGGCGGCGTGGCGTCCCAGAGACTCCCGGGCGGCGACCAGGGGATGGGAAGACGCCAGCAGAGCGCGGTCTTCGGCGGGAGACTGCGGCGACCCGCCTTCTTGAAGCGCAGCAGGTAGTTGACGCGATCATCCCACCGCGCCCTCGATGGGTGCTCGGCCCAGAGTCCCTTGGCCTGTAGCGACCAGCCGGTGCGCCGGAACCAGTCGGCCACGAGCCCATCCATCCCCACCCACTCGCGCCCGTCATGGCGGTCCCCGATGACGATCCAGAGGTCCCCACCAGGGGACAGAACCCGACGCCATTCGCGGCCGTACTCGATGGCGAGCCGTTTGGCGTAGCGCGAGACGGACTGGCGCCCCCGCCCGCGAACCCAGTACGGGGGCGAGGTCAAGATCACCCCGACTGAACGGCTTGGAATGGTCGGCAAGGTCCGGCTATCGCCGACCAGGAGCATGCCTTTGCCGTCCGCACTCTGATAGCGAACCATGTACGGACCCGCTCCGTTATGCTAAGACCCCGTCAAATGACGCACGACCATGGGTGCCATACCAGGTCAATTGAGAAGACGATGCAAGCGGAACAATCCGATATCCCATCGTGTCGTACGTTCCAGCGCCAGGTCGGCCATGATCTCCCCCATCACGCTGCAGAACTTGAATCCATGACCGGAGAAGCCAGCCGCAATGCACACCTGTGGGAATTCCGGGTCGTGATCGATCACAAAATGTTCGTCGCGCGTATTGGTGAACAGACATGTTTTGAGCGTCATGGTCGGACCATTCGCATCCGGAAAGTAACGACGAATGGCGTCGCGCAAGACCTGCTCATCTTCAGGATGACATTCCCGGTCCATGCGGTGAGGGTCGGCCCGTTGATACAGGTGATGGTACCTTCCCAGCTTGAACCCGGGAACCCCGTAGATGGGAAATCCATAGAACCGTCCTTCCGGCGTTTCCATGTTGAACACCGGAAAAACTCCAAGACCAAAGTACTCGGGGCGTAGCGGCTGCGACCACATCAAGACCTGTCGCTCTGGAGCCAGGAGGGGTGCCAGAGCCGGAACGATGTCTGCGGTCCACGGCCCGGCGGTCACGACGAGTGTGCTCGCCCGGTAGGTCTCACGATCGGTCCGCACCCGCACACCCCCGCCATCCGCGTTCCATTCCAATACGCGTTCGTGGTCCTGCACGCGTGCTCCCAATGCTTGGGCCGCCATGACGTACGCTTCAATGCTGCGCTCCGACAGGACAAACCCTCCGTCAGGTTGATACACCGCTACCATGTTCTCTGGAAGCTGATATCCCGGAAACCGCCTCCGGAGGGAAGGGGCGTCCATGAGTTCGTGGGATATGTTGTGCATCGTGCACGACCGTAACGAACCAGTCACCGTCGCGCTGTTCTGGGTGCCGGCATCGATCCCTCCGGTGATGAACAACAAACGTTCATTGACTACCGCTTCGATCTCTCGCCACAGTTCATAGGCCCTTCGAAGAAGAGGGACGTACCCCGGATCCTCCGTGTACGCGAGTCGGATAATGCGATTGATGCCGTGTGACGAGCCACGGTCGTGTGGAATATCAAACTGTTCCAGTCCCAGAACCTTCGTGCCTCGACGCGCCAGGTGATACACGGTGGCGCTGCCCATGCCGCCTATGCCGATGACAATCACATCGTAGGTCATAGATAGCACTATCCAAGAGTGTGCCTGAATGGCGTAACACGTGCACCGTGCTTCCTTTGACCCCCGCTCGGCATACCCCCCGTCAAGCCCAATCGCCAGCCGCACCCTCTCGCGCAAGTGTAGGCGATGAAACTAAGACGCCGTCGACTCATGGCCCAATGCGCTTTCGTCCCACTGCACGGCGAGCATCGGCGACCTGTCCACGGTGCATCATCCAGTGGAGCGCGGTCATCAGGAAACACTGACGGACCGTCCCAAAGTATGCCTGACGCCGTTCAGGAGCCTTGCTCGTCTTGTCGAGGTCTTCTTCGCTGAAGGAATCGAGGAGCGCCATCGTTCCCTTATGCACTTCGTGGCTTTTCGCCATCAGCTCATCAAACGGTGGATACTTGGCGGCCTCGGCGACCGGCTCGGTTCCCGCCCCGAAGATGTCGTTCCACTCGGCGAGCGGATTCGATTCGCCCAGTATCCATTCTCGAACGAATGTGCCTTCAGCAAGTGTCAGGTTTCCCAGAACCCACAGCGGGTGGCACCCGCCGTTTGGCGTCGGAAAGGTCAAGGGCGCATCCTTCATATCATCAATCAGTTGAAGAACCATACCCCTGCTCATCTCCAGAGTCATTTTGAGTAGTTCTTTAGACTGCATCGGTACACTCCTTTCAACGAAGGGAGCCGCAAGCGCGGCTTGCGACGTCCGGTGCAACGTCTTGTCAGACGAACCCCCTGCCATCAAACACCAAAAGGATTTCACGTATCTTTTGATTCTTAAATGTAAACAACTGGGCAATAGTTATGGATCCATCACTCTTTTCGTAATCGTAGTAAATGGACACACTATCCCCACTTTCCATGACACTGAACACCCGATAGCCACATTTCTCTGGTGGGTCGTTTTTCAAGCTATCCAAATATGCATCGTTGGAACTAAATTGATGAAATGGGCCTTTAAATTGGAGGTCCTCTGCCAACAAGGGGACCAAACCATTAATGTCTCCAGCACAAAAGCACCTCAGAAACTCCATCGCAACGTCACGGTTGTTCATCTTATGCTAATTTTCCTGACTTGAATTTGACAGGACTGCTTAATAACGTAAACGCTGCTGGATGTTGCAGACTATGTCCTGGACCCTGGTTCGGGATCAGGATGCGGACAGCGTCCGCTTATTCTAAATGCGGCACCCCCCCTAAGTCCACCTTTCCTGAAAAAACAGAACACCCTCCCGGGCTATTTCCTGCCCGAGAGGGCGCTGAATGACTGGTGGGCTGGTCAAGAATCGTCCCCGATTCAGATGTCAAGATTCAAGACCTGATCCCAACCCATGCGGTTCTTATTGATCACCCTTCCACGACGAAAAGCTGCCAGCATTCCTGGCAGGTGAAATTCCGTCTCCGAATCGTCTCGGACATCTTCCCCCCCCGACGTCCGGCCAATGCCGGGGCAAGATACTCGTATCGGACATTCCTGCTCGCGCAGTAAGGGCATCGTTCTATTTTCGTACTCCGAACCATCATAGCCTCTCTCCCAACCTTTCACTCCTAGAGATCCCCCTGAGGGACGAACAGCGCGGGGGATCATCCCACGCTTTTATTTTATCATCTTCGTACCGTCGTGCGGCCCGAAAAGCTGGAAATTCACTAAACGCTTGATTTGTTTGCTTGTCTCAGCGGGATTCGACCTCGAGAGGGCTCTGAATGGCTGGCGTGCCGGGGGCTATAGTCAATCCGGTTCCATGCTTCCCCTAACATCAAGATGCAAGACCTGATTCCCAACTACTGTTTCAGCCGCTGTTGACACCAGGCGTACAGGGCATCGTACATAGGAAACTCGCGTTGCAACTTTTCGTGGTCGTTCGGACAGGTAAGGGAAAAGCCGTGGGCGATCGCCCGAAGGCCGGCAGCTTCTGGCATAAGATGCATGTCTGCGGGGATGTCGGCACCATGGACAATTTGGGCAAGCGCGCTCAGGGCGGGGTCTTGTAATTCATACTCTTCGATGAGAACTTCAAAGCTGCACTTCTTAGCACGATGGGTATAATCGGCGCCAGGCGCATCGAAAGACTTCCCACCCTCCCGCCGTGCGACCGCCAGCACTTCATCTTTCGGGACAAAGAGAAACTCCGCTTCCTGGTCGATGAAGCGTTTGATAAGCCACGGACACGCGATCCGATCCGTCTTTGCTCCTTCGCGCGTTACCCACTTCATAATATCTCCGCCTCCTCTCCTTCGCCGCGGGGGCGTCCACGTGGGCTATTCGCCGGATGGGCTCACTGCTTTGAAGGCTGCTGCTGCAACGGCCCCACCCAATAGATTAGCTACGAGGAAGATCCAGATGTTGTGCGCTGCAGACAGGCCCATCACCGTGATACCGACTGCCACTGCTGGATTGAAAGCACCGCCGGAAATGGATCCCACCGCATAGGCGCCCGCCAGCACTGTGAAGCCGATGGCAAAACCAAAGTAGCTGTTCCCTTCGGTGCCCTCGGCCGTTGCCACATTCAACACCACGAAACACAGGGCGAATGTGAATACGAACTCCGCCAGAAGAGCGGGCAGTACCTTGGGTGTAGCTGCGGTTACCACCGGATTTTGCTTAAGGAACAGGACAAGGAGGGCTGCCACCACACCAGCTACCGCTTGGGCTGCAATATATGGCAACACGTCCTTTGAGTCGCATTTGCCACGCAACCATACCGCCAGTGTCACTGCTGGGTTGTAGTGGGCACCGGAGACATGTCCGCCCGCATATATCATCACTGCCAGTACCGATCCGATAGCCACGGGAGCTAGGGTTCCTGCCCCGGGCTCGATCACGACCATACCAACCGTGAAAACGAGAAAAAAGGTTCCAATGAATTCGACGATATATTTCTTCATTATTCCTCCTTTGAGATGATCTGACAGATAAGTATGGTGGCGAGTCTATCCAACATGACCTAATCCTACGACGAATGTGGTGTATAGAACGTTTGACGGAATTAACAGGATGCCAACAGAAGAATTCAATGGGGTCTGACCCCTTTGATTGACCCCTCCGCCTGAGATGGGCCGAGAGCTATGCTCACCCCGGTGCCATTGATACCTGCTGAGAGTTGAGGGTTGAGAGCTCAGTGTCTGGCGCGAGGGACGGGGTCCGTGGGCTAGAGGTAGCCTATTTCGCGTGCCTCGCGCTCAAGGTCGTCGCGGAACTTCGGATGGGCAATGGCGATGAGCCGGCGGGTGCGCTCGCGGATGCTGCTGCCGTGCAGCTCGGCCACGCCATACTCGGTCACCACCTTGTCGACGATGTTCTTGAAGGTCGTGACGGCCGCCCCGAGATGGAGCCGGGCGACGATCCGCGAGGTCGACTCGTCGCTAGTCGTCGAGTGGAGCACGATGAAGGACTGGCCGTCCTCGGCAAACACGGCCCCGCGCGCGAAGTCCGCCTGGCCACCCGTGGACGACCAGTAATGGCTGCCGAGGGACTCCGACGCGCATTGGCCCAGGAAATCGACCTCCAGCGTCGCGTTGACCGCCACAAACTGATTCTCCTGGGCGATCCGCCGCGGGTCGTTCGTGTAGTCAACAGGCCAGAACTCCATCCCCGCATTCTCGTGCAGGAAGGTAAAGAGCTTCCGGGTCCCCATGGCGCCGGTCGCCACGACCTTACCGCGGTGCGTGCGCTTACGTGTCCCGGTGATCACCCCGCGCTCGATGAGATCGACGAAGCCCTCCGGGAAGAGCTCGGTGTGCACGCCGAGTTCGCGATGGTCGTGGAGAAGACCGAGCACGTACTCGGGAACCGCGCCGATGCCGATCTGCAGCGTGGCGCCGTCGGAGATTCGCTCGGCCACGAGTGACGCGATCCGGCGGTCGGCGTCGCGCTGCGGATGGGCCGGAATCTCGAAGAGGGGCGTGTCGGTCTCGCACCAACCGACGATCTGACTGACGTGCACCTGGTTGTTACCGAAGGTCCGCGGCATGTGCGGATTTACCTCGACGAAAAAGGGTACCCGCCCGATCAAGGCCGCGGAATAGCCGGCCTGGCATCCGAGCGAGAAGTAGCCGTGCGCATCCGGCGGCGCGACCGCCGCAATCGATAGCGAGCAACGGGTCGAGCGCTGCAAAAGGCGCGGGACCTCGCTAAAGTTATTCGGGACAAGCTCACAGGTGCCGCGATGGAAAGCCTCGCGGTTGGCCACTGAGAGGAACCAGGAGACGTGCCGGAGGCCGGGATGCACTCCGTGGAAGTACGGCCGATCCCGCACAGGGAACATCTGGTGGAGGCGGACGTCGCGCAGGCGATCGGCGTTCGCCTCGATGGCGTCGACGACAGCGTGCGGCTCGCCGTTGGCGATCCCGACGACCACGTCGGCCCCCTCGCCGATGTGCTCGAGCACGCCCTCGGGAGGCCGCCGCTTTGCGGCTATGGCCGACGCGATGGCTGGAGGATGCGACCGTTTGGCCGGCACCTTTACTGTCCTGAACCTAACATTGGTGGTTGCCCGCAGTTCGAGCAGAGATCAGAACTCACTCTGGAATGAGGGCAGGGTAACGAGGCGGGCGCTTCGTGTCAATGCAAAAGAAACCACGAGATACGGCGGTGCGACGTGTGTGCCGGAGGGGGCCGGGGGGTATGGTCACTCACCTGCCACTGCGCTGCGCTTGCTTTTATCTTGCCATGAAACGGGACCCCAAGTATTCTGGCGCTGCGATTTGGCGATGCGAACCCCCTTTTTCATTGAAAGGAGCCCTCCATGGCGACGCCAAAGAAACCGTCCAGACCGAGAAAGAAGACATCCCGGATGGCCAAAAAGGCCAAGTTACGCGCGGGCAAGACCGTGAGGGCGGCCAAACGAGCGGGCCAGAAGACACGGACTGCGGCCAAAAAAGCCGCTCGGACCGTCAAGGCCCTGAAGCGGCCCACGGGCAAACCCAAGAGAAGTGCTCGGGAAGTGGCGGTCAGGACGAGCGAGACCGTGGGTGCAACGCTCGGGAAAGCGTTTGGCACCGTCGAACAAGCAGTGAGCCAGGTCCTCCCTGAGACGAAATCGACCCCCGAGTAACTCTATCGCGCTCCCGCCGCCCACTCTTTCGGCACTCCTTCGCGAAGGCCAAAACGCCTTCCCGGGCCGCCATGTTTCTTTCCAGAAGAAAGTTCAAGGTGTGTGCCGGAGAGGGGCCGGGGCCTATGCTCACCCCGGGTCCATTACGACTACCTGCTCAGAGGTGAGTGTTGAGAGCTAGGTGCTCGCTTCATCAATGAATCACCCACGCGACAACCCGAAGGGCCGTCCATCATCCTTAAAAAGTAGAATGTCCCCTTTTTTCCTTTTGGAGCAATACCGTGGCATCCAGGGGGATCGCGGCCTTTACCCGGCCGTGGACTTCGAACAAGCGGTACTTCGTCCTGCGCGCGAACCAGACCAGGGCCAGCATGACCGGGACCTCAATAAGCGGCCCGACGACGGTCGCCAGGGCGACAGCCGGGTTGAACGCCGTGATGGCGATCGCGATGGCAATCTCAAAGTCACGCCCGGTGCTGTTGAAGGCCACGGCCACGGAATCCTCGTAGTCCAGACCGAGGCCCCACCCGGTGAAGTAGACTACGCCAAACATCAGACAAAAGAACAGGGTCATGGGGATCGCCAGTTGCAGGATGATGGCCGGCCGCTCTAGGATCAGGTCCCCCTTCAGGGCGAACATCACGATCAACGTGAACAGCAGCCCCAGGATAGAGAGGGTTTCTAGGCCCGTCTTTAGCCGTTCGAACCCTGCATCCCCCATCCGCGCGATCCCGATCCGGCGAGTGAAGAATCCGGCGACCAGGGGAATCCCCAGGTACAGGATCACACTCTCGCCGACCACCCAGACGTCGAAGCGGATGTCGCCGAGCAGCAACTTGGCATAGACCGGAATCAGGATCATTTGCATGATGGAGTTGATCGCCACCAAGACGACCGCCAAGGCATTGTTGCCGAGCGCCAGGAACGTGAACACGATCACCATGGCAATGCACGGGGCCAAGCCGTACAGCACCAGGCCCGTGTACAGGTCACGATGGCCGGCGAGGAATAGCTTGGCGAGAAGCAGCATAAAGAACGGCGCGACGGCAAAGTTAAAGAACAGCACGATCAGCAGTTGCTTTGGGGACCGGGCCGCCTTCCCGAGGTCCTCGAACCGGATTTTGGTCATGGCCGGAAAGATCATCAGGAACAAGCCAATCACCACCCCCAGGGCCAGGGTGTTGGGGATCGTGAAGTCGTACTGCCCGCGGAGGATAGCCTTGATGGCGTCAATCGGCGGGGTCAGCTCGAAATTGGAGATGCCGTACAGCTTGCCGAACGCGACGCCGACCGCCATGCTGATGACTACGAAGACCGGGAGCATACGGAAGTCCTGCACGATGTGAAGCAAGCCGCGACGAGAGTCCATTACAGTTTCCCCCTCTCCTAGTTGAGGTAGTCACGTATGCACTTTTTAGCATATATCCCGGCCAAAAAAAATCAGCAGCACGTTTTCCCCACTACACATCGGCCAGCCTGCCGCAAGGCCAGCCGCCGCGCCAGGCGAGCGTCGTCTTTGCTCACCTCAGGCTTGCCACCCAGGTGAATGTCGATGACCTTAAGTAGATCCTGATGGAATCCGTTCAGCTTGGCCCGGCGTCCGATGCTGTAATACATCCAGCGTCCGTTGCGACGAGCCTCGACAAGCCCAACGCCCCGCAACCTGCTTAGGTGTCGCGAGACCTTATACTGAGGGATGCGGAGGGCATCCACCAACTCGCAAACACATAGCTCCTCCCGAAGCAGCAGGCGAACCAGGCGCAAACGCGTTGGATTCGTCAAAGCAGCCAGAAGTCTAGTTATAGTTTTCAGGGGTGTAGGGGATGTCATCGTATGTACGCTCCTGCATATGTTATCTCCCTTTGGCCGTCTTGTCAACCCGAATTTCGTATCTACGCGGTCGAGCTTCTCCCGCCGCCACCACACCCAAAAAAAGTGTGTAGATTCAATGGGGTCTGACCCCTTTGATTCCAAAACAAAACGCCCTCCCTGGTTGTGCTCCGCCCGGGAAGGCGTTGGAATTTTCTGGTGCACCGTCGATTGTGCCTGCGGGGGGGGCCGCGGGCAATGCTCGCCCCGGGTTCATCTTGACCCAGATCCGGCATGTGATTGCAAGTCCTGACCACGACTCTGGACTATGAACTCTCTTTGTGGAATCGTCCTTTCCAAGGGACCGTAAAGGAGTTCCACACATCGCGTGTTCTTGCCGTGCGTCTTTCCTTCATCTGGGCCATTGTAAGAACAGCACCATTGCTTCGTGCATTGATCAAGCCGTAATGCGTACGCGACGCCCCAGCCGTCCGCGCCAACTCTGTGGAGAATAAGAGGGGCAAGCTCCCGCGCGTATGGTGGCCCGCCGCCCCGAGCGCATCAGGCATCGGATGGTCGTGCCCGCGTTCTTCACCTGACGAGAACACGTTCACTTGAGGTAAGACCTTTTTTAGGAAAGCAACGCTGAAATCTGACGAGCCGTGGTGACATGCTTTTGCGATATTCACACGAAAAGGATTTTTGGAGCCGTAGTGGGCAAGCAAGTGCTTTTCCGCTGGAATATTCAAATCGCCAGAGAAAAGGAAAGAGTGTTCCCCGTAAATCAGCTTGAGAACAATCGAATGCCCGTTAATGGTATGTGACTTACTTGCCTGTCCTTTTGGATTCTCCGGCGGCGGGAAGCCGACGTATTCAATACGTCCACTTCTCTGAGTAGGTACAGGCCCAAGGACCTCAATGCGGAGAGTCGATTGGGTCCCAGAATACCCGGAAAGCGTTTTGTCTCGATTGGTGATTCGGTGAACTCTGGCCAGTCGGCCGTCCACATGTGCGTTCCACGCCGCAAGCCAGAAGTCGTTGAATCTGCTCATGAGGTGTCCATTGTCAACCAAATCCCCCGCATCCTCGATGGAGTTAAACGTTTCCGTTAAAACCCTTACGTCCTTGCCACTGATCGTCCGATTGCGAAAGATGCCAAGATCGAGTTCTTTTCCCGCATTCCCAGAATATCGAATGATTCCGTTGTGATAGATGGTTCCAAAGGTGAAATCATCATCTTCAATTAGCCGTGTCAGCCCATGAAAATGATCATCGTCCGGATGACTGACAACGATGGCATCAATATGAACGTGGCCTTGTTCCTGAATGATCGGCTTGTAACGATGGCGCATAAATCGATAAAAGTTGCTATTCGGTCCGCCGTCGATCACTATAATACCTTTCGCAGATTCGATGATTGCCCCATCACCCTGGCCGACATCAACAAAGAATATTTTAAGACCCGGGTCGTTACGCACCTCGTTTTTGGAGACCCACCCTCCATCCCCCCGGTTTGGCCTCGGCTCCACATTGAGCCAATTGTTTTGCCTCTCTAGCACGCGTAGCCAGGTACCGAGCAGGACATGGTTTCTCGGAGAGCTCTTCTCGTTGGGATGCTCGTAAAGGATGGTTTCTGGCTGGTCTGCGTAGACGATATCACTCATCTCGTCCCCTGTTGATATTCCCTATTCCGCCTATTCAAAAACAATTACGTCTGACTCGAACAATCTGTCCGTCGGCCCCACCTGGCTCCGTTCACTTCATGATGACCAGTCGGTTTCTGTCTACAGAGGCAACATGCATTATTCGTATATCCTTGGTTTGCGGGTTGAAGCAGATCTTGAGATGGTCATCTTCCTCAATTTCCCACTTCCCCTGGCTTTCATAAAGTCCATTGGTCGGAGCAATCCCGATCTCGATGCATGAGTTGTCGGATTTCAATTCAAAACCGGTTCGACCGCGTGAAGGAGGAAACTCGAAGTTCGAGGGACGATATACCGTTTCTGTTTCTGAATCTTCCTCGTGCGAATGAATCCAACGTCGGTACAACATCTCCCACTTGACCTTCTTCTCGTTCATCGTCCCAATCCTGCACGCGGCTTACGAGGTGCCAAGCTCACTGCGTGGGCCCGCTAAGGCTGCCTGCATCCGCACCACCTGCCCTTTGGTGAATATGAACATCGCAGCATCGTCCACATAGTCCATGTAGTTCATGAACATGTCACCGTGCGGGCCATTGTTGCAAGATATCTGCGGAAAAGTTGGTTTGCCAAAGTGTTTGTCAAATTGATCCGGTGTGTCATCCACGAAATCGGTATCGCGACAGGTAGGAATGCGATTTTCACCCCAGATGTGCGACAAATTGAGGTAGTGTCCGATCTCATGCGCTGTGGTTCGCCCCCTGTTGAATGGGGCTGTCGCGCCCCCGTTCGTACCGAATGCCGTGTTGAGGGTCACTACGCCGTCGGTTTCGGGGGGACCACCGGGGAACTGTGCATACCCGAGTATTCCACCCGTAATCGTGCACACCCAAATATTGAGATACTTCTTCGTGTCCCACGGCTCGATGCCGCCGGTTGCCGACGACTTGACGCCATCGTCCAGAGGACTGAATCCCCCCTGCTCGGTTTTCGTGCGTGTGATCCCCGAAGTCGCGCACCGATCAGGGTCTTTCTTGGCGAGGGCGAATGTGACTCGGGCGTCACCTACAAGAGGTTTAAACGGAGCCGGCACCTTCGATATATCAGCGTTTTGGGCGCGAAAGTCTTTATTCAAGACGGCAATCTGGCTCTTGATCTGAGCATCGGAAATGTTCTCAGACTCCGTTCTGTAGACCACATGCACAACCACAGGAATGGTGATGACTTCGAGACGAAGGGCAGCGTCTCCGGCCTGCCTGCAGTAGTTTGTGAAATGCTCAATCCGTGCCTGATTTGCACGGAACTCGGGAAACCTGTCCAGGAGTCCGAAATGTGCCTGTATGCATGCGCATGAACGTCTCGAAGGCGCGGTTACTTTTTCCAGTTTTGTGGCCCTCTTCTTAGCCATGTTACCTCCTTTGCGTGATGGGGCACTTCTCCCATTGATGAAGATAACTCAAAAGATGGGCATATGCTACATCGAGGCGTGTGCCGGAGGGGGGCTGGGAGCTATGCGTACCCCGGGTCCATTTCAACTTCCTGCTGAGAGTTGAAGGTTGAGAGCTGAGTGCTCACCTTACCTATCGATCACCCACGCGACGACCCAAAGGGGGCAACCCTGAGACCGGTAATTTCTACCCTGGTGGGTTTCCTGCGTGTCAAGCCTAAACGGAGCTCTTTTCGCCTTAGCCCTTTATTTTCAAATGGTTACAAATATGACACTCCGCAGGAACACAACTTGCATTTATGCCGCAATGTGTTATTACATTAGACAAGGGGTTTTGTGAATGAATAAAAGTGTCCTCATGGGGATCGACCCGGGGCCGGGAGAGGTTGACGTCCTCGTAAATCCTCCACCGGAGGTTCTTCGCCAATGCACCATCGCCCCCGGGATGGGAATCCTCTACCATTATCATCCTGATGCCGACCGACGTATGGTCGAGGGATTTCCCCGATTTATCCAGAACGGCGAGGGGCGACTCGTGATCGCCCACTCAGCAAAGGAGATCGCCGGATACATCGTGATCGCCCGGCCTGACCCCCAGGAGCGGTGGGGCGACCCCGGCGCTTCGAAACTCCTGGAGCTCGGCTTTGTTGAAGTCGCTAGGGGATGGCGGCAGCGGGGCATCGGCCGGAAACTCCTGCGGGCCTGCTTTGCCGATGGAGCGCTCGACGATCAAATCGTCTTAGCGACGGCCTATGCGTGGCACTGGGATCTCGAGGGAACGGAACTTTCCAAGGACGCCTATAGAGGAGTATTGGACCGATTTTTCGGGTCCGACGGATTTGAGCCGTTCGACACTGACGAACCCAACATCGCAGAGGATCCAGCCAACCGATTGCTGGTCCGCATCGGGCCACGAGTCAGTCCGGAAGTCCGTGGCCAGTTTCTGGCCCTCCTGCACGCCGGCCAGGAGAGCGTGGCCGCGCCGTCGAAAACACGCCCTCACCCCTGGAAGGGGCTTGCAGACGTGCTGGCCCATTCCCATCACACGTGGTATCCCACGTGGTGGCTAGCCCCCTGGACTGAGATGTGGCTCGCGGCGTCCCGCCAGATTGTCAGGTCCCCCCCTTGGTGGTTTCCCCCTTCCCGATTTGCGCGCAAGCACGTACGCTGACCGCTCGATCCAGACAGTGCAACTGCCCATTCACGTATTCAACCCTGACCCTGCATCCTTCCCCAAAACTTGCGTTCAAACTAGAAAAAAAGTGCCCCCCCGAATCCAATCGTCCCAGGAGGGCGTCGAGATTGTTGTTGTGTCGTCGATTGTGCCTGCGGTGGGCCGAGGACGATGCTCACCCCGGGTCCATTTGAACTACATGCGAAGAGTCAAGCACTGGGGGCTAAGTGGTTGTTCCGGAATCAGCTACGCGACAACGCAGTCAAATAGCAAATGGCAAGCCTGACCCTGCTTCCTCTTCTTGTTTACAGGGTCTTGAGAAATTGAAAGATTTCGTCACGAAAGGCCAAATAAACGGCCAACATCATCAAGGCCACTAACAGAGCTACGATCAACCACTGAACCGTCCGCTGCACTGTCAGACTTACCGGCCTGCCGCGGAGCGATTC
>Ga0255057_10000078_pt1 | contig 50525 bp, 43 predicted proteins | sample Cases_109_6_MG_FD_189022 | JGI IMG/M metagenome (GOLD analysis project Ga0255057, IMG submission 189022) | Seawater microbial communities from Amundsen Gulf, Northwest Territories, Canada - Cases_109_6 | ecosystem: Environmental > Aquatic > Marine > Gulf | place: Canada: Northwest Territories... | reverse complement strand
CTGCCGCTCACGTATCGCGGCATGGCCGCCCCCGAGCGCAAGGACCGAGTCCACCGCGCCCTCGAGCGCGTCGGCATGGGCCACCGCATGGACCACTATCCGTCGCAGCTCTCCGGCGGTCAGCAGCAGAGGGTGGCCGCGGCGCGCGCCGTGGTCGGCGACCCCCTGATCCTCCTGGCCGATGAGCCCACGGGCAACCTCGACTCCACGAACGGCGAGGCGGTCATGGACCTCCTGAAGGAGCTCCACGCAGAGGGATCCACCATCCTGATGGTGACCCACGACCCCCGCTATTCCAAGTACGCCGAGCGGACCATTCGCCTGTTCGACGGGCGCATCGTCGAAGAGCGGTCGTCCGAGACGAAGACCGACTGATCATGAGCGAGTACAGAGCCAGCATTCTCGTCGCCGACGACCAGGCAGACGTCCTGGCGGCGCTTCGCCTGCTGTTGAAGGCAGAAGGTTACGATATCGCCACTGCGTCCTCGCCGGCAGAGGTCCTCGAACTCCTGGATCTGGACGAGTTCGACTGCCTGCTGCTGGATCTCAACTACACGCGCGACACGACGTCCGGGCAGGAGGGGCTCGATCTGCTTCCCCGGATCCAGGCGCTCGACAGCACACTCCCCATCATCGTCATGACAGCGTGGGGAAGCATCGAGAGCACGGTAGAGGCAATGCGGCGCGGAGCCCGCGACTACATCGAGAAGCCGTGGGACAACGACCGACTGCTCGCCACGATTTCTTCACAGCTCGAGCTGGTGCAGGCGGTCCGGCGAGCGCAGTTCCTCGAGGCCGAGAACGAAATGCTCCGGGACGCAGATGTACCGGAGCTGATCGCGGATTCGCGAGCGATGCAGCCCGTGCTCCGGCTCATCGAGCGGGTCGGGCCATCGGACGCCAACGTGCTGATCACAGGCCAGCCGGGAACCGGAAAAGAAGTAGTGGCCCGCTGGCTGCACTATCGCTCGAACCGGGCGGACCGTCCCCTCGTGACAGTGAACACGGGCGGATTGTCCGAGGGCGTGTTCGAGAGCGAAATGTTCGGGCACGTGAAGGGAGCGTTCACGGACGCGAAGGCCGACCGGGTCGGTTACTTCGAGCTCGCAGGCCACGGCACACTCTTCCTGGACGAGATCGGCAACCTGCCCCTCACACAGCAGGCCAAGCTGCTGCGCGTTCTCGAGTCGGGCGAGTTCCAGCGAGTCGGTACCTCCAAGGCTCGCAAGGTGGATGTGCGCATCCTCACGGCCACCAACTCGAACCTGGAGCGCTCCGTGGCGGACGGTACGTTCCGCGAGGATCTCTACTATCGGCTGAACACGGTGGAGATCAGCCTCCCGCCGCTTCGGGAGAGACGCGAGGACATCCCGCTGCTGGCAGCCCACTTCCTGAGGGTCAGCGGCGCAAAGTACGGACGCCCCGACCTGGCGTTCTCGCCCGCAGCTATGGACGTGCTTCTCAGGCACCCGTGGCCGGGTAACATCCGAGAGCTCAGACATTCTGTCGAGCGGGCGGTCCTTCTGACAGATAACCACCATGTCGAGGTCGAACATCTGGGGCTGCGCCAGGCTGCGGAAGGATCGCTCCGGCTCGAGGCCGTTCCGCTGGATGAAGCCGAGCGAGTTCTGATCCGAAAGGCACTGTCGAGGAACCGGGGAAACGTGAGCCGCGCCGCGAACGACCTCGGCCTCAGCCGCAGCGCACTGTACCGTCGCCTGAAGCGCCACGGCCTTCACGCCTGAGGATCTGAGAGGAGACGGTAGATGAGCCAGCACGGCGTCAGGCGCCGAATCCGCAAGCGACTCACCTACCAGCGAGCGATACCGCTCCTCGCCATGCTTTCTGGTTTGCCTGCAGTGCTGGTGACTCTCGTTCTCGTGTGGACGGGCGACCATGCCAGCCGGACGCAGTGGACCGTCACCGTCTTCGTTCTCGGCTCCTGGATCTCCCTCCTCATTGCGATGCGCGACCGGCTCGTCAGGCCTCTCCATGCGGTCTCCAACATGCTCGAGGCACTACGTGAGGGAGACTATTCGCTGCGTACCCAGGCACCAGCCAGGGACGACGCGCTGGGCCTCATTCTCCACGAAGTGAACGAGCTAGCCGGATCATTTCACAATCAGCGGCTGGATGCGCTCGAAGCTTCCAACCTCCTCACCAGAGTAATGACTGTCATCGACGTGGCGCTGTTCTCGTTCGACGACCAGGACCGTCTACGACTGATCAACCGGACAGGTGAGGACCTGCTCAGCCGCAAGGAAGACGAGGTGCTCGGACACACCGCAGAGGACCTCGGACTCAGCGAGTGCCTTCTCGGTGAGACACCCCGGGTGATGGACGTGGCCGTGGCCGAAGGTCTCGGTCGCTGGGAGCTGCGCCGACGCAGCTTCCGATGGGAAGGCCGGCCGCACCGGCTGGTCGTTCTCGTGGACCTGAGTCAGGTGCTGCGAGATGAGGAGCGCATCGCCTGGCAACGCCTGATTCGCGTGCTCAGCCACGAAATCAACAACTCGCTCACTCCCATCAAATCGATCGCCACGAGCTTGAGTGCCATGCTCGAGCGTGACGGCGGCCGGACGGAGCGCGACGAGGATCTAAAGGAAGGACTACGGGTCATCTCCGGCAGGTCGGAGGCACTGGGTCGGTTCATGTCCTCGTACGCCCGACTGGCGAAACTGCCGCGGCCGCAGAAGCGAGAGCTCAGCGTCCAGGAATGGGTGCAGCGGGTGGCCAGTCTCGAGTCACGGCTCGAAGTGGAGGTGATCGACAGTCAGGACGTTCGCATCGAGGCGGACGGCGACCAGCTGGACCAGCTGCTGATCAACCTGCTCGACAACGCAGTGGACGCGTCTCTCGAAACAGGTGGAACGGTGCGCATGGGATGGTGCGAGTCAGATGGATGCATACACGTGCGCGTGGAGGACGAAGGGCCCGGTCTCGCTCAGACAGCCAATCTGTTCGTGCCCTTCTTCACGACCAAGCCCAGGGGCTCCGGCATCGGTCTCGCTCTGAGCCGCCAGATCGCGGAGGCGCACGGCGGACGGGTAAGGCTGCACAATCGCAAGGATGGTCCGGGCTGCGTGGCTGAGGTGCGTTTGCCCCTCTAGGGCCGCGCGCGGAGGGAGTTAAACAGGAGCGGGAAGGTCGCCAGAGACTGACCGCGGTACTGGGGTCGGATGCCAAAAAGCACCACACGACCGCGACCGATGGGAACTTCGACGATGGCCGAGGCGCTGGACAGTACAGATACACCGTGTACCCAGCCGCTGAGCACTCTCGGCCGTGCTCCATACGTCGCGATTGAAACGGCTGCACTCCCGGCGGGAAGGTCGAACGCGCCTCCGCCTTCGATCCACGCGGCCGGCTGCGGTGGCATGCTTCGCCCGACCGTCGTAGTCGTGTCTACGTGCAACTGCACTTGCGCACCCGGAGCCAAGAATACGTCTCCAGCCTGACCCCGAAGCCGATCTGTCACCGGAAGTCCGAGCCTTTCGATGACCCAGCCCGATGAGGCCCCGAGCGCTACGAGAGTTCCACCTTCCTCCACGAACGTTCTCAGCTCCTGCGCGCCGACCGCGCCGAGTCCACCCGTGTACTGGACCGGCATCGACCCTGTGGCCCAGCCTTCGTCCAGCACGGTCTCAGCGATCGACGGCAGCACGATGCTCGTGAACCTGTGGGCGAGGCCACCTTGCCTCACCTGTTGATCGTGCACCGTGGCATACGGAATCTCGTGGCGATCGAACAGCCAGCGAGTCCAGCCTTCGTCCGCTACCGGGACCCACGGCTGGTACAGGCCGACCAACAGTCCTGCCTCGCCTGACACGCCCGGCGCGCGCGGAGGAGACAGCACTGGTGGACGGTCCATGCGGACCATCTCACCGGCCGGCATGCCGCGCACCGCCTCGGCCTCAACGCCCAGAAGGAGCGGAAGGTTGTGCGCCGTGACATCGTACGGTTCTCTGGCGGGTCCACGGCTTCCGTCCGGAACGCCGGGGTACGCCTGGGGGGCCAGCAGCACCTGGGCGAACGCGGCATACGGCTGGCGCATGTCCACGACCAGACTACCCGTCCGGAACGTCGACGTCCCGACACGCAATTCGCCGATCGCCACCTGGATCTCCACCTGGCCCAACAGCAGAATCCGGGCGAGCTCGGCCATAGAGGCCTCGTTGTACCGTCCTCCGGGAATCACCCATGCCCGGGGCCATTCAGGCCATCCGGCCACTGCCCGCTCTCCGACTGTCACGAAGTTGTCGAGCCACGCCTCCCGAGAACCGGCGGCGCTCTTCAACAGCGCCAACGCTCCCGATTCCATGTAATCCAGGATGTCCGCCAGGTCCCACCGCCCGCCGGGCCATGGAACGGGCTGGTTCCACGCCGGATACGCCGGCCAGCCTCCGTCAGTCGCGCGAAGCTCCTCGGGCAGGATGTCGACCGGCGTGGCCATGCGTGCGCTGGCCGTCTCGCTCAAGAGGCGGACCGCAGCATGGTAGTGGGCGTAGGCTCGGGCAGGGCCCCACGCGTCGTAGCTGGCGTTCACCACGACGCCCATCTTTCCCTGCCTAAGCAGCTCCCACGCGATGGCCGTGCCGAGGGCGTTCGCTGCCGCCGTAAGCAGCGGATCCACGTTCGGCTCGATCGGATCGAGCCAGGGCGGGACGAAGTAACGGCTCCCCGTCGGGCCCTGCTGGTGGATGTCGTGCACGATCTGCGGATGCCACTCGTTGTATACGCGCTCCACCACGCTGCGTGTCTCCACCTGTGTGAAGGCGTTCCAGTCACGGTTGTTGTCGTGGCCCGCGTAGTGGTGGTAGAGGAACGGGGGAGGGGACCCCTCCCACGGCATGCCCACTGACGCCCGATACCAATCTGCCACCATGTCTACGCCGTCGGGGTTCAAGGACGGCACGATGAGCACCACGCACTCCCGAAGCACTTTCAGCATCGTCGGATCGGTAGCCGAGGCCAACCGATACGCAAGCTCCAGCACCGCCAGAGGCCCTCCAACCTCGGTCGGGTGGATCCCTGTTGTGATCAGGACGACGAGGCGCCCGTTACGAATCAACTCCGCGCGTTCAGCGGGATCGGCGATCCGGCGAGGATCCGCGAGCCGCGCCTGCACGGCCCTGATCTCTGCGAGGCTCGCCTGGTTCGCGGGGTCCGTGATCGTCGCCAGCACCATCGGGCGATCCAGGGTGCTCCGACCGATCGTATCCAGGCGAACCCGATCGCTCTGGCGAGCCAGCGCTTCCAGGTAGCTCGTGGCCTGGTCCCAATCCACGACGTGGTAGTCCTCGCCGGGCCGAAAACCGAGGTGCGCCTCGGGAGGATCCGGTGGCAGGCGCAACTCGCCTTCGCCGTCCGGCTCCTGCGCTGGCAGTGGTCCGACGACAGCCAGGACGACGAGGAACGGAACAACCACGCGTGGCCACCGGCACGCACGGTTTCGCGGCCGGACTGCGCCGGCGACAGGCTCAGGAGACCAGTGCCGGAACATCGGCGAGCGAAGTGACGACGTAGTCCGGGCGCTCGGCAGGCATCGCTTCCTCAAGAAGGGCCGGGTCGAACTTCCCTGTCCGAACCTGGATCGTGGTCAATCCCGCGGCCCTGCCCCCCTGCACGTCTGTCTCGAAGTCGTCACCCACGACGGCGAGGCTCTCCCTCCGTACGCCGAGAAGAGAGGAAGCCGCGGCGAAGAAAGCGGCCGACGGCTTGCCAACAAGGGTGGCCTGCTGTCGACTGGCGTACTCGAGCGCCGCCACGAACGGGCCAGCGTCCAGCGTCGGCCCGTCGTCCGTGAGCCAGAACCGGTTACGATGGATCGCCACCAGACGGGCACCGGAGCGCAGGCTCTTGAAGCCCTCGTTGAGCCGCTGGAAAGTGAACCCGCTACCCAGGTCACCGACGAGAACCGCGTCCGGCCTGTCCTCGGTGATCTCGAAATCGGCAAAATCCGCACGAGTCGACTCGGATACCAACAGGTGCACCCGCCGCACACCCTCATCCCTCAGCCAGCGGGCGGCCGCCACCGGCGCACTGAAGATCTCCTTTTCCTCCACTACGAGGCCCAGGGAGCCGAGAGACGCGATGATGTCCGACCGGCACATCCTGCTCGTGTTGGTCGTAAACACGAACGGAATGGCGGAAGCCCGCAACCGATCGATCGCGGCGACGGAGCCGGAGATGAGCTCGCGGCCCAGATAGACCGTCCCATCCAAGTCTATCAGCAGACCCTCGATCGACCTCATCCCTCAGTCCTCCGCGTCGTTCTTCGCGTCCCCGGCAGATTGCCGACGATGCCCGGGTTGCCGACGGCTTGCGTCCCCGGCGGCTCTTGCTGCGCGGCGACGGTCGCGCGATGCTTCCGCTATAAGCTAGACGCTCTGACAGGCCCATGAAACCCGGACGGAAACCATGCCCGAACTGAATCCGTTTCACGCCCTTCGCTTCACCGACTCCGCCGGTGACATCTCGTCTCTTCTCGCGCCGCCCTACGACGTCATCGACGACGTCGAGGCTGAGGCCCTGCGGCACCGAAGCGAGCATAACTGTGTACGCCTGATACTGCCCGAAGGCTCTCCGGGCGAGCGGTACGAAGCCGCCGCGCAGACCCTGCGCGCTTGGATTGCGGACCGTACCCTGGGGGTCGACCCGAACCCCTCGGTTTACGTGTACAGGCAGGTGTTCACATCCGACGGACAGGAGCTCGACCGACTGGCCCTGTTCGCCTCCCTGCGCCTTTCGCCGTACGAGGATGGCGAGGTCCTTCCGCACGAGCGAACACATGCCGGTCCGAAGAAGGACCGTCTCGCCCTCACGCTCGCTACCCGTACCCAACTCTCGCCAGTCTTCATGATCGCCCGGGATCGGGACGAGGAGTTTCTCTTTCTCGAGCGCGACGTTGTGGCCAGCCCCCCGGATGTCCGGGCCGTTACGCCCGATGGTACCCGGCACGAGCTGTGGGTCGTAGGAGGTGAGCGAGGCAGGAAGCTCTGCGCAGCAGCCGGCTCACACCCACTGCTCATCGCGGACGGCCACCACCGCTACGAAACTGCGCTAGCCGTCGCAGAAACGCTTTGCGATGACGTAAAGGTGGCATATTTACTGACTTGTGTAGTAAGCCAACAGGACCCGGGGCTCATCGTACAGCCCACCCACAGGGTCCTCTCGCGGCAACCGGAAGCTGTGGGGGAGGAATTCGACTGGGTGGCCCGGCTCGCGGAGACCTTCGACCTTGAGGACCTGGGTCACATGGACCCGGTCGAGGCCCAGGCACGGGCGGCATCAGCAGATGGAGGTTCATTCGTTCTCCTGCCTGGCGGTGCAGACCATGCCTGGCTCGCGACGCCGCGCCAGGCGACGCTCGAAACGGCGGGAATTCAGACAGAACGTGGCAGAATCGCGGCCGTGGTCTTCGACGAGCTCGTCCTCGGGGCTCTCTATGGGCTGAGCGCGGACGAATCCTCGCACGCCGGGGTGCTGTCGTATGCTCGTGAACCGGTAGCAGCGGCAGCGCGGGCCGCCACAGGATGCGCGTTCATCCTGCCACCCGTGTCACTGGAGGATGTCTGGGATACAACCACGCGAGGTGGCCGGCTTCCCCCGAAATCGACGTACTTCGAGCCTAAGATGCCGTCTGGTCTTCTGTTTCGGCCTCTCTGACCAAGTATCACTTCAAGCGAGAGAACTGCGGATGCCTGTTTGCCGCCACCGGCCTCCCGGGATAGCTTCGGGCGCCATGCATACTACAGAGTCGAGCCCGGACCAGCGCCGGGTCGTCCACGTCGCGCACAGCCCGGACTCCGACGATGCCTTCATGTTTTACGGACTGGCATCGGGAGCCGTCGAGACAGGCGAGCTGAGCTTCGAACACGAGCTGGAAGGGATCCAGGAGCTCAACGAGCGGGCCATGCGAGGCGAGCTGGAAGTGACGGCGGTGTCGATACATGCGTACGCCTACCTGACTGATCGCTACGTACTCCTTCCGCACGGGGCGAGCATGGGCGAGGGGTACGGTCCATGCCTGGTCGGTCGCGAGCCGATGGACAGGGAGGCGATCGCTTCGTCCACGGTGGCGGTGCCGGGCGAACTCACGTCGGCCTACCTGGCTCTCAAGCTATGGGAACCGCGTGTCCGGACCGTGGTGATGCCCTTTTACTCCATTCTCGAGGCGGTTCGGGACGGAACCGTCGAGTTGGGACTCATCATCCACGAGGGTCAGCTCACCTACGCGGACGAGAAGCTCGTCCTGCTGGAAGACCTGGGCCGATGGTGGAAGGAGGACACAGGCCTTCCTCTCCCCCTCGGCGGTAACGTGATCCGGCGTGACCTGGGTCCGGAGCTGATTCCGCGGATCTCCGATTACCTGCGCAAAAGCATCGCGTTCGCCTTGGAACACAGGGAGCAGGCGATGGAATACGCCATGGGCTTCGCGAGAGGGCTGGATCGGCAGACCGCGGATGATTTCGTGAGCATGTATGTGAACAGCCGAACCCTCGACTACGGTGCGGATGGCAGAGAAGCGGTGCGCCTGTTTCTGGCACGGGGGGTCGAGGCCGGGCTCGTACCTGGGCCCGTCACAGTCGAGTTCGTGGACCAGGATGTCGCTGGAGAAAATGCGGCGCCAGGTCAGGTACCCGGTTCTGAAGTCACGCTCACGTAGGCGTCGAGCTGTTCGATCCCGAGCCCCGCGATACGCCGGAGAGCCGATCGCCGGGTGACGAAGAGTTCCGAGTCTCCAGCGAGGCCCGTGGCTATGTGAATCGCGCGGGTCAGGCTTCCACCGACCTGCGCCTTCACCTGGGCCGCTTGCCCCGCGATCGTCGCGGACAGCGCCACGACCTCGAGACCTGGTAGCGCCGACAGCAGCATCTCGACCCGCACCGCCGTCGAATCGTGCCCCGATCGATAGGGCTCCGCCAGAAGCTGATACACGCTGATGGCCGACGTTCGCGCTTCGAACTTTCCATCGCGTATGCCGCCGAGAACCACCCGGGTGAGAGGCACGTACCTGGGATCAGCAGCCAGATGCAGCGCCAGCACTGCCGCATCGATGTACACGACTCCTGCGTCCCCCAGTGCCTTGCGAAGACCAGCGGTGTCACTCACCTCGCACCTCAGGCCACAGTTCGCCTGTTGTACCGGCCGAGGCAGCGAGGATTCCCTCCAGCTCGACGACCACGTCGCGAGGCTCTCTGCGCATTTCGATGACTCCGTCACCTGTGACGGTGACGAGAAGCCGGTCTCCCGGCCTGAGACCCAATGCCGATCGAGCTTCGCGTGGCACGACGATCTGGTGTTTGCTGCTCATTTTCACGGATGAGGACATCTCCGCCTCCGCTCGGGGGTCCTTTACGGAACAACTTTACGACGGCACCGTCCCGGCGCGAAAGAGCTCGAGCGCTGACAGACTACATGAAAACCCTGGATGCCGGCGCAAGGACGCGCATCAACCAGCGACCCTCAAGGAGATCAAAGGACCCGGTACAGGAAGGCTGCGTAGCCCACGAGGAGGAGGGCGCCCTCCCACCGGTTCACCTTCTTCCCGGTGTAGGCAAGAGGTATGAGGGCAAGGCAGAAGATCATGGCAGGCACGACCTGAGTCGCGACCGTATCCGACGACAGCTGCAGGGGGCTGAGCAGGGCTGCCGTGCCGAGCACCAGGCCCAGGTTGAATATGTTCGACCCGATCACGTTGCCGATCGCGATGTCTCCCATGCCACGGGCCGCGGCAGCGATCGTGGACGCGAGCTCAGGGAGCGATGTTCCAACGGCCACCATGGTCGCACCGATAACTTCCTCGGGGACCTGGTACGCGATGGCGATCTTCGTGGCCGACTCGATCATCCAGGAGGCGCCTGCGAGAAGGAGTGCCGTCCCGAAAGCTACCCTCATCCAGTTCACGTATGGTCGGCGTATAGTGTTCCTATCGTGTGATTTAGCGTCGATACGGGCCGCCTGAAACTGACCGGTCTCCGTCTCCGACTTCCCCCAGCGGATCAGGTACGCCATGTACAGGGCGAAGCCGCTGACGAGGATCAGGCCTTCCACGAAGCCAAGCACGGCGTTCGAGGCGAATACCATCACCGCTGCGAGAACGACCACCATCAGGGGTGCCTCTCGCTGCAACAACTTCCGGTGGACGCTGATCGGCCGGATCATCGCGCCGAGGCCCACGATCAGGCCCACGTTCGCCACCGTCGATCCGAACACGTTGCCGACTGCGATCCCAGTCTGGCCACGCAGAACTGCACCCGTTGAGACAACTAGCTCGGGAGCCGACGTGCCGAAGGCAACGACGGTCAGGCCGACGAGCAATGGGCTCACGCCACACTGCTCCGCGACCCGGGAAGCTCCGGTCACCAACCAGTCCGCCCCGAGGGTCAGGGCGGTCAAGCTGACCAGGAATAGAAGGGCCTCAACCACCATGACGGTTCCTCACACCATTAATGTGGAAAACCGTCCCCTCGGTCGACACACCACGGGCACCTCTGTGGACAACTGTGGATAATTGGCCACTCGAAGTGCGAGTAAGCAAGTACAAGTCCGTGAACCGGTTACGACGTCATGTCAGCTGGCTCTGGACTGATCCGGCGTCGTGTTGAGCCGGCTTCTCCCCATGTTTGGTCGCGCCAACGGGCTTTTCCGCGCCCTGTCCACCCATGTGGAGTTGTCCGTCCACCTGACCACCTTCGTCGAGCTTGATTCTCCTGCTGCGAATGTCGCCTTGAATGCGGCACGAAGCCTGTAATTCGATGCGGCTGTCGGCGCTGATGCTGCCGTTGACCCGACCGGCCACGATTGCATCCTGGGTGACGACGTCCCCCAGAACGACCCCTTCCTTGCCGATCACAACGCTCTTGGCCGCCTTGACCGAACCTTCGATCTGACCTTCGACACGAATTGTGCCGTCGCTCGTGCAATCCCCGACTACTTTCATGCCGGGCCCGATGATCGATACGACGTCACCGACGTCCCTCGTCGAGGCGTCCGTCCGGTTCCTCGTCTTCGTCATCTCGCTCATTCCTTTCACTGTCCCTTCCGGGTCGCCGCGGCTCGACCCACCTTTATCAGGTCGCTGAAGAACCCTGTTCAGGTCCCTTCCACAAGATAATCGAGCGGGTCCACGGGTACGCCCTGTCGCTCGATCTCGACGTGCAGGTGCGGAGCGGTCGATCGGCCGCTGTTTCCCGACAGGGCAATCACCTCTCCCACCTCCACCGAGTCGCCCGGGCCTACGAACAGCCAAGAGTTGTGCGCGTACAAGCTGCTCAGTTCATCATCGTGTGCGACCCGAACGTATAATCCGTACTCCGGGTCGTCCCCCGTCTCGGTGACCCGCCCGGTACGAGACGTGCGCACGTACGAACCCACCGGCACGGCGATGTCCACGCCCACATGCCCGTCTAGCGGAGCGGCAGTCGTGTCCCCGAAATTCCGCGTCACGAAGCCCTGTTCGACAACGGGCCACACAAAGCCCGAGCTGGCTTCCTGTTCACTTACGCGGCGCTCGCTCGCTTCCTTCTCAGACAATGGAGGGAGCAGAATGTCACGTTGCGACCTTCCAAGCTCTCCTCCCATCACCACTCTCAGCTGCCGGTACTCAGCCTCGAGGCGCTCAACACGCTCTGCTACGACCCTCATCGCCGCATTTTCACGCTGCAAGTCGGAGACCTCCGCTTCCAGAGCCGCAATTTCGTCCCCGAAAGCCAGGTTGCCTACCCACCGGCCGGCGCCGAAGAAGGCTGCGCCGAGGGCGGTCAACAGCACCGTTGCCAGCAGTATCACCTTCGCGCGCGACAGCGCCACTGTGCGGGACTGCACTTCTCCTTCCCGCACCACGATCAGCGTCCAGCGCCGGCGTCCTTCCGCGTTCATCGTTCTCCGAACAGCTCGCCGGCGTCGGCCGCGTCGAGAAGTGCGCGCGTCACGCGTTCGAATTCGTCCGGGTCTTGAAACGGAATTCGGATTTCGCCCTGGTTGCGCGCGCGCAGCGTCACCTTGACGTTCGTCCCATACGCGCGGGACAGCAGCACGGCCGCCTTGCGGGCGACTGGGTCTTCGCGCGCCGGTCCTCGCTTACCGCCCGGGGGTCCTCGCTTCTTGCCAGTTCGTGCCCGGGACTCGGTCTCGCGCACCGACAGCCCCTTCGCTGCTACTTCCCGCGCGAGCGCTACCTGATCGGCCTCTGCCTCAACCGACAGAATGGCCCGGGCGTGCCCTGCGGTGATCGCCCCTTTGCTCAGCAGGTCACGAACTGCAGCGGGAAGCATGAGAAGCCGCAGCGCGTTCGCCACTGTCGAGCGGTCCCGTCCCACTCGCTTCGCCGCTTCTTTCTGAGTGAGACCGAAACCGTCGATCAACTGCTGGTAACCGACGGCCTCCTCTAGCGGGCCCAGATCCTCCCTCTGGAGGTTCTCCACGAGTGCCACGACCAGCATCTGCTCGTCACTGAGTGGCCTGACTATCGTGGGCGCCTTTTCCCAACCGAGGCGCGTGAGCACCCGCCACCTACGCTCGCCCGCCACCAGCTCGAAATCGAGGCCGGCCGGCCGGACTACCAGGGGCTGCAGCAAGCCGTTTTCACGGATCGACGCCTCGAGCTCGTCGAGGGCCTCGCCCTCGAATTGCCGGCGCGGCTGGAACGGGTTGGGTCGGATACGGCCTACCTCGATCTCCCGGATCGGCATTTTGCCGGACGCCGGCTCCTCGAGGTATTCCCCGAGAAGGGCGCCGAGTCCTTTGCCGAGGCGCCGTGCTTCAGGTTTGGGCAACGACGGCCCCCTTCCTCTCTTCGTCCCGGCGCACGATCTCCGACGCCAGGCTGAGGTATCCCCGGGCGCCGGTCGACAGCACATCGTACAGCGCGATCGGCTGTCCGAAGCTCGGTGCCTCGGCGAGTCGAACATTCCGGGGAATCCAGGTCTTGAAAACCTTCGCCCCGAAGTACTCCTCCGCCTCTCCCTTCACCTGCTTGGACAGGTTGAGGCGCGAGTCGAACATCGTCAGTAGCACCCCTTCAATGCCCAGTTCCGGATTGATGCTCCGCTGAACGATCCGCACCGTGTTCAGCAACTGGCTCAGCCCCTCGAGCGCGTAGAACTCGCACTGGATAGGGATCAGTACGGTGTCTGCCGCTACAAGGGCGTTGAGCGTGAGCAGGCCGAGCGAAGGAGGAGAGTCGATGAGGACGTACTCGTATCGGTCCCGGATCGGCTCCATGATCTCACGCAGTACGCGCTCCCGCCGTGGCCGCTCGATCAATTCGACCTCAGCTCCGGCAAGATCTCGGCTCGCCGGGACCACATCCAGCATGGGGAAGTGGATCGCCGGTCGAATTGCGTCTTCCAAGGCCTGCCCATCCACGAGACAGTCGTACACATCCGGCGCGCCGCTTTCTCTGGCGATCCCGAGGCCGCTGGATGCGTTGCCCTGCGGATCACAGTCGATGACAAGCGTTTTCTTCTCCGCGATCGCCAGGGAAGCACCCAGGTTGATGGCGGTGGTGGTCTTGCCGACTCCGCCCTTCTGGTTAGCTATGGCGATGACTCGCGACATCTGTACTCCGCACTAAAACGTTGTTATTAAACAAGTTACCGCTACGTCTATATCGAGGCAGCGTCGCCTCGAGAACCTCAGCCCGCTCGGAGTGGACCTTCCTGTTCCACGGGGCGAGGAATATACGGCGGGTCCGTGTGTGAGCCAAGAAATCAATGTTGCACGTGAAACATCTTGCGACTCCGCCGTTCCTGTGTTGCACGTGAAACAACTGCAATCATGTGATCTCGCAGTCTCCCGGGACCTTCCTCCGTCCGCGCTTCCGTACCTCCACGAGAAGGTTCTGAAGATCGGAGGGAGACACTCCTGGAATGCGTGCCGCCTGACCCATGGTCTGCGGCCGAACCGTTGACAGTTTCTGCCGAGCTTCAAGTGACAACGACCGAAAATCCAGGTATGGGGCATCCGGAGGCAGCAGCAAACCCTCCCGCTCGGCCAGAGCAGCCGCTCGTTCTTCCTCGCGACGTATGTAGCCGTCGTACTTCACCTCCATCTCAACGACCGCGAGCGCATCAAGCCCCAGGCCCGGATCACGAACGGGACCGTCTTCCGCCACCAGCGCCCGAAGCGTCACCTCTGGCCGGCGTACGAGACGGATCAGAGGTTTTCGCTCGGTAAGCGGGCTGCTACTGCGGTCAACCAGCCACTCGTTGGCTTCGGCAGGATCAATCCGCTCCTCTCGAATCCACCTACGGGTCCGCTCGAGGTCCTCCAGGTGGCCGTCCAGACGCACCAACTCCTCCTCCGACAGCAGACCAAGCCGCTCCGCTAGCGGGCCCATGCGTAACAGCGCATTGTCCTGTCTGAGCATGAGCCGGAATTCAGCTCTTGACGTGAACAGTCGATATGGCTCGTCTACTCCACGAGTCACGAGGTCGTCCACGAGAACTCCGATGTACGCTTCGTCCCGCCCGGGTACCCACGGTTCCCGATCAAGCGCCGCGTGGGCTGCATTCACCCCTGCGACCACGCCCTGTGCGGCGGCCTCCTCGTAACCCGTCGTGCCGTTCACTTGACCCGCCAGGTACAGTCCATGCAAGCACTTGAGCGCCAGTGTTCGCCCGAGCTGCAAAGGAGGGAAGAAGTCGTACTCGATTGCATAGCCGGGTTGAGTCATACGGGCGTTCTCCAGGCCCGGCACCGCACGCAGGAATTCACGTTGAACATCCGGGGGCAACGACGTGGAGAGACCGTTTACGTACAGCTCTGAGGTTTCCAATCCTTCCGGTTCGAGAAACACCTGGTGTCCACTCGCCTCAGGGAACTTGACGATCTTGTCTTCGATCGACGGGCAGTACCGCGGACCCTGTGAAGCGAGCACCCCTCCGTACAGAGCCGATCGATCCAGGTTGGATTGGACAATCTCCTTTACTTCCTCACCCGCGCGCGCTATCCAGCATGGCCGCCTCTCTAATCCGCCGCTCACCTCCCAGTGCGAGAACCTGTATCCGTCCTCCTCACCGTCCTGCCGCTCCAGGCGGTCAAGGTCCACACTCCGGCCATCCACTCGGGGTGGCGTGCCTGTCTTGAAGCGTCGCGCCTCCAGCCCCAGGTCCCGCATCTGATCCGCCAGCGCCACGGAAGGAGCATCTCCCGCCCTTCCTGCAGCAAACTCCCTCTCGACACCGATCCGAATGCTGCCACGCAGGAACGTGCCGGCCGTGAGCACGACGCTGCGTGCAGCGAACTCACTGCCGTCCGCACATACGACTCCCGAGACCCGCTCTCCTTCCATGCGCAGCGCGGAAACAGTCCCCTGGAACATCTCCAGCCCGCGCTGTTCCTCCAGCAGCGAGCGGATCTCTCGCGAATAGAGACCCCTGTCGCACTGGGCCCTCGGCGCCCAGACCGCCGGCCCCTTGCTGCGATTCAGCATTCGGAAGTGCAGCGTGGTACGATCAGCGGCTCGTCCCATAAGTCCGCCCAGCGCATCTACTTCCCGCGCCACGGTTCCCTTCGCAACACCGCCGATCGCCGGGTTGCAGGACATCTGTCCGACCCGTGCAAGGAACGACGTCACGAGCAGTGTCTTCGCGCCGGCCCTCGCGGACGCATTCGCGGCCTCCGAGCCCGCGTGGCCCCCGCCGATGACGATCACGTCGTAGTACATTCTCCTCCTGGTTCCTATCCCCGGTTCCGGGCGCCCCGCCAAACCCGAGGCTCCCGCTCCCGCGGACCCTTCTTCAGCATCGGGCCGCGCGGCCCGCCAAACTAGGGACGATAGGTCGATGCAGCCAAGTATGGATGAGTCACGGGTCGGCTTTGTCATCGAGGGCCGCGTACAGGCGGTCGGATTCCGGTGGTGGGCGCGGCGCTCGGCAATCCGGCTTGGCCTGCGCGGAACCGTGCGTAACCGAACGGATGGTTCGGTGGAAATACATGCCTCCGGCTCTCCTGATGCGCTGCAGATATTCGTCGCGGCACTCCGTACGGGGCCGCCGGGCGCCCGGGTGGATGTCGTGCGCCCGATCACGTCCAGAGGCGAGTTACCCGCGGACTTCCGCGCGATTCTCTGAGGCCGGCACTTTTTCACTTTGCAGGTGTATCCCCGTAGCATTCTGACACCTACCGCGCGAGGATGAACGCATCATGATAGAGCTGCCAGACGTCGAGCGAATGATCGACGCCTTTGCCGGATACGCCACCGGGAAGACCGTGTCCGTTGTCCTGATTGACGACAAGGAGACCGTCGACCTGGATGCCGATCAGGCCGCCGAGCACATCCAGGGCCATGCCATCGACACCGTCGAACGACGCGGAAAGTACGTCGTTCTCCGTTTCCGCTCCGAAGTAAGCCTTATCTTCGACATGGGATCCGACGGCGAAGTGTATCTCGAGTCGCAGACGGCGCCGCCCCGTGAAACGAGCAAGATCCGGCTTCAGTTCGCCGCCGGCCGCGAGCTTCGCTTCGCCTCCAGTGGCACCAACGGCGATGTTCATCTCCTTGAAGGTGAGGACCTTTCGGGTTTCGGCCTCCTCAACAATCTCGGCCTCGATCCGCTCAGCGAGGAACTCACGCCGGACCGATTCATACACATGGCACGCCAGCGTACACGTAGCACTCTGAAGGGTCTCCTGATGAACGAGGAGGTCGTGGCGGGCATCGGAAACGAGTACGCAGACGAGATCTGCTTCCAGGCCAGTATCCGGCCCGACTGCAAGGTCGGGGACCTGTCCGACGAGCAGCTCGCCCGGATTCAGAAGTACCTGAGGCGTGTGCTGCGCCGGGCGACTCTGCACTGGCAGGCGGCGCATTCCGACCCGGGGTGGCTCATCAACCGGCGGCATCCGGGGCATACGTGTCCCCGATGCATGAGCGAGCTGGAATCCCTGAGTGTAGTGGGAAAGCGGACGTATCTCTGTCCTAGGTGCCAGCGAGCAGCCTGACAGACTCCTGCTGGCCGGACTACTTGCCCACGCAGAACGAGCTGAACACGACGTCCAGAACGTCGTCGGTGGTAACAGTTCCGAGCAGATCTTCCAGGGCGAGTGTGGCATCCTGAACGTGTGTGCCGGCGACTTCGCTCGGCAGCCCGTCGACGCGGGCTGCCTGGAAGGCCTCCACGTCCTCCCAGGCCTTCGTCAGACACCTCACCTGGCGCTCCCTCGTGACGATCGGAACTTCCTCTTCTCCTCGGACTCCCGAGAAAGCTCTCTGCAGCAGGGCTTCCCGCAATTCCGGTATCCCTTCGCCCGTGTGAGCGGAGATGCACACCTCCATCTCCAACCCGACGGTCGTCGCTTTCCCGCAATCCGGGTGTAGGTCGGCCTTCGTGCGCAGTACGAGGATGCGTGATCCGTCCGTTCGCCCGTATTCGGTAAGGAAATCCGTCTCGTCAGCTCCTGGTTGCCTTCCCGCCTCCACGCACAGCAACACGATGTCCGCCCGATCCAGGTAGCTCCGCGCTACTTCGATTCCCATCTTCTCAACGCGTCCCGGGTCTTCTCCAAGACCCGCTGTGTCGACCACGCGAAACGGATACCCTGCAACGCTCACGAGAGCCTCGATCGCGTCCCTCGTGGTGCCGGGTTCCTCTGTCACGATCGCGCGCTCGAAACCCAGTAACGCGTTGAAAAGACTAGACTTACCTGCGTTGGGCCTGCCCGCCATCACGGTGAGCGCACCGTCCCGGAGAAGTTCCCCTTCGGGCACGAGGTCGAGCATGCGGGCGAGTTGATCACTGAGCTGGATCGCGGTCCCGTCGATTCGCTCTGCCGGAACCGGTCCGTCGTCCTCCTCGGGAAAGTCTATGTCGTAGGCGAGCAGGGCCTGAAGCTCAAGCAGTCCTTGCCGCAGGTCTTCGATCCGTCGCGACAGACCCCGCTCCAACTGAAAAAGGGCCGCTCGATGCATGGCTGGTGATCGGGCTTCGATCAGATCCAGCGTCGCTTCGACCTGCATGAGGTCCATCTTGCCGTTGAGGAAGGCCCGACGAGTAAACTCTCCGGGCTCCGCCGGCCGCGACCCGGCCGCACACACCGCCTCGAGCACGAGCTGGGGAGCCAGGGCCCCGCCATGGCAGCTGAGCTCCAGCATGTCTTCTCCCGTATAGGACGCCGGCGCCTTGAAACGCACGGCGACCACTTCGTCTACGGGAAGCCCCGTCCCCGGATAACTAACGGTCGCGTGCTGCGTCACCCGAGGCTCTGCAGGGGGAAGCCCAAGCTCCGTGGCGATGGCAAACGCGTCCGGGCCGCTGACACGGACCACCGCGAGCGCACTCCTCCCAGGAGGCGTCGAGATGGCCGCGATCGTGTTCTGGTGAGGCATGCCCGGGCTCGCTGGAGGGCGCGCAGACGGCTCGAGCGGCGGGATTCCTATCCGCCGCCCCGATCGTTCTTCTTGCTGACCGTCTTGTTCTGGTCCGCCTTGCGCTTCGCCGCCATCCGCTCCTTCGACAGGTACAACTGCTGCGGCAGAGAGGCCAGGTTGCTCGTGGCGTAGTACAGGTTCAGTCCCGACGGGAAGTTGGCGAACATCACGGTGAACACGAGCGGCATCACGTACGTCATCATCTTCATCTGCGGGTTCGCCTCCATCCCGCGCTGCCCGATCCAGGAGAGCAGGAACATCGAGGCGCCCATGAGGAGCGGAATGATGTAGAGCGGATCCTTGAGCGACAGATCAGGAAGCCACAGGAACGGCACGCCCCGGAGTTCGATCGTGCTCCGGAAAACGAAGAACAGAGCGAACAGGATGGGCATCGGGACTAGCATGGGAAGACACCCGCCTAGCGGGTTCACGTTGTGCTCCTTGTACAGCTTCATCATCTCGGACTGGAGCTTCGGCGGCTCGTCCTTGTACTTTGCCTGCAGCTCCTTCATCAGAGGCTGCACCTGCATCTGCGCGAGCTGGGCGCGCATCGACTTCTGGTACAGAGGGAACAGCACCACCCGCATCGCTACGCCGAAAATTATGAGCACCCATCCGTAGGCGATTCCCAGGAATCCGTGCATCCATGTCAGGACGACCATTACGATCCCGACGAGAGGCCGGATAATCGGCCGCATCCACCGCCAGCCGTACGGGTTGACGTTCTCGAGGTCCCGGGAGTGTCCGACGGCCTCCAACCGCCGGTACTCCTGCGGTCCGAGGTAGGCCTGAAAAGCAAAACCCTCGGTACCGGCCGGGACCGGGAGCGAGGTTACCATTCCCGCAGTGTTCTCGGCTGGCTCGCCGATCGCGAGGAACCCCCCGAATTGCGGCCCCTCCTCCTGAGACACGAGCGCGATCAGGAAGTACTTGTTCCTCACGGCAACCCAGTCGAACGGGCCTCCCTCCGCCGCCTGCACGTCGCCCGGATGCACTTTGCTCAGGTTCACCGATCGGATGGCGCCGCCCTGGCCGCGCACTACGTACGCGAGCTGACGGTAGTCGTCCACCTCGTCCTTTTCGTTGGTCTTGAGGCCGTGCCCGAGCGAGGTGAGGATGGAATAGCCCCGGTCGCCGATGCCCTGGACACGCCCGGACACGTCCACGATGTACGTGTCCAGCGCGAAGCCATACGTCACGATCAGTTCGGCCGCACCCGACGGGAACGGGTATCGGAAGACGATCGAGTCCCTCGGATTGTTCTCAGTGAGGGTCAGGTCCGTGCGGTCGACGGTGAAGGTCTGACCATCGACACGCACCGTATCTCCCCCGACCGTGATCCTGTAGCCTAACACGCGGTCGCCGTCGCGGATGAGCTGAGCGCGAGGATCACCATCCCTATTATCCACGTACGACGCGTACTTCAGGAGCTCCGCCGATATCAGCGCCGCTCCCCGGGTCGAGAACCGGAGCTTGAGCAGGTCGGTGGTAACCGTGACCGTGGCCGCTTCTGGCTCCGACAGGTCCACGCGTTCCTGTCCATCCCCCTGTTCACCCGCCACCGCTCCGGCGAGCCCCCGTCCGCCGTCTTCCACGGGAAGTGTCGGCTCCGCACCGCCCGGGCTCAAGTCCCTTTCGAGACCCTCGACCGGAGATTCTCCAGCCACCAGGGCCGAGTCCGGCGCCACGGAACCCAGCGGCGGCTCCGGACTCGGGAACAGCACGTTGCTCAGGAAGATCACCCCGATCGTGAGGACCACGGCCAGGACTACTCGCTTCTCCATCTGTCCTCTGTCAGGTATGGTTTTGCCACCCCGTGCACTCCTCCCTCGGCCTCTGGCACCGGGTCGATCCCGTGTCCGCCCAACGGGTGGCACCTGCCCACGCGCCTGACTGCCAGCCAGGAGCCTCGCGCCGCGCCGTGACGCTCGACCGCGATGCGCGCGTACTCCGAGCAGCTCGGAGTGTAACGACAGCTCGCCGGGAACAACGGGGAAAGGCCCGCCTGATACGCTCGGATCCAGAACAGGAGGAAGCGCTTCATTCAGCCACCGTGCACCGACCGAGCGCACTCCGCAACGCGTCGAATCCCAGCTCGTATGCTCCCGGCCGTGCCCGAATCAGAATTTCAGGCGGTGGCGTCTCGTCTCGAGCCCCCGGAAGCCAGGTCATGCGAACGCACTCCCTCAACCGCCGTTTGAGACGGTTACGCTCCACAATCGTATGTCCGTAGCGAGGAACGACGATGCCCGCGCGGGCCCGGTGCGTCTGCGAGACCGCGCGATACACCTCCAGCGGCCCGCAACGCCGCCGCGAACCCTGTTTAACGAGGGTCCGGATCTCGGGCCCGCGTCGAAGGCGGGCCGACCTTGGATACCGAAAACGGCGTCCGTCACCCAAGGGTCGGGCGATCGCGCTCGGGGGGCCTACCGGCGGTGCTTCGGACTGATTTCGTCGCTCACCGTCAGGGAGTGGCGTCCCTTTCGGCGACGACGGGCAAGGACCTTGCGACCCGCCTTCGTCTTCATGCGGGCACGGAAGCCATGGTCCTTCAGTCTTTTGCGTCGGCTTGGATTCCTGAACGTCGGCTGCATTCTTCTCTCGCTCGTGCATCGGGGTTCTTGCCCCGCTCATTTGATAGAAAGCCTCGAAGACTAGGTGCACTCCGGTGTTCTGTCAATCGTTTTCCGCTTGACGACGCGTATATATTCCAGGTGTCCGTGTCCTCGTTGACAGTGTCTGGCGTGATCTCTACAATGGACGGCCCCGTTTACCTCCCGATCAACTGGGCATTCATGGAGCTGACGGCTACCGAAGTCTGGTCTTCGATCATTACCGCCGCGCGGGACGTGCTGCCTGAGCAGACGTTTCGTACGTGGCTTGCATCTACCGAGGCGGTCGGCCTGTCCGACGACACGCTGGTCGTCGCCGCCCCGACCCGCTTCGCGGTAGAGTGGATCGAGGACAAGTACGGAGATCTGCTCCGGGACCTGGCCAGCAGGTCGATGGGCAGGCCCCTCGAGTTGCGCTTCGAGCACCACGGTACTGGCAACCGACTCGTGTTTCCAGAGATCGTAGCGGATAGCGGCGCTCTCGTGCCGGAAACCCTGGCGCTTCAACCGACAGCAAAGCCGGACGCGCGTACGGCTGTCGAGGGAGCGAAATATGCGGGGCTGAACCAGCGATACACATTTGAGCGGTTCGTGATCGGTGGGAACAGCCAGCTCGCGGCTGCGGCATGCCGCGGCGTTGCCGACTCGCCGGCGCAGCTCTACAACCCGTTGTTCATCTACGGCGATACGGGACTCGGCAAGACGCACCTGATGCACGCGATCGGCCACGACATCCTCGGGCGCTCGCCCGAGACCCAGATCGCGTACGTCCCATCCGAACAATTCACGAACGAGATGATCTCGGCGATCAGGAGCGGGCGCACTCCCGAGTTCCGGCAGCGATATCGGCGTATCGACGTCCTTCTCGTGGACGACGTTCACTTCCTCGGAAACAAGGAAGGAACACAGGAAGAGTTCTTCCACACATTCAATTCGCTATACGACGCTCACCGGCAGATCGTCATCACGAGCGATCGCCCTCCTCAAGAGATTCCTGGTCTCCAGGAGCGGTTGGTCTCCCGGTTCGAGTGGGGACTGGTCACCGACATCAAACCGCCGGACTTTGAGACGCGCGTCGCGATCCTGCAGAAGAAGGCCACTGAAGACCGGCTCACGTTGGACGAGGAAGTCATAGAATTTATTGCCCGCAACCGGAAGTCCTCCGTCAGACAGCTCGAGGGCGCCGTCATCAAGCTCCTGGCCTACAGTTCACTTACCCGCCGCGAGATCAACCTTGACCTGGCGCGTGAGGCGCTTGGACCACGGCTCGAGGATGAGATTGGCCTACGCGTCACACCGGTCGAGATTCGGCAGAAGACGGCACAAGCGTGGGGCGTAACGGTAGAAAACCTCGTATCCAAGCGGCGGACGAAGCCCCTCACTGTTCCACGTCAGGTAGCCATGTACCTGATCAAGACGACCCTGGATATCCCTTATACCGAAATCGGTGCGCTGTTCGGTGGCAGAGATCACTCGACCGTGATCCACTCCGTTAATAAGGTCGAAGCGGACATGGCCTCGAATCGGGAGTTTCGAGCACGAGTCCGGCGGCTACAGGACGAGCTTATACGCTGAGTCACGCGGTCAATACTTATCACCAGAGTCTCTGTTGAAATGAAGTTGACTCCTGGGCATTTCGTCTGCCTCAGCCAGTCGGACGGTGGATTGATGTGGACGCCGAAGCTACTTTCCCCGGATGATGCACATGGGGTGCGGGAGATGGTCCGGCGGCTTCTTGCAGCCTTCCGGCTAGCTGCGACTTATTGTCCACGTTTCCACGGCCCCTACTAATACTACTGTAGATGAAATTATTAGAGTAGGAGAAAACGTCTTTCCCCGGCCCTGTGCGGGTCGAAGGAGCGAAAGAGGACCTCCATGAAGCTTTCCGTAACACGCGACAGCCTGCACACCGGAATGGGAGCCGTTTCTGCTACCATACCGACGAAGACCACCTTACCTGTCCTCTCGAACATCCTGCTCGACGCAAAGGATGGAAAACTCACGCTGAGCGGTACGGACCTCGATATCTCAGTGTCTGTTTCGATCGATGCGGAAATTGAAGTGGAGGGATCGGTGACGGTACCGGCGAAGAAATTTGCCGAGATCGCGCGAGAGCTCCCAGCAGCACCCGTGCATATACAGGCGGATGGAGTGGAAATCCGCATCGAGAGCGGCCAGAGCCGCTTCAAGCTGTTCGGGCTGCCGACAGAGGAATTCCCGAGCTTCCCGGAGGTTGATTCCGGAGAGGCCTGGACGATGCAGGCAACGGACCTGCACGAGCTGATCAGTAAGACGTCGTTCGCTGCTTCCACCGAAGAAAGTCGGCCCATCCTGAACGGTGTTCTTTGGCAGCTCGGGAAAGGGAAGGCGTCGATGGTTGCAACGAATGGTCACCGGCTGGCGCGCCTGTCCGTTCCCTTGGAAGGTGGAGGTGCGCCGGAAGCTGATCTGATCGTTCCACCGAAGGCTCTACAGCAGGTAAGCCGGCTATTTCAGAAAGAGGGAGAGATCGCGGTATCGAAGTCTCGAAACCACCTCGCTTTTCGAACGGACAGGCGCGCGGTATTCACTCGCTTGATAGAGGGTCCGTATCCGAACTATCAGCAGGTAATTCCGGCCGATAACGATAAGAAGGCAATAGTGAGCCGGGATGGCCTCGCCGCCGCAATTCGTCGTATGGCTGTCGTAGCGAGTGACCAGACGCACCGCGTCCGAATGAGCTTCAGCGACGGAAGTCTCTCCTTCCGTGTCCAGACTCCGGATCTCGGAGAGGCCGAGGAGGAGATGATCGTCGACTACGAGGGCGAGAAGATCGAGATCGGGTTTAACGCCAATTACTTGTTGGAGGTGCTCCGGTATATGCCGGAGGAAGATGTCCTGGTGGAATTCAAGGCTCCGGAAAGAGCTGCCACTTTCAAGCCGGCGAGCGGAGAGATCGACTACCTCTGTCTGGTGATGCCCCTGCGGCTGCTGGACTGATATACGACGGAAGCCTTCATCTCGGTCGACGGTACGGGATTAACGTCCTCCGTGGTCGGCCCACAGGTTCCGGTCCTCGTGAACTCTCACGAGGACGAGAGCGCAGGAATTGGGAAGCGTTGAAGCAAGCCGATTCCACACGACACGAGCGAGGTTGTCGCTCGTCGGATTCACCCCGGCGCGGAATTCTGGGAGATCGTTCAGGAAGGCGTGATCCATCGGCTCTACAACAACTTTCTGGAGAAGCCGATCGAGCACCGCCAGGTCTATGACCATGCCTGTATCCGGGTGGATCTCGCCCCGCACGGTGACTTCTACGCGATCGTTAACGATTGCCGCGTCCGACGAAACGCGGAGAAGGGATAGAAGACCATGCTGGACAGCTTGCTGCGACCGAAGTCGATCGCAGTCGTCGGCGCCAGCCGGCGGGCCGGTAGCATTGGAAACGGGATGCTCCGGCACCTGGTGGGGAGTGGCTTCACGGGACCGGTGTATCCTGTAAATCCGACGACGGACTCGGTGAATTCCGTGCCGGCGTATCCCTCCATCAAGGCCCTCCCCGCAGTGCCTGACCTTGCGGTGATTATCGTCCCGAAGGAACTGGTCATCGGGGTGGTCCGGGAGTGCGTCGAGACCGGGGTTAAGGGGCTCGTAGTAATCACCGCGGGCTTCCGGGAGGTCGGCGGCGAGGGTGTGGAGCTCGAAAGAGAGCTCCTTGCTCTCGTGCGCGAGAACGGGCTGCGCATGGTTGGGCCCAATTGCATGGGCGTGATGAACACGTCGCCCGGCGTATCCATGAACGCCACGTTCGCACCGGCGATGCCTCCGAACGGGGGAATCGCGTTCATGAGCCAGTCGGGTGCGATGGGCATGACGATCCTCGACTATGCCATGGAGTACGGCATCGGGATCAGCCAATTCGTGTCGATGGGAAACAAGGCGGACGTTTCCGGCAACGACCTGATCGAGTACTGGCAGGACGACGATGAGGTCGGCGTGATTCTCATGTACATCGAGGGCTTTGGGAATCCGCGCCACTTCACGACGCTTGCCCGCCGAGTCACGCGGCGGAAGCCGGTCCTGGCGGTGAAGGCGGGCCGCTCCGAGGCCGGGGCAAAGGCGGCCTCGAGCCACACTGGGGCCCTGGCGCAGGTGGACATAGCCACGGATGCGCTGTTCGCGCAGTGCGGTGTGCTGAGGGCAGATACGGTCGAGAGTCTGTTCGACGCGGCGATTGCGTTCAGCAAGGCGCCGCTTCCCCGGGGACCGAGAGTGGCCATCCTCACGAACGCCGGCGGGCCCGGGATCATCATCGCGGACGCGTGCGAGGGGTTTGGCCTGGACGTGGCGCCACTTTCAGAGGAAACGCAGGACAAGCTGCGCGACCACTTACCGGCCGAAGCCAGCGTGGCCAACCCCGTGGACATGATCGCCAGCGCAACGCCGGGACAGGTGGAGCGTGCGATGCGGATCATCGCTGCCGATCCGGGGATCGACTCGGTGATCGCCTCGTATGTGCCACTCGGGCTGGAAGCGCCCGTGATCGCCGCCTCGATCAAGCGCGGCGCCGAAGGGTGCGGAAAGCCGGTCCTGGCCGTGCTGATGAGCAAGCGGGGTCTCCCGCAAGGGATGGCGGAGCTACAGGACTCGCCCATCCCGGCGTACCGGTTTCCCGAATCGGCCGCGCGGGCACTGGGTGAGATGTGGCGATACAAGCAATGGCTGGACCGACCGGCTGCCGAGGTTCGCCGCTTTGACGTCGACGCTGCGCGCGTGCACGAGCTCGTAGCTGCAGCTATCCGTGACGGTCGGGAGGGGCTCAGCGTAACCGAAGCGTTCGAGGTTCTCGAGTGCTACGGCATTCCGGTCGCGCCGTTTCGGATCGCCACACAGGAGGAGGATGTCCTTGGCGCCGCGGTCGAGATGGGATACCCGATCGTGCTCAAGGCTGTGTCGCAGGACATCGTGCACAAGACGGAAGCGGGTGCCGTGAAGCTCGACCTTCGGGACGAGGACTGCCTGCGCACAGCGTGGCAAGAGATCTCGGCTGCTCTGGAGGGCGAGAGCGACGAGGCCCGGCTGGCCGGGGTGCTGGTGCAACGCATGTGGACGGGCGGTCGCGAGACGATCGTGGGCATGACGATGGAGCCGCAATTCGGACCAATCGTCATGTTCGGCCTCGGAGGCGTGTACGTCGAAGTGCTGCGGGACGTGGCTTTCCGGGTGCAGCCCGTAAGCACGGTGGACGCGGCCGAGATGATCCGCTCGTTGCGGGGCTACCGGATCCTCGAGGGTGTGCGTGGCGAGAAGGGAGTAGATCTGGAGCAACTGGCCGAAGTGATCGGGCGCGTGAGCCAGCTCGTAGGCGACCAGCCCGAGATCCTGGAGATGGACATCAATCCGTTCCTGGCGTTTCCGAAGGGGCAGGACAGCGTGGCGGTGGACGCCCGGTTCCGCGTAGGGCCGGCCGACTCCACGGAAGGCAGAAGCTGGTGAGCTATGCCGGGGAGCCGGTGGCGTGGGAGGACGACTCCGTGCCGTTTCCAGCGAATCTCGGTCTCACGTGGTGGGACTGTCTCACGTCGCCGGACCGGTTCTTCTCGCGCCTGTCCTGGGAGGGAACGTTCGCGCGCCCCATCCTCTACTACCTGATTGTAGCCATCCTTGGCGGGACGCTCAGCCTGTTCTGGCTCGTCTGGGGCCCGTGGGGGGCCGCGAGCCAACTCGGACTCACGCTCGAATGGCAGCTGCTGATCTTCTTCCTCACTCCGTTCGCCGTGCTTCTGGCACTGGGGTTGGCTACCTCGATCCAGCACCTGTTCGTACTCATGCTTGCGCAGGAACGGAGGGGTTTCGGCGCCACAGCCACCGTGTTCTGCTACTCGAGCGGAGTCGGGTTGCTCACGGCCGTGCTCCCGCCGGCGTTCGGGTTCGGTGCGGCAGCCGGGGGGCTCTTCGGGTCGCTCTACCTCGTCGTGTATTCCATGCTTGCTGTCGCGGTGCAGTTCTGGTACGTCGCCGTCCTGGTGTTCGGCATGCGCCGGGCCCACTCTACGACGACCGGCCGGGCGATTGCCATCGTACTGCTTCCGATAGGCGTCGGGTTCGCGCTTGCCCTCGGCCTGGCGATCGTTGCCGCCGCCCTCATAGCCCTCGCGGAGCTTCCCGTTTGAGCGACCTGCGCCACGTCACGGAGCGCATCGAACGCGAGGAGTTCGCCCGTGGATACATCGAGCCCGGCGACACACCCGCCGTGCCACGCCCGGCGGCAACGATCGTCCTGGCCTGGCCTGAGCCGGGCACGACGACGTATCGCGTGCTCCTGCTCAAGCGCCCCGACGCGGCCCGTTTCGCGGCTGGAGCCTACGTCTTCGCCGGCGGTGTGATCGATAAGGCCGACGCATCACCGGAAGCACTCTGCCTGCTGCCGCCTGACCTGCGACAGCCCGAGGGCCCCGCGGCCGTGGCGGCGCTCAGGGAGTTGTTCGAGGAGACCGGATTTCTGATCGCCGATCGGCCAGTGAACGCGGAGCGGGCGGCCCGCGTTCGGGGATCGCTGCTGCGCGGGGAACTGGGCTTTGCGGAGGCCGCGGCGGAGCTTGGCGCCACATTCCGTAACGTTCGGGCCGCCTACCTGTCGCGCTGGGTGACTCCGGCCCGCTTCGCGCGCCGGTATGATACGCGCTTCTTTCTCACGATCCTCGACGCGGAGACCCCTCCGGACCCGGAGCTCACGCAGGAGCTGGTGGGGCATGTGTGGATCACGCCGGCCGAAGCGGTGCGGGCGTTCGCCGCCGCCGAGCTCCCGATGCTGTTTCCGACGCGAAGTACCCTCCAGCAGCTGGCGGAAGAGACCGACATCGCGGCCTTGCTGAGCTTCTGCCATGGCAGCGAGCCGGAGGCTGTGGAACCACGCCTCGTCGTGCGGGGAGATTCGGTCCGGCCCGTGCTGCCCGGGGATCCGGAGTACGATGAGGCTGAGTGATTCGCTCCGCGTCCCCGAGCCGGTCTCCTGGTTCGTTGCGTCCAATCCCGGACCTCTTACGCTGGATGGAACACGCTGCTACCGGGTGGGCGACAAGCGTGTTGTGCTCGTGGATCCTGGTCCCGCCATGCCGGGGCAGCTGGATCGACTCGAGAAGCTGGTGGACGGCCGTCCGGTCGAAGCGATCTGCCTGACACATGCCCACGCGGATCACTCGGGCATCGCCGTTGGGGCCGCGGAGTGTTTCGGAGCGTCGGTCGCCGCGTCGGTGGATACGCTGTCTCGGCTTGGCATCGTCGGCCGTGCCCTGGCGGGTGGTGACACGATCCCGGTGGATAGGGGAGCCCTCCGCTTGAGGGCACTCGAGGCGCCCGGCCATTCGGCGGACCACCTGGCGTATCTGCTGGAGCCAGGCCGGTGCGTGTTCACCGGAGATCTCGTTCTGGGAGCGGGAAGCAGTGTAGTTCTGCACCCGGACGGCGAGGTAAGGGCTTGCCTCGCGAGCTTCAGTCGTATTCTGTCCCTGCGTCCGGGCTGCCTCTATCCGGGGCACGGCCCACCGGTCGACGATGGGGAGGCGCGCGTGAGGGAGTACCGGGAACACCGGATCGAGAGACACTGGCAGGTGATCGAAGCAGTGCAGACAGGTGCTCGCACGGTCGAGAGCGTGCGGAAGCTCGTGTACGGTGACCTGGCCCCGGACCTTGAGAAGGCGGCGGACGCCGCCATTCGGGCCCACATCGTGTATATGCGAGAGCAGGGCGACGACGTACCACCGATCGCCGGCCTGGATGATTCGAGTCCTGGCCCCGAGGAATCATGACGGCCATGAAAGCCGGGCCCACGGCTTTGGGGATCATCTTCTTCACCGTCTTCCTCGATCTCGTCGGGTTCGGGATCGTTCTTCCGCTCTTGCCGTTCTACGCGACCGAGTTAGGAGCCTCTCCGTTCGAGGTGGGACTGATCATCGCGTCGTACTCGGCGATGCAGTTCCTGTTCGCGCCGATCTGGGGTGCTCTCTCGGATCGATACGGAAGGCGATCGTTGTTGCTCATCGGACTCGTCGGCTCGGCCATGTCCTACGTGGTGTTCGGGCTGGCCCGGTCCCTCGAGGTACTCCTGTTCTCGAGGGTGATCGCCGGTATCATGGGTGCCACCATCCCGGTGGCGCAGGCTTACATCGCCGATTCCACGACGGCGGAGCGCCGAGCGCGTGGCATGGGTCTGATTGGAGCTGCGTTCGGCCTCGGTTTCATCTTCGGCCCTGCGATCGGGGGCGGCCTCAGCACGTGGGGGTACAGCCTGCCGGGATTCGCCGCGGCCGGACTCAGCCTTGCGGCGGCCGTTGCGGCGTGGGTGTGGCTTCCCGAGTCACTCTCACCCGAGAATCGCGTGCGTGACGGATTCGGTGTGCTCTCGACCGTCACCGGACGGGCGCGCGCAGCGGTTCGCGTGCTTGGCCGAAAGAGACTTCGGGATCCGATCACCGTGTTCTTCCTCGGGACGATGGGGTTCGCCGGATTCACCACGATCTTCCCGTTATTCCTGGAGAACCCGCTCGGCCTGACCGCCGTGTATGCCGGAGGGATGTTCGCGCTGGTCGGCATGGTGTCGGCCGGGATGCAGGGCGCCCTGATCGGACCGATGGTCGAACGTTACGGCGAACGCGCGATGGCCGCCCTCGGAGGGCTGTCGCTGGCGGCCGGAGTGATCTTCATGGGGCTGGTGCAGACGATTGTCGCGACCATGATCAGTCTGCTGTTTGTGGGGATCGGTTGGGGACTCATGGCGCCGTCCCTCCAGAGCCTCGTGTCGCGCCGGGCGATGGCGAACGAGCAGGGCGAAGTTCTCGGCGTGAACCAGTCGGCCAGCGCCCTGGCGAGGGTCATCGGGCCGGTGACCGCCGGGTGGGCCTACGGAGCTCTCGGTGCGGGGATGGGATTCGCAGCGGGCGGCATGCTGATCGCCATCGCAGCGATGTGGGTTCGGGCCATGCGCGACCAGCCGGAGTCTTTCAACGACCCGCCAGACCTCACGGTGAGCGCTCCTTCCCGCTGACCAGGCCCGGCCGCTCGACCGGGAAATGGCCGTCGAACAGGTGCATGGCGGGCCCGGCGAGACGAAGGCGGTAATCACCGTCCGGGTGCGGCTCGTCGGGCACCTGGATGCGGAGGTCGCACCCGCCCCGAACCCGCAGGTCGAGACCGGGTTCGCACATCCCCGCTGCTCTGAGCGCGAACACAGAGGCCATCGCGCCACTGCCGCACGCCAGGGTCTCTCCTTCCACTCCCCGCTCGAACGTGCGGATCGAACCGTGGGTGCGCGTGTCGAGAGTGACCAGGTTGATGTTCGCGCCCTCGGGCCCCAGAGCCGGGTCGTGGCGTATGCGCCGACACACTTCGTCGATCGAGCCCTCGGGCTGCGAGTCGAGCGGCACCACGAAATGGGGGACCCCGATGTGGACAAGCCAGCCCTCCGTGGGTCCGAACGGTCCTTCCACCGGGATGCGTTTGACCACCTCGACGGGCATACGGTACTCGAGCTCGACCCAGTCGCCGTCCACCACGGCCGTGATCTCCGAGTCCGAGGTCTCGATGATGAACGGCGACCTGTCTACCATGACCCGGTCGGCGGCAAACCGTGCGGCGCATCGCGTACCGTTGCCGCACGTACCGTACGCAGAGCCGTCGGGGTTGAAGAAGCGAACGCCGACACGGTTCGAATCCCCGCGCCACACGAGGACGAGTCCGTCGACACCCACGCCGGTGGCGCGATCGCACACGTAGCGGGCTACTGAGGCGCCTTCTTCATCCGGCCACCGGGCTTCTGTAATCACGAAGTCGTTCCCGGCTCCCGTGTATTTGCCGAAATTCACCTGTCTCCACTCTCACGCGGATGGTGTTTGAACGAGAAGCGAGGTCCCACAGAAAAGGCCGCGGACTCGACCACGAGTCCACGGCCCTCTCTTCGACCTGACTCGACGCGGCTCCACGGCGGCTCCGCTCGTCAGGCACGCGCGCTCGGAAGAGGCGCAGGGGAAGTTGTCCCCTTAGCGGCTCACGCCGAGGCGACCGCTCGCCCGTGTCGAGCCAGGCTCGCGTCTATCGGACACTGGACCACCTCCCTTCGAAGAGTTGGACATCGGGCACCACACCGGTGCCACCGCCGCTCGTGCGGCAGGGCCTGACTCGAAGTTGAGTACACATACGCCGGTGCGCAACAGGCGCTGTCAGGGGTTCTTCGGCGACCTGTCAGAGCTCCGCGGCTCGACGTGAATGCATCAGGCCGGCCGGCGGCCTATCTTGGGGCGGCCGAACGTGGGTGGTGTGCCCGATCCCGCTCTCAACAAGCCCGGAGACAGGACTGCAATGACGGACGCACCAAAACCTCTGGTTCCCTTGCAGCGCGAACGCGAGCAGGCTGTGCAGGTTCTCATCGATCACTACGCCGCAGACAACCTGACGGTGGAGGAATTCGAGGTGCGCCTCGACGCGGCGTACGCCGCCGCGTCGAGGGTAGAGTTGGAAGGTCTGCTTTCGGGACTGCCGGTCCTGGCTTCGACGACAGATCAGGCCCAGATTTCCCCGGTGCAGCGCGTCGCGGCGGACGCCGTGCGCGACCACGGCTTTCAGCTCGCGATCATGGGCGGCTACGAGAAGAAGGGGGAGTGGACACCACCTCGGAAGCTGTACTCGTTGGCCATCATGGGTGGTGCCGGGCTGGACTTCAGGGAGGCCAGGATGCCTCCCGGGGTCACGGAAGTGAACATTCTGGCCGTGATGGGAGGCGTCGAGGTCCTGGTACCACCGGGGCTGGCGGTCGAGACGCACGGCTTCGGGCTCATGGGTGGATTCGAAGGGGTCGACCAGGCGGGGGTCGACACGGATCCGGACGCGCCGCGTCTCGTGATCCGAGGTATGGCCTGCATGGGTGGAGTGGAGGTCGCGGTGCGAGAGCCCGGAGAGTCGGCGCGTGACGCACGTCAGCGGCGCAAGCTGGAGCGAAGAGAACGACGCCAATTGCGGCGAGGTCAGAAGGAGTAGAAGCCCGCGGATCTTGAGCCCCGAGCCGCGGCTCGATATAGTCCCCTCCCGGACGGCGAGGGCGCCGGACAGAATACCACACGCGAACGATTGCGAGGGCTGACATGTCAGGGATCCCGGAAGGATTCCAGTATACCGAGGAGCACGAGTACGTCCGGGAGGCCGGCGCGGAGGGCGAGTTTCTGATCGGGATCACGGACTACGCGCAGGGCGAGCTGGGCGACGTGGTGTTCGTCGAGCTCCCGTCTCCAGGTGACGCGTTCGAGAAGATGGAAGTCTTCGGGACGATCGAGGCGGTCAAGGCCGTATCAGACCTCTATTCTCCGATCTCCGGCGAGATCGTGGCCGCCAACGAGACGCTCGATGAAGACCCCGCGCTCGTGAACTCGGATCCGTACGGTGAAGGCTGGATGATTCGCATCCGGGTGACCGATCCCTCGGAGCTCGACGATCTCCTCACGGCGGAGGCCTACGCCAGTCTGATCGACGAGGGCTAGCCGGCCGCAGGCCCGGCTCCGGACCCGGTCCTTCGGGCTCGGCCGGCAGCGCCAGCATTACCGACCGAAGCCTGCGTAGATCTTCGACAGGTTTCCAACGAGGGCAGGAAAACCGATGTCTTTCATTCCGCACAGCGAAGCCGACCGGCGGGAAATGCTCGACCGGATCGGTGTTTCGGATGTCCGGGATCTGTACGACGACGTCCCGGAAGAGCTGATCCTGGAGGGCGACCTCGACATTCCCGGGGCCCTGTCCGAATGGGAAGCGGTCCGCGAGCTGAACCGTCTCGCGGGCGAGAACCGATCACTCGTGTGCTTCGCGGGGGCCGGCCAGTACGATCACCACGTGCCCGCGGCGGTCGATCACCTGATCCGCCGCAGCGAATTCTATACCGCGTATACTCCGTACCAGCCGGAAGTGTCACAGGGCACTCTGCAGGTCATCTACGAGTTCCAGACGATGGTTTGCGAGCTCACGGGGATGGACGTGGCCAACGCCTCCATGTATGACGGGCCGTCCGCGGCGGCCGAGGCGGCCGTGATGTCCCGGGCCGTGACACGGCGTGAGCGGGTACTGGCCGCGCGGACCGTTCATCCTCACTACAGAAAAGTCACCGACACGTACCTGCGCGGGCTGGGGGGCGAGCTGGAGCTGGTGCCGGCGGGACCGGACGGCCTCGTTGACCTGGAGGCACTCTCGGCAGCGCTGGACGGAGACACGGCCTGCTTCCTGGTCCAATACCCGAACTTCTTCGGCTGCATCGAGGAGTTGGAGCCGATCGCCGAGGTCGTGCACGAGGCGGGAGCGTTGCTCGTTGTGGTCGCCGACGCGGTGGCGCAGGTGCTGCTACGCTCACCGGGAGAGCTCGGCGCCGACATCGTCGTGGCCGAGGGGCAGCCGTTCGGAAATGCGCCCAGCTTCGGCGGACCGGTCGTGGGCCTGTTTGCCGCCCGCCAGAAGCTCGTGCGGAAGATGCCCGGGCGGATCGTGGGCGCGACCGTGGACACGGAGGACCGTCGCGGTTACGTGCTCACCCTGCAGACGCGGGAGCAGCAGATCCGCCGCGCCAAGGCGACCAGCAACATCTGCACGAACCAGGGACTGAACGCCCTCGCCGCTACGATTCACCTCAGCCTGTTGGGGCGAGAGGGCCTGCGAGACGTAGCCGAATCGTCGGTGCAGAACGCGCACTACGCGTGGCGCAAGCTGCAGGACGTGGACGGCGTCACACCCCTGTTTCCCGATACTCCCTTCGCGCGCGAGTTCGCCGTTGCGACCCGGGAAAATTCCCGGTCCATCCTGGAGCGCGGCTTCGAGGCCGGCATCCTGGCCGGGGTCTCACTGAGCCGGTTCGCATCGCTCGAGGCGCCGGACGGCCTGCTGCTCGCGTTCACCGAGAAGCGGAGCCGGGAGGAGATCGACCGATTGGTCGATGTGCTCGCCGGCTGAGGAGGGACCTATGGGCAAGCTGATCTTTCACGGGCAGTCATGCATTGAGATCGTGACAGGGGATGGCACCCGGCTCCTGGTCGATCCGTTCCTGACGGACAACCCCATCGCCGACGTCGGCCGCGAGCACTTTCACGACCGGCTCGACTACATCCTCCTCACGCACGGACACTTCGATCACGTGGCCGACGCGTGGCCGCTGCTGGACGAAACGGACGCGACATTGATCGCGTCGTTCGAGATCGTGAGCTACGTGCAGGATGTGCTGGGTCACGAGAAGGCGCATCCGATGCACATCGGCGGCGGGTTCGACTTTCCGTTCGGGCGCGTGAAGATGACGGCGGCGCTACACGGTGGGCAGGTGGCCGGCGAGGGGGCGGAGGGCTACACGACCTGTCCCGCCGGTCTGCTGATCACGTTGGCTGGCACGGGAATCTACCACGCGGGAGACACGGCGCTCCTCACCGACATGTCGCTGCTCGAGGGCCAGGTGGATGTCGCGCTGCTCCCGATCGGCGACAACTTCACGATGGGACCGGAGGACGCCGCGCGGGCGGTGGACATGATCAAACCGCGCACGGTCATTCCGATTCACTACAACACGTGGCCGTTGATCGAGCAGGACCCGGAGGCGTTCCGGGCCCGCGTCGAGCCGAGGGCCGAAGTCGTCGTGCTGCAGCCCGGCGACGTGTACGAGTTCTGACGAAGGAGAGGCAGACGATGGCGGGTTTTCCTCTGAAGGGCGAGACGACGCCCACCATTTTCGAGAAGTCTGAACCAGGCCGACGGGGTACGAAGATGACCCACTCGGATGTGGACACCAGGCCACTGGACGAGCTGGTTCCCGCGCGTCATCTGCGCGCCGAGCCGCCGCGGCTTCCCGAAGTGCCCGAGAGCGAGGTAGTGCGGCACTACACCGAGCTGTCGCTCAAGAACCACCACGTAGACCGGGCGCTGTATCCTCTGGGGTCGTGCACCATGAAGTACAACCCAAAGGTGAATGAGGACACGTGCCGTCTCGAAGGGTTCGCGGGGCTGCACCCGTTCACGCCGCAGGCCAGCGCGCAGGGAGCGCTGCAGCTGATGTACGAGCTCGCTGAGATGCTCAAGGAAATAGCCGGGATGGACGAGGTGACCCTGCAGCCGGCCGCCGGGGCACAGGGTGAGATGACCGGCGTTCTGCTCATGCGGGCATATCACATCGCCAACGGCGAGGGCGACAAACGCCGCCGCATACTGTTCCCCGACTCGGCGCACGGCACGAACCCGGCGACGGCCGCAATGGCAGGATTCGATGCCGAGGAAATCCCGTCCAATGCGTCGGGATGCGTCGACCTGGAGGCGCTGCGGGAGAACCTGGACGACACGGTCGCGGGCCTCATGCTCACGAACCCGAACACGCTTGGGGTCTTCGAATCGGACATTATCGAGATCTCGCGCCTGGTACACGAGGCCGGCGGCCTGATGTACATGGACGGCGCCAACCTCAACGCGCTGATGGGCATAACTCGGCCCGGAGACATGGGGTACGACATTGTGCACTTCAACCTGCACAAGACGTTCAGCACGCCGCACGGCGGAGGTGGTCCGGGTTCCGGGCCGGTGGGCGTGAAGAAGCACCTGGCTCCATACCTTCCGGTGCCGAAGGTGGTCCGTCGCGAAGACGGCTCTTACGGCCTGGATTGGGATCGCCCCGAATCGTTCGGCAAGCTGCACGGGTTCTACGGCAACTTCGGGGTCATGGTGCGGGCCTACACCTACATGCGGATGCTCGGCCGCCGCGGAATACGCGAGACTGCAGAGGCCGCGGTGTTGAACAACGCGTACCTGACAGCCCTGCTGAAGGACGATTTCGATCTTCCGTACGGTCGCGGCATGCACGAATCCGTGTTCTCGGGCACGAGCCTCAAGAAGCGCACGGACATCAAGACGATGGACGTCGCGAAGCGGTTGCTCGACTACGGATTCCACGCGCCCACAGTCTACTTTCCGCTCAACGTTCCCGAGGCCCTGATGACGGAGCCCACGGAAACCGAGACGAAGCAGGAGCTGGAGCGCTACGCGGCTGCGATGCAGGCCATCGCCAGGGAGGCGGAGACCGACCCGGAGCTCGTGGCGACGGCCCCCCACACCACGCCCGTCCGTCGCCTCGACGAAGCCAGGGCGGCGCGCCAACTGGACTTGAAGTGGAGCTTCCCCGAGGACACGGACGCCTGAACGGTCCCGGTCTCCGCTGTCTCGTTCACGGCCCGGCCCGCGGTGCCTGGAACATGGCCGTGGACGAAGCGTTGATGGACTCGGCCCGCTCAGGCGGGATCGCACTGAGACTGTACGGCTGGGAGCCCGGATGTCTGTCCTTCGGCCGCAACCAGACGGCGCTCGGGCGCTACGACGCAAAACGTGCCGCGGAGCGCGGGTTCGATATCGTACGGCGTCCGACCGGGGGCAGGTCGGTCTTCCACTATCGAGAGCTGACCTACAGCGTGACGTCCCCGGCAGACTCGTGGGGCGGGATCCGTGACGCGTACTTGAAGATCAATCGGGCCCTCGCGGCGGGACTTCGGGCGCTCGGAGCCCCGGCTTCGGTGGCACAGCCTGACAGGAACGGCCCGGCCCCACGGCCGACAGTCCGCGCCTGTTTCCGCGACCCACTCCCCGGCGAGGTAGTGGTGGAAGGGCGTAAGCTCATAGGCAGCGCCCAATGGCGGGAGCGTGGTGCCCTGCTCCAGCACGGGTCTATCCTGCTGCACAACGACCAGGCGACGGTGGAGGATCTGCGCATCGGCGGTCCGCCCGGTCTCCAGGTGCCGGCGACGGGCCTGGCCGAGATCCTGGATCCGCTTCCGGACCTGGACACCATCGCCCGTGTGCTGGCGGCCTCGTTCTCCGAGGAGCTCGAACTGCTAGCGATCCGGGCGGACCTGGAGCCGGCCGAGAAAGCCGCGGCAGTGACAGCGCGAAGGAAGTACGAGGACGAGGCCTGGACATGGCGACGCTGACCCGCAACGCGGTCGCCAGGGTTCTTCACCGACCTGCAGTGAAGGAGGACAGATGAGGCCTGGCGGCTCGCAGTTCCTGCCGGCCCTTGTGGTGACGCTGATCGCGCTCACGGGGTGCGGCGAGCCTCCCTCGACTGGAGACGTGAGTACCGGCTGGACCTCCACGGAGAGGGCGGAGCCCGACGTTCCCGAGGCGGAGCGGTACGGCGGAACCCTCGTCGTGGCGGGCCGGGGCGATCCGGTGTCGATGAACTCCCTCGTGAGTACGGACTATGAGAGCGGGCAGTTCCAGACGTACGTGCTGTTCGTCACGCTGGTGAAAAACGATAAGGAATACAAACCGCAGCCGTACTTTGCCCGCTCATGGGAGTTCGACTCGGACACCAGCGAAGTGGTCTTCCACCTGCGACACGACCTCGAGTGGCACGACGGTACCCCGGTCACGTCGCGCGACGTCGCGTTCACGTTCGAACGCCTGAAGGACCCGGCGGTGCCATTCCCCAACCCCTCGTACTTCGACTACTGGGACGCTGTGGAGGTCATCGACCCGGTCACTGTCCGCTTCTATCTGCGCCCCCACGCTAACGCGCTGTACGGGTGGACCCGGACCGCGATCATGCCGCAGCATATCCTCGGCGACGTTCAACCGGCGGAGCTTGAATCGCACCGCTTCGGCACCCTCTCACCCGTCGGAAACGGACCGTTCCGGTTCGTGGAACGCGTGCCCGGCGACCGCTGGGTATTCGAGGCGAACCCCGACTTCCCCGCCGAGCTGGGCGGGCGTCCGTATCTCGACCGGCTCGCATACAGACAGATCCCGGACGAGTTTGCCCTCGCGGCGGCGCTGCGGACGGGCGAAGTGGATCTCGTCATAGAGGCGTCGCCGTCAATGCTTGACCAGGTCGCCAAGGACTCGGCCGTGGTCTCGACCTCGTATTCAGCTCCCGAGTACGTGTTCATCGCGTGGAACCCCCGGCGGCCCGAGTTCGCGGACCCGCGGGTGCGGCGCGCCCTGACGGCGGCCATCGATCGCGAGACGCTCGTGCAGGTGGTTCTCGGTGGGCACGGCACGGTCGCACCGGGGCCCGTTGGCCCGTGGCACTGGGCGCACGATTCGACGTGGACGCCGATCCCGTACGCGCCGGAGGAGGCGGCTGCGCTTCTCGATGAGGCTGGCTGGGTCGATTCGGACGGAGACGGAGTGCGCGACCGAGATGGAGTCCCCTTCAGCTTCGAGCTGCTCGCGACGCCACGCCGGGACCGGGCCGCCATCCAGACCCTGGTGCAGGCTTCACTGGCCGAGGTGGGCATCGAGGCCGAGCCACTGGTCCGGGAGCAGGGAGCTCTTATCCCACTGGTGATCGGAGCGGACCGGAGATTCGACGCCGTGATCATCGGGTGGGCAAGGGACGTGCCCCTGAACGACAGCGACCTGTGGGCGTGCGACCAGGTCGGTCAGCCGTTCCAGTTCACGAGCTACTGCAACACCGAGCTGGATCCGGTGCTCGACTCGATTCCCCTGACGGCCGATCGAGCCAGGCTTCGATCTCTGATCGGCCGTTATCACGACTTGATCGTGGCGGACCAGCCGTACACGTTCCTGTATTACGTGGACCGGGTCGACCTGCATCGCGCCCGGGTGTTCGGAGTGGAGATGGACTCGCGCGGAGATTGGGTCGGAGCGGCCCGGTGGTGGGTACACGATCCAGGTGCGAGAAATCGCTGATCCGGGCCCCGCGAGTCCTGCGCACTTTCTCTTGACATCTTGTCGAAGGGACGGGTAGCTTCCCAACCCCCGACCGGGAGGACCAGTCGGCCGGGGCGGACACAAGACCAACGACTACGCCGGAGGACACCTTGGCAAGCTTGACTGTTTCAGCGCTGATGCTTCTGCAGGAAGCGCAGCTGGGCGCGGGTCAGGAACTGAAGCTCGGCGAGATCTGGGAGGCCGGCGGTTTCATGATGTGGCCGCTCGGCTTCTGCATGGTGGTCGGTGCGCTGGTCATCATCTGGAAGCTCATCGATCTCCTGATGAAGTCGCTCGGCAACCGAAAGCTCCTCAGTGAAGTCGACGGCTTGATCGCTCAGCAGCGCCTCGACCAGGCTCTCGCGCTGTGCGAGGAGTCCAAGGCTCCCGCCGGCCAGATTCTGGCCGCCGGCCTCAAGCGATACAAGGAAGGCACAGAGCGTGTCACGCAGGCCGTTGAAAACGCGGGCGCGATCGAGGTCTCGAAGCTGGAGCGCGGCCTGGTGTGGCTGGCCACGCTGTCGAACGTGGCTCCTCTGCTAGGCTTTCTCGGGACGGTTATCGGGATGATCCAGGCCTTCCAGGCGATCGAGATCGCCGGTGAGGTCGAAGCGACTCTCGTCGCGGGCGGTATCAAGGTGGCCCTCATCACGACGGCTACCGGTCTGACAATCGCCATTCCGATCAGCATCGCGCACAACTACTTCGTGGATCGCGTGGACCACATCGTGATCGACATGGAGGAGAGCGCGCAGAAGATGATCGACGCCGTGCACGCCGTGGAGCGCGGCACCGGCTGAGCATGAACGCTGGCTGCGGCCGGTCTGTGGAGAGCATTCACACGAGGCCCGGAGCATGGCGCTCCGGGCCTTCGTGTATCTCCTGACAGGGGCCCTTCCCGATGCTTCGGCGGCTCCCCAGGGAACGCTTGGATCCGGCCGACTTGCTATTTCCGCACATCTTCCTGATTTTTCGCCCGTACTACGGGGCCCACCGAGGCTCTCCGTCGTTCACTTGACACGAGGCGAGGTCATGAACAGACACCCCGTTCGGTTCTGGTGGTCGATTCTGCCCGCATTCCTCCTCTTCCTTCTCACAGCTCTTCCCGCCGCGGCCCAGGAGGGCGCGCTCTCCGGAACCGTCTCCGATGCGACGAGCGGCGTGGAACTGTCGGCGGTGCAGGTCGAGGTGCTCCAGGCCGACGGAAGCGTGGTCGCTGGTGCGTTCACGGGCGCAGGCGGGACGTATCGTATCCAGGCGATTGCCGCGGGCACGTACACGGTGACCTTCTCGCTTCCCGGTTGGAGACTCACCGAGGACGCGAGCGTGACGATCGCGGCGGGCCAGACGGCGAGCCTGAGCGTCACGATGACGGAGCGCAGCTTCAGTCTGAACCCGATCACAGTGACGGCGTCGAGACGCGTGGAAAAGGCGCTCGAAGCCCCGGCCGCGATCGAAATCGTATCCCGAGAAGCCATCGCTGCGCGACCGACGGTCACGCCGGCCGACCACGTGAAGGAGCAGGCGGGCGTCGACTTCGTCGCCACGGGCCTGCAACAGAACTACGTGGTGGTGCGCGGCTTCAACAACATCTTCTCCGGGGCCACCCTGAACATGACCGACTACCGGATTTCGCGCGTGCCTTCGCTGCGCGTGAACATCTCGCACTTCACCCCGACGACCAGCTCGGACCTGGAGCGCGTCGAGGTGGTGCTCGGTCCCGGCTCGGCCCTGTACGGACCGAACGCCGCGAACGGCGTGATCCACTACCTAACGCAGTCGCCGATCGACAACCCGGGCGTGAACCTGTCGTTCGCCACGGGGATGCGGCAGCAGGGGGACACGGCCGACGGCGTGTCATCCTCTTCGGAGGGCACGGTGCAGGCGGAGGGACGGCTAGCGTGGGCGAACGACGCCGAGACCTTCGGCCTCAAGCTGTCGGGCCAGTACTTCGGCGGCACCGACTTCCAGTTCAACGATCCGACTGAGGTCGAGCAGCAGAGTTTCGCGAACGCCTGCATCGCGGCGGGTTACGCGGCGTCGAACCCAGCCTGCTTCAACTTCGCGGGCGACCTGGAGAGTTGTAGCCCAACGCAGGGATGTACGGAGCCAAGCGACCAGGCCGAGCTCAAGACCCGCGTCGATAACGTGGCCGGCGGCCGTGACTACGACTTGAAGCGCTGGGGCCTCGACCTGCGAGCCGATTTCCGACCGTCGCCCGAGACCTCGATCGTGCTGTCCGGCGGACACATGGACGCGATAAACAGTGTCGACCTGACGGGCATCGGCGCAGGCCAGGTGCAGAACTGGGGATACTGGTACGCGCAGGGCCGATTCAACTGGAAGCGCCTGTTCGCCCAGGTGTTCTGGAACAGCAGCGACAACGACGACACGTATCTGCTGCGCTCGGGCCGGCCGCTCGTGGACAAATCGTACCAGACGGTGGCCCAGCTCCAGCACGGGTTCGATATCAACCCGGAGCACGCGCTGACGTACGGAATGGACTTCCTGTACACCAACCCGCAGTCCGTGGGCACGATCAACGGGCGGCACGAGGATGATGACGATGTGACCGAAATCGGCGGATACGTTCAGTACGACGGGCGATTCACAGAGAAATGGAACCTCGTGGCGGCGGCCCGCGTGGACGACCACTCGCGCCTCGAAGACCCCGTGTTCTCGCCACGCGCCGCCCTCGTGTTCAAGCCGACCCCGTCACGCAGCATCCGAGCGACCTACAACCGCGCGTTCTCGACGCCGAACACGCTGAACCTGTTCCTCGACATCTCGGCGCTGGCCATTCCGCTTGGCGGGCCGTTTTTCTACGACGTGCGTGCCCAGGGTGTCACGGAGAGTGGCTTCACATTCAACCGCGACGGCAACGGAGTGCCGGAGCACATGTCGCCGTTTACCGTGACGGGCGTTGGTCCGAGCGGACCGATCTTTGACCCCCGCCAATTTAACGAGACGAATAGCGCCAGCACGTGGGCCGAGGCGCAAACCGCTTTCGGCGCCGTCACGCAGGGAGCGTGCGCGGCGGACCCCACGGGTCCCCAGTGTCAGGCCCTTGGGGCTGCCTTCGGCTCGTTCAGTGGGACAGCAGCCCCGGCGGACGGGGTCGTGCCGATCATCGCGGGCATTCTCAACACGGAGACGTCCACCTTCGTCAACACAACCACAGACCTCTCGTCGGTGCCCGACGTTCCCGCGCTCGAACCGACGATCTGGCAGACGTTCGAGGTCGGGTACAAGGGACTGCTACTGGGAGACAAGCTGCTCCTCGGCGCTAACGCCTACTACACGGACGTCGATAACTTCGTGTCCGCGTTGGAACCGTTCACACCCAACATCTTCCTTGCCGGCCAGCAGCTCGTAGGCTACCTGGCCTCCCAGGGGGTACCGCTCGACCAGGCGGTCCTGATTGCTGGGACAGTCGGTTCGGCTGAGACAGAGGCAGGCCTGGTCGGACTTCCTCTCGGGGTCATGGCTCCCACGACGGCGGGGGGTACGACGACGGCCCCGATCCTCCTCACCTACAGGAACCTGGGCGACTTCACCTTCTTCGGATCGGATGCCTCGCTCACCTACGTGCTGAACGATCGGTGGGAGCTCGGTGGAACGATCTCCTGGGTCGAGAAGGACACGTTCCTCACCGGCGAAGAGGGCGATCCTGGTACCCGAGAGGTGGCCCTGAACGCGCCGAAGTGGAAGGGCTCCGCGACTGTTGGCTACCGTTCTCCGACAGCGGGCTGGAACGGGGCCGTGCGCGGCCGCTACGTGGACGGCTTCCCGGTCGCATCGGGCGTGTACATCGGTAAGGTGGACTCCTACGCGGTGTTCGACCTGAACGTCGGCTACACGTTCGCCGGACGCAGCGGACTCACGCTGCAGCTCGACATCTCGAACATCTTCGACGACAACTACCAGCCCTTCGTGGGTGTTCCGGAGTTCGGACGTTACTCCGTGGTTCGCCTGATCTGGAACATGTAAGCGTAGCTGGCTCATCCGAACGCCGGACGGGGCGTCGACCCGCAGGTCGACGCCCCGTCGCGGTTTCTGGGGTGAGGCATAGCCGACCGCGAGGTCTTCCGCATGGAGCCGCGGTCTCGCATCGTCCTGTGGACCGCGACACGCCGGTCGTCGGAGCTGGAACGGTCCGGCGAGTGGGAAGAACCACGTGACACGGAAGACGGGGCAGATGAAGGGATCGGGTAAGACCGCGGGATTCACGCGGACGTTTATCTCCGCCTGGCTCGCGTTTCTGGCAGGACTGGCAGCGGGCGCCGAGCCGGCCGCGGGACAGGAAGTGCCCGAGCGGCCGGATTCGGCCGGCGCCGCCTCGTCCGATCCGACGATTCTCGCCCTCGAGGGTCAGCTCGCACTGGGGTTCTCCCTGACCACGGCCAGGGAAGCCGCCCGCCGGCTGTCGATCGAGGCCGATGCCGCGACTCCCGAGCTGATCCTGCTGGCCGCCCGCGCGCACGCCGAGGCACGCTCGTGGCGCGCCGTCCGCCGCCTGCTTACGGGGCGGGACTGGCTCGACGTTCGCGACGGGGGCGAGGGGCGCCTGCTTCTCGCCCGCTCGCACCTGGCACTGGGCGATCCCGGGGCCGCGATCACCGAGTTCGAGCGGGCCGGAGTCGAGCGCTTGCCCACCGCGGCACGGGTGGACTATGCCAGGGCACTCCTGCAGGCAGAGCATCCCGCCGCTGCCGCGCGTCAGTACCTCGCCGCGGCTGAAAGCGACCCTGAGCTCGCCGGCTGGCATCGCCTCTCTTCCGTCCAGGCCTGGGCAGCGGCTGGCTTTGGGGACAGCGCGCTGGCAGCGGCCCGGGGCCTCGAGGAACACCGGTTCATCTGGCGGGACTCGACGTTCACCGAGCTGGCGCGGACGTTCTTTGTGGCGGGCGACACGGCGCGGGCCATGAGCCTGGTCGATTCGCTGAGCCGGCGGGCGAAAGCCGGTCTGGCTGGCGAGTGGATCATCCCGGTCTACGCGGAGCGAGGCGACACGGCCCGGGCCCGACGCGAGGCGGAATCCGCCCTCAGGTACCGGGGAGTCGGTCCCGAGGCGGGAGAGTACGTGCTCTCGCGGGATTCCTCGGCGGGGAACCTTGAGCGCGTCGCCGAGGTGGAGGCGCGGGAAGGGCGGTCAGAACGAGCCGCCGAACTGCTCCGCGCGGCACTGGCCGCTGCGGACGACGAGAAGCGCGCGGACCTGACGCTGGAGCTGAGTCGGGCCCTGTTCTCCGCCCGACAGTACACGGCGCTCAGCCGATTGCTGAATCCGTGGGTCCGCGACAACGGGAGCGCGGCTGCGACAGGAGTCCCGGCGAAGACCGAGCAGCGCATGCGGTTCCTCGCCGGCCGGGCCCTGTACCGCCGCGGTCTCCGAGACGACGCCGCTGTCCTGTGGCGGGTCGTGGCTGCTGATGCGCTGGCGCCGGACGGCCCGTACGCCGCCTTTCTGCTGGCCGACATCCAGCACGACAGGGGCCGCCTGGCCGAGGCACGCGAGGGATACGAGGCCACGGTGGCGCGCTTTCCGCGATCTTCCTATGCGGGCAGCTCCCTGATCCGGCTCGGGATGATCGACCTCGTCGAACAGCGACCGCGGGACGCGGCGCACCGTTTCGACGCGTACCGCAGGCGCTTTCCGGGGGGCAACTGGTACGGTGCCTCGGTCTTCTGGGCTGCCAGGGCCCGGGACGCGGCGGGGGACAGCGCCCGCGCCCGCGTACTGTACCGGCAGGTACTGGGCGACGATCCCGTCTCGTACTACGGGATCCAGGCGGCGACCGCTCTCGACGTGGAGCCGTGGGATCACCTGGAGTTTCGAGCGACTCCAGCGGTGCGCCTTCGATCCGACCACGCGGCCCTCCTGCGGCGAATGAGTCGCCTTCGGGAGCTGGGATGGAAGGGTCGGGCCCTGCGCGAACTGTCCGCGCGTGACGGGCCGCGCGAGTCGCGGGATGACCGGCTTGCGCTCGCCATCGGGCTCAACGAGGCCGGCTTCACGTGGCAGGGCACGTCGATCGCGTGGGGTGTATTCCGCGCCCGGTCCGGGATCTGGAGTGAGGATCTGATGCGGGCCGTTTACCCGCTGATTTATGACCCCGTGCTCCGGGAGAGAGCGAACGCCGAGCGTCTCGATCCGACGCTCGTGGCGGCGCTCGTACGACGCGAGTCGCAGTTCGATCGGGACGTCGTGTCGGGGGCCGGGGCAACTGGCCTGATGCAGCTGATGCCGGCGACGGGAGCTGAGGTGGCCCGGCGGGCCGGTATCCCGGAGTACAGCTCCGCGCAGCTGGTCGTCCCCGAGGTCAACCTGGTCCTGGGAAGCCGGTATCTTCGAGAGCTTCTAGAACGACGCGGAGGGGCGATCGTGCCCGCTCTCATCTCGTACAATGCTGGGCCACATAGATATGCGAACTGGCGCCGGTTCCCCGAGTTTTCCGCGAGCACTGACCTGATGATCGACCGGATCCCGTTCAGCGAAACGAGGCGCTACGTGAAGGCGATTCTGTCATACCGCTATATCTACTCGAAGCTATACGATCTGGGCGTGGATTCTGGTTGACTCGGCCTTGACGGGGAGGTAGAATTTGACCTACGGGCACCGCCCCGGTGCGTCGTCGTGAGATGTCTCTTCTTCAGGAGGGCACCGAATGTCCAGAGGCAAGGTCAAGTGGTTCCACGATGCCAAGGGATATGGCTTCATTGAGCTCGAGGACGGCAAGGATGTCTTCGTGCACCATAGCGCCATAAACATCGAGGGCTACAAGACTCTGGCCGAGGGCCAGGAGGTGGAGTTCGAGCTCACCGACGGAGACAAGGGGCCGCGCGCGGCCAACGTCACCAGGGTCTAGCTCCTTCGCCTCCCCTGGAAGCTGGTAGCGGCGCCCCGGCCAATCTGGTTCGGGGCGCCGGCACATCGAGGAGCCCCCGAACCCCGTCGGAGCAGCCTGCACGTGAGCTACACGCACGACACGCCGACCCTGTACCTGCTTGACGGTCACGCCCTCATCTACCGGGCGTTCTTCGCGATGATCAGCAGGCCTCTGACCACGTCGAGCGGGGAGAACACGTCGGCCCCGTTCGGGCTGGCCCGGTTTCTCATCCGCCTGATGGAGGATCACGACCCCGATTACGTGGGCGTCGTGCTCGACGCGGGCGACAGCTACCGCACGGAGATCTTCCCGGAGTACAAGGCGACACGCGAGAAGATGCCGGAGGAGATGGCAGCTTCCCTGCCCCGCGTGCGCGAGATCGTGGAGGCGTTCCGTGTACCGGTGATCGAGGTTGACAGGTGGGAGGCCGACGACGTGATCGGCACGCTGGCCCGCCAGGCGGCCGATCGGGGTGTGCGCACGGTGATCGTGTCCGGCGACAAGGACTTCTATCAACTCATTGATGAGATGACGCATCTCCTGAATCCCGGACGCGGGGGGCCGGCTGCCGTGGAGGAAGAGCGGGTGACGCCCGCGAACGCTTCCGAGCGCCTCGGCGTCCCGCCCAAGAGCGTCACGGACTACCTGGCCTTGATCGGCGACTCATCCGACAACATCCCGGGCGTGCGGGGAATCGGGAAAAAGACGGCCCCGGGCCTGATCGAGCGGTTCGGCGACCTGGAGTCAATCCTGGCCCACGCTGAAGAGATCGAGGGCAAACGGGTGCGGAACGCGCTGCTCGAGTACCCGGACGCGGCCCGCCTGTCGAAGGAACTGGTGACGATCCGCCTGGACGCACCGATCGAGCTGGACCTGGAGGCACTGGCCCGCGCGGAGCCTGACCGCGAGCGGCTCCGGCAGATTTTTCTGGATCTGGAGTTTCACACGCTGGCCCGCGATTGGGCGCCTGAGAACGTACCATCCATGGCAGGCGCAGCGCCGTCGGTCGAAGATGAAACGGAGCCCGGTGCACGCGCGCCGGACGCGCAGGGTCCCGTTTACGAGCTTGTCACGGACGCGGAGCGGGTCCCGGCCGTGGTGGCCGAGATGCGAAATGCCGGCACCATCGCGGTGGACACCGAGACGACCAGCATCGATCCCGTACGCGCGGGGCTTGTGGGCATATCGCTCTCCGCCGCTGAGGGGAAAGCGTATTACCTGCCGTTCGAGCACATGCCGCCGACCGTGGCCACGGACGCCGACGGCAATCCGGTGCTGGCACTCGACACCCTCGAGCCCGTGCCGAACCTGCCGCCGATCGAGTCGCCCGAGATGACTCCGCTGCGCGATCTGCTGGCCGACGACGCCGTCCTGAAGGTGGGCCAGAACATCAAGTACGACATGATCGTGCTCGACCGGGCCGGGGCGCCGCTGGGTGGGGTCGAGTTCGACACGTCGCTCGCCTCGTACGTGCTCGATCCGGGGAAGCGACAGCACGGCCTGGACCTCCTGGTGCTGGATCGCTTCCATGTGAAGCTCACGTCGTATGCCGAGGTGGCGGGCTCGGGCCGGTCGGCGATTCCGTTCGCGGAGGTACCGCTGGAGGTGGCGGCCGCATACTCGGGCGAGGACGCCGACTACACGCTGCGCCTGTGCGGCCGCCTGAAGGAAGAGCTCGAGGCGCACGCGATGCTCGGACTGCTCGAGAAGATCGAGATGCCGCTGGTGCCGGTCCTCGCGGACATGGAGAAGGCCGGCGTCCGCATCGACCTCGACGTCTTCGACGCGCTGCGCGAGCGGTTCACGCGCGAGATCGCCCAGATCGAGGAAGAGATCTACAAGCTTGCCGGCGGCGAGGTGAACCTGCGCTCAGTGCCGCAAATGCGGGAGCTGCTGTTCGAGAAGCTCGAGCTGCCGGTGATCCGGAAGACGAAGACCGGCCCGTCCACCGACGAGAGCGTGCTGAGCGAGCTGGCGGCGCACGGGCACCAGATCCCTCGCCTCATCCTCGAGTACCGCGAGCTCGACAAGCTGGACGGCACGTATGTATCGAAGCTGCCCGCACTCGTGAACCCTGATACCGGCAGGATTCACACCACGTTCAACCAGACCGTTGCCGCGACGGGGCGCCTCTCTTCATCGGACCCGAACCTGCAGAATATCCCCGTGCGCACGACACTGGGTCGCGAGATCCGGAAGGGGTTCGTGGCGGCAGACTGGCACGTTTTGCTGTCGGCCGACTACTCGCAGATCGAGCTGCGGGTGCTGGCCCACCTGTCCGAGGACCCGGCCTTTGTGGAGGCTTTCCGAGCGGATCGGGACATTCACCGCGAGACCGCGGCCCGCATCTTCGGCGTGGACGCGGACGCCGTAAGCGGCGGCATGCGGGACCAGGCGAAGACGATCAACTTCGCCACGATCTACGGGCAGGGGCCGGTCGCGCTGGCAGGACAGCTCGGGATCACCCGGACCCAGGCGAACGAGTTCATCGCGGCCTACTTCGAACGCTTCGCGGGAGTGCGCCGCTACCTGGACGAGATGAAGGAGCAGGCGCGCGAGCGGGGGTACGTGGAAACGATGCTCGGCCGACGCCGCTACATTCCCGAGATCCGCTCCCGCAACCCGGGCGTGCGCGGGTTCGGCGAGAGGTTGGCCACCAACTCGCCCATCCAGGGGACGGCGGCCGACCTCATCAAGATCGCGATGATCGAGCTCCACGGGCGGCTGGCGGCGAGCGGTACCGGCGCGCGCATGCTCCTCCAGGTGCACGACGAGCTGCTGCTGGAGGTGCCGGAAGGGGCGGTTGAGGAGACCCGAGTCATCGTGCGCGAGGAGATGGAGGGGGCGATCGAACTGGATGTGCCTCTCAAGGTGGACTTAGGTGTCGGGGCGAGCTGGTATGACAGCAAAAGGGGCTAAGCGCCTGAACGTGGCAAGCATCTGGCGGCTTCAGCTGCCAGACGCCGCCTCCGCGTACGCCTTGAAGCTCTTGAGCTGCGACCGGGCAGCCTTCTTCGTGCCGTCCTCCAGCAGCTTACGCTTGATCCCACCCACGTTGCCATCGAAGCGAAGCCGCTGCGTGAGGAGGACGTAAACGCCCTTCGACGGATCGTCATCCGAGGCCGGCAGGGCGGCGTAAGCTTTCACCCCTGCCTGGATGTAGTGGCTGGCATATATCTGCTTGCTGACCATGAGAGCCTCGTGATTCTTCTCCCCGCCCCGGATCGTCATGTGATGTAGAATCACGGTGGGCTTGAGGCTCAGGTCTTCGACCGTCCAGTAGAACAGGTGTTCGGCATCCGGCCGTTCACCCGCAGGATAATTCTCCACGTACCGGTAGAACTCTCTGTCGTATTCGATCAGGAGGTCGGTCTTCCGAAGCAGGATATCGAGGCCCTCCGCTACGCTCTGCATCTCCTTCTTGTCCGCGTAGACGGCAAGGGCGTCCGTCCCGCTCTCCTTGTACTCGCGCAGGTACGCCGCCAGCCAGCCCGCCAGGTAACCATTCACCTGGTTGGCTTGATCGGAAGCGGACCAGATCACGTTTTCGTGAAGGGACTCTATGCTGCTGGCGGTCAGCCGCACGGCACAGTCCCCGACCTTGCACTTCTTGAGATCCTTGATGTCGCCTTCCGGTAGGCGAAGTGTCGCCGCGTCCTCCCATGTCGGGTCATCCGAGAACACGCCAACCTGTAGGACCTGCTCGCTCCGCCGCACGAGTCCTGCCACGTCCCGGGCCATGCCTCGGATATCCTCCGCGGTGACCCCGATGTGAACGATCGCAAGGAGCGTCACCTCGGTGGGATCGTCGGCCTTCGGAATCCACACGAGCGGCTGCCCTTCGTCCAGCTTCGCGATGTCGTCGCTCGATAGGCCGACTTCCTGGAGCCACTGGTGCACCGACTGGCTGAGAACAACCCCGGGCGTGAGACCGATGAGGGCAGCCAGCACAAGCAGTCGAGACTTAACGTGTGTGCGCACGGTGATGGATCCTTTTCGGCTGCGGGTCGCCGTTTTCTGTCGATTGGATCACACACGGCCTACATTATGGTATGCCACGCAAGCAGAGAAGCAACCGGGGCCTCGTCTACTCCACCGACACCGGTCGCACATGTCCGGAATGCCGCCGGCCTGTGGCGGAGTGCCGGTGTAGGAAGAAGGCCGCCCGCGCCCCGGCCGGTGACGGCATCGTGCGTGTCGGACGGCAGACAAAAGGACGGAAGGGCAAGGGAGTAACAGTCGTCACGGGACTCCCGCTCGCAAAGGCGGAACTCGAGAGACTCGCGCGCGACCTCAAGAAGAAGTGCGGCTCCGGCGGCACCGTGCGCGACGGCGTCATCGAGATCCAGGGCGAGCATCGGGACCTGCTGGTCGAGGAGCTCAGCGGGCGCGGTATCACCGTACGCCGCTCGGGAGGCTGAGTCCGGCGGAAGCGGACCCCGGCGTGTGACGGAGCGGGGGTCAGCCAGTTCCCGCGCCGCGCGACACCCCGATTCTGCCTCGGCACTTACGCCAGTGCCTCGAGGGCGTTGAAGTAGACGGATTTGGGGATGTCCCACTCGGTCTTCCACCGTGCGCCGGCCGTGTAGTAGTCGGGCTCTACCCCGCTGCGCTGGTTCTCTGCGATCAGGGCGGCCACGGGCTCTTCCGGCAGCTCTGGCGCTTTCCACCCCGCGTTGAAATTGACCTGGCCTCGTGGATCGATGAACGCCGGCAACCGCTCCCTGCCCCACCACTCCACCTTCCACCCCTCCTCGTGTACGAGTCGGTGATGATAGGCACACAGGAGCAGCAGGTTACCGAGTGCCGTCTCTCCTCCATCAGCCCAGTGCCTTACATGGTGCGCGTCGGTGAAGCGCAGGCCGCAGCCCTTAAACCGGCAGCCACGGTCACGCGCCTCGAGCGCCCGGCGTAGCGCCGGTGATATGGTGCGGGTCCTGCGGCCTG